>VAPL010744382.1_pt1 | contig 10099 bp, 8 predicted proteins | sample 3395061 | NCBI WGS metagenome assembly VAPL01 (sample SAMN08290444, study PRJNA428436) | hydrothermal vent metagenome | isolation source: Deep-sea hydrothermal vent chimney 2 | place: Pacific Ocean: Juan De Fuca Ridge | depth 2182 m m | reverse complement strand
CGCCTCGAATCGGTCTTGTCGCAGGATGGTGATCAACCCGAATTGGCCTTTGCATTGGGTCAGATTCGCAAGGCGAGCGGCGACGATGCGGGCGCGATCGAATCCTTCAGCAAGATTGGGCGACAGGATCCCAACTATTTCGATGCTCGCATTCAGATCGCCGCCATCTTCGAGTCGCAAGAGCGGTGGGACGAAGCCGTTGCGGAGATTGAAGGATTGCGCGCGCTTCGTCCCGATCGCCAATTGGATTTCCACGCGGCCGCATTGCGCATTGCGAGTGGTGATTTCGAGGGCGGAATCGCTTTGCTCGAGAGCCTGCTCGATGGCTCCGACGGCGACACCGAAGTCTACTACCAACTCGGTGTGCAACACGGTGTGCACGGAGACGTCGACCAGGCGATCGCCAATATGCGGCGTGTTATCGAAATCGAGCCGAATAACGCGAACGCCCTCAACTACATGGGATATTCCTGGGCGGAGCGAGGGGAGAACCTCGACCAGGCCGAGGAGTTGATTCGCCGGGCGCTCGAGATCTCGCCTAACGATGGCTACATCACGGATAGTCTCGGCTGGGTCTATTACAAAATGGCGGAAAATCTCTTTGCGGAATCTCGCAAGGAGGAGGCGATGCGGCTGCTCGATCGCGCCCATCGTCAGCTGATCGTGGCGGCGGAGTTGACCGGTGGCGACTCGGTTGTTTCGGAACACATTGGTGATGTCCTGCTCTTGCGTGGCGATAAGCGCGGCGCCCTCGAGCGATTCGATGAGGCGGTGGATCTTGAGCTGCGCGAGTCCGAGCAACCCCTGCTCCTCGAAAAGCGCGATCGGCTTCGCGTCGATCTCGGACTGCCTGTCGAGGGTGGCGAGGCGCCGTGATTCCACGCGCGATGTTCGTTCCTCTGCTCGGGCTCCTGCTGTCGTTATTCGTCTCGGGCTGCCGCACACCGGGAAGCGCAGCGCTCGACACGCACCTGCAGGGAATCAGGCTCCCCCATGACGACGCCCGCGCCGAGCGCGTCCTGCGTCAGTATTTTCAACTGGCCGATTCGCGTACGGCCTTGCGCGCCCGCGCCCGCGTGGCGCTCGAAGGCCCCGATTTCCGATTGAATCGACCACAGCGCGTCCTGGTCGAGCGGCCGTCGAGGCTGCGTTTTGAGATCATCGGTCTCTTCGATCAAATTGCCGCCATGCTCGCGGTCGATGGCGACCGGTTCGGCTTCTACGACGCCGCAGCCGGCCGTGTGACCCGCGGCCGAGTCACGCCCTCCCTGCTCTGGGATCTGGCCAAGATCGACCTTGAAGTGCCGGAGCTCGTCGAATTGCTGCTCGGTGCCCCGCGACCGACGGCGGGGCTCGCGCGCGTTTCAGCGTGGCTCGAGCCCAGCGGCCGAATGGCCCTCGTCTTCGCCTGGCCGAAGGACGAGGCTGCTCGAACCTGTCGAGAATCCGTCGACGGGGAATTCTTTGAGGTTGATTGTTTCGCGACGGATGAGGCGTTCGAAGAGGGCGGTGAAGTCTTCTATTTCGATCCCGCCGGACGACTCGTGGAGATTCGCAGCCTCGCGTCACGTGGGCGACTCCGATATCGGGCGACCTTCGAGGCCTACCAATCCCTTCCGGGCAAGGATTCCAGTCTCGAATTTCCGAAACGAACGACGATTCATTCGCCGGGAGACGGTACGGAGTCGATCGCTCGTTTCGTTTGGAAGCGAGTCATGTTGGAAGAGGAATTGTCCGATCGAATGTTCCAGATCCGGATGGGATCCAAATCGCCGGGCGGTTGACCGGGAGCGTGGCGATCGTTGATGGTCGTCGATCCTCTTCGGTCGGCGCCGGTCGGTTCTTGCGCCAGTCGGCTGTCATGGGAACTCGTCGAACCGCGATCCTGGGCAGCGTGCGAATCGGGGGAAATGAATTGCAGGGGCGGACGAAGATGATCTCGAACGCGAAGGGGGTTTCGAAGCCGGCCTGCATTGGTGGTTCGATTGCCGGGTCGAGCTTCATTCCGTCGAAGTGCATTCGATTTCGTCTGGCTTGTGTCCCGGTGATTGTGATTGCTTTCGGGATCCTTCTGTTCCTGTCCACCGCTTGTTCGAATGATCCTTACCCGCCAGAGACGGAAGGCGAAAAGGTTCTTTACAGCTCCTTCGTCGACGCGCCCCGCACTCTCGATCCCGCGACCGCCTACAACACCCGGGCGCACGCCATCACGGGCGCCGTCTATGACACGCTGCTGAAATATCATTTCCTGAAGCGCCCCCTTGAACTAATGCCGGGGCTGGCGCGGGCGCTACCCGAGCGAACGGAGCTAGAAGACGGGCGGGTTCGCTACCGGTTCGAATTGAGAGAGGATCTGCTCTACGCGAACGATGCGTGTTTCGAATTGGCGGGCCTAGGTCTGCGTACTCGGGAAGTCGTTGCCCAGGACGTCGCCTTCCAGCTCGCGCGCATCGCCGACCCCGATGTCGGAAGCCCCGTGATCGAGCCCTTCTCGGTGATCCTCGGATTCAAAGAGTTCAGTCAGCGACTGACCGCTCGCCGGGAAGCCGATCCGACGTTCCTGGAGAGGCCGATCCAAGAACAATATGCGGCGGTCGGAGGCATCGCGGGAATCGAGACGCCGTCGCCGATGGTTCTCGAGGTCACGCTTCGTCGCGCCTATCCACAGATCAAATATTGGTTCGCAATGGAGTTCGCGACGCCGGTCCCCTGGGAGGCCGTCGTCTTCTACGACGGGGAGGAAGGGCGACCTCGATTCGGTGACCATCCGGTCGGAACGGGACCCTATGTTCTTGCGGAATACGACAAACAGGCACGTTATGTGCTTGAGCGTTCGCCGAATTGGTATGGGGTCCGACATCCCGAATGGCAGGCGCCCTCCGGCGTCTTTCCGAGTGAGGGCGATGACGAGGATCGGCGGATGGGTCGTCTCGACTACGCTGGACGAAGCCTTCCGTTCATCGATCGTGTCGAAGTTCGCCGGGAAAAGGAAAGTATTCCGCGTTTCAATAAATTTCTTCAGGGCTACTACGACGCATCCGGGATCATCAAGGAGAGTTTCGACACGGTCGTCCAGGAAGACGCTTTGTCGCCGGAGATGGCGAAGCTCGGGATCTCCTTGGGGAAGTCGGTCGCGCTCGATGTCTTCTATATCGGGTTCAACCTCGATGATGAGGTCGTTGGCCGAAGCGGTGGTGAGCGAAGCCGGAAGCTGCGGCAGGCGATGAGCCTCGTGATCGACGTCGAAGAATTCTCTCGCATCTTCATGAATGGCCGAGGCGTCCCGGCGCAGTCACCGATTCCCCCCGGTATCTACGGCTATCGGGATGACTACAAGAATCCCTATGCCCGGGTCGATCTGGAGCGTGCCAAGGCGTTGATGCGAGAAGCCGGTTATCCGAACGGCATCGATCCGACGACTGGTGAGGCGTTGCGGCTGACCTTCGATTCCTACGATACCTCGACGGCGGGAATGACTCGGGTCCGCTTCTATACGTCGGCCTGGAAGCGACTCGGAATCGATGTTCGAATCGATGCCACCAACTACAATCAGTTTCAGGAAAAGCAACGCAACGGCGCCTATCAAGTCTTTCAATCGGGCTGGGTGGCCGATTATCCAGATCCTGAGAATTTCTTGTTCTTGCTCTGGTCGGAAATGGGAAAGTCCAGATTCGGCGGTCCCAATGCGACGAATTTCTCGAACGCGGCCTTCGATGAACTCTTCGTCGCGATGAAGGCGCGTGAGAATGGCCCACAACGGATGGCGGAGATTCGTGAGATGACGGCGATTCTCGAACACGAGCGGCCCTGGATCGAACTCTTCCACCAGGAAGACTATTCGCTCTATCACGGATGGGTGCGAAACGTAAAGCCGATGGGCATCTCGACGCCGACCTATCAGTATCGAGATATCGATCCCGACCTGCGCGCGAAGCAGCGACGCAAGTGGAATGAACCGATCGTCTGGCCGGCCTGGGCCTTGCTCTTCGCCACAGTCCTGATTGTCGTTCCAGGCATTCGAACTTATCTCAGGGAGCGCCAATAAAATGGGAGCCTACGTAATCAGGCGGCTTGCCTATGGGATCGGTGTCGTCATCGGCGTCCTCTTCCTGCTCTTCATTCTCTTCTTCACGGTGACAGAGCCCGACGATATCGCTCGTCGAGCGCTAGGCGACAAGGTCTCACCCGAAGTCATCGAGCAATGGAAGGTCAATCACGGGTACGATCGACCGCTATGGCCCTGGCAGGATTGGGATGAGAACCTGCTCTTCGATCACTACCGCAGGATGCTGACCTTCGACTTCGGATTGAGCGATGCCGATGACTCGCCGATCATCGACCGGATTCGCGCAGGCATGGGCCCGAGCCTGTCGCTGACCGTGCCGCTTTTGGTGATCGGAATGTTGATCGGAATTCCGCTTTCCCTGCTGGTCGCCTTCTTTCGTGAGACCTATATCGATCGCGTCGGCGTTTTTCTCTGTGTCCTGGCGATGAGTGTATCGATCATCCTCTACATCGTGGGCGCGCAATACCTGATCGGGAAGCTGCTTCGCTGGTACCCGATCTCGGGATTCGATTCCGACCTGATGATGCTGCCGCGCTTCCTGGCCTTGCCGATCATCGTCGGATTACTGAGCGGGATCGGTGGCGACGTTCGTTTCTACCGAACGGTCTTCTTGGAAGAGAGCAGTCGGGATTTCGTGCGCACCGCCCGAGCCAAGGGAGCAAGCGAGCCGCGGATCATGACGCATCACGTTCTGCGCAACGCCTTGATTCCGATCCTCACTCGCGTTGTGCTGGCGATTCCCTTCCTCTTTACCGGTGCCTTGTTGCTCGAGGCCTTCTTCGGGATTCCGGGATTGGGTTCGATGACTTTCGATGCGATTCAGGCCAACGATTTCTCAACGCTCCGCACGATGGTCTTCATCGGGTCACTCGCCTTTGTGCTCGGACAAATCGCGACGGACCTCTCCTACGGGCTGGTCGATCCGCGGGTGCGCTTCGAATGATGGCGATCGAGTCGTATCTCATCTCGAATGCGGTGACCCTGCTCTTGATCGTGGGCTGCGTGCTCGTGGCACGGGCCGTGGGCCGGGAACGACTCTGGCGGGAAGCGGCCGGGCAACTCTGGAATCGCCGCCGACTCGCGATCATCGTCGTCGGTCTCTATGTGATGATCGGTCTGCTGGATTCCCTCGCCTGGAAGGGCGGCATTCCCGAGGGCTCGATCGATGTCCTGCCCAATGCGCCGCTCACGCTCCTCGATCGCGCCTTTCTCGGGACGCGGGAAGCTAGCTATTCGGCACCCTTTGCTTCGGTCGAATTCTATGGCGGCGATGCGCTTCGTCGCCCTGGATCCCATCCCTTCGGCACCGACATACTCGGACGAGACGTACTCTATCTCTCGATGAAGGGCGCACGTGTGGCGCTGTTGATCGGCGGACTGACCAGTTTGATCGCGATTCCCCTGGCTTTGATCTTTGGTGTTGGCGCCGGGTATTTTGGGGGGCGATTCGACGACTTCGTCTTCTTCTTCATCTCGACGCTGGCCTCGATGCCCGGAATCCTTCTCTTGATCGCGCTGATCATGGCGATGGGGCGCGGGACGCTCTCGGTCTGTATTGCGTTGGGTGTGACGAGTTGGGTCGGTTTCTGTCGGCTCACGCGAGCCGAGACGCTCAAATTGCGCGAACTCGACTACATCCAGGCCGCCCGGGCGTTAGGCGTGCCGGAGCTTCGCATCATCATCCGCCACATCCTGCCGAATCTGGCCCATCTGATCGTCATCACCTTCGTCTTGATGTTCTCGGGCCTCGTTCTGTCCGAAGCAGTCCTGGCCTGGCTCGGGATCGGCGTTGACGGGAGTTGGGGACAGATGATCGACGGTGCGCGGGATGAACTTTCTCGGGATCCGATCATCTGGTGGAACCTCTCTGCGAGCGGTGCCTCGCTCTTTGTCTTGATCCTTTCCGTCAATTCGGTGGGTGATGCCATTCGGGACGTGCTCGATCCTCGAACACTGAAGGATTCGGCATGACCACATTGCTCGAAGTCCGCAATTTGACCACGGCGTTTCCAGGTCAAGCCGGAGAGACCCGGGTCGTCGATGATCTCTCCTTCAAGCTCGATCGCGGCGAAGTGCTCGCACTCGTCGGCGAGTCCGGATCCGGAAAGTCGATGACCGCACTTTCGCTTCTGCGAATCGTGCCGAAGCCCGGGCGTGTGATCGGGGGCGAGATCAAGCTTCAAGGCGAGGACCTGCTGCGCTTGCCCGTGACGGAAATGCGCAAGGTTCGCGGCGGCCGTATTGCGATGATCTTTCAGGAGCCGATGACTTCGCTCAATCCTGTGGTCGCGGTTGGCGCGCAGGTCATGGAGGCGAGCTTGCTCCACGAAGAGCTTACTCGCGCCGAGGCCCGGGCCCGGACCCGCGATCTTTTCGGCGAAGTTGGGATTCCCGATCCCGAAGCGCGGCTCGATGCCTACCCACACGAACTCTCAGGGGGGCTCAAGCAGCGCGTGATGATCGCGATGGCGCTCTCGACGCGTCCCGAAATCCTGATCGCCGATGAGCCCACGACGGCCCTCGACGTCACAGTTCAAGCGCAGATCCTCGCGCTCCTGCGCAAACTCCAGCAGGATCGCGGCACGGCGATTCTGCTCATCACCCACGATCTCGGGATCGTGAACGAATTGTCGGACCGGGTTGCGGTCATGTACGCCGGAGGGATTGTCGAAGTGGCTCCGCGACACGATCTCTTCGCGCGACCCCTGCACCCGTATACCCGGGGTCTGCTCAGGTCGATTCCCGGACGTTCGCGTCCCGGCGAGCGTCTTCCGGAAATTCCAGGTGTCGTTCCCTCTCCCGACCAATGGCCTAACGGGTGCCGTTTTTCGACGCGCTGCGCCGAGCGCTTTGAACCCTGTGCGGAGGTCCCTCCAGAAGAGCTTCGAACGGAATCCGGGCGGCGTGTCTGGTGCCATGCCGTGGATGGTTCGGCGATGGGCGCCGAAGAGGATGCTTCATGAGTGACGCTGCACTTGGCGAGAACGACGATGTTTGCACAACAGGAAAAGCGGAAGAGGCACCGCTACTGCGCGTTCGCGGACTACAGACCTGGTACCCGATTCGCGCGGGCTTGATGCGCAAGACGACGGGATGGGTCCAGGCAGCGACGGATGTCAGCTTTGACATCGCGCCCGGGCGGACGCTGGCGCTCGTCGGCGAGTCCGGTTGCGGGAAGACGACCGTCGGTCGGTCGATCCTTCGTCTCGAGTCGCCCCAGAAAGGGGAGATCGAGTTCGAAGGCCGGAAACTGCTCGAGCTCGATGCGGAGTCGATGCGCGCGGCACGTCAGCGACTGCAGATCATCTTTCAAGATCCCCTGGCGTCCCTCGATCCTCGGATGCGAATCAGGGATCAGATCGCCGAGGGGTTGAAATCCTTCGGAATCGGTACGGACGAAAACGATCGAAAGCGAAGAGTCGCCACTTTGATGGAACGCGTTCAGCTCGATCCGGACATGATGGATCGCTACCCCCATGAATTTTCCGGCGGACAGCGCCAACGCATCTGCATCGTTCGCGCGCTCGCAGTCGAGCCTCGTCTGATCGTCTGCGACGAATCCGTTTCTGCACTCGACGTTTCGATCCAGGCGCAGATCCTGAATCTGCTTCGCGATCTGCAAAGCGAACTTGGGCTCTCCTACCTCTTCATCACCCACGATCTTTCGGTCGTGCGTTACCTCGCACACGAAGTTGCTGTGATGTACCTCGGAAAGATCGTCGAGCAAGGGCCGACTGAGCGGATTTTCGAAGCCCCCGCCCATCCCTACACGCAGGCCCTGTTGGCGGCGATTCCTTCGACCGATCCGGATCATCGCGGCGCCGCACCGCCGGTGCTAGGCGACGTGCCTTCCCCGAGTCAGCCACCCGCCGGGTGCCATTTCCATACCCGCTGTGGTGTGGTGATGGATCGTTGCCGCGTCGAGGTGCCACCGCTTTTTGAACTCCAAGAAGGGCGCAGTCGCTGCTTTCTGGCCGAGGACTGAGGTAGGCCGGGATCGGCGGCTTGGCGGCGAGGCGCGATTCGACGGTCATTGATGGGAGGCGCCCCCAGTTTTTCGAGGGAAAGAGCCCCTCGCCCGATCTTTCTCGATCGAGTGGCGCGTTCAGATCACCCCCTCACTCAGGTTGTTTCCGCTACAGGACGATCAGTTGGTCCAAGAGGGGTCCATGAGCGAAAAACCCAAAGTTGGCGAGATCCTGGTTCAGGCCGGCGTGATCGATGAGATGCAATTGGCCGCAGCGCTTGGCGAGCAAACTCGTTGGGGGCGTCGCCTCGGCGTGACGTTGATCAAGATGGGCATGGTCGAGGAGGGGCATCTGATTCGGGCGCTGGCCAAACAGCTCGATCTGCCAGTCGCCAGCCTGGAGGGCAAGCGCATCGCCGACGATGTGATCGCCCTCGTGCCGAAACGCGTCGCTTCCGAACACGGGGTGATGCCGCTCTTCGTGAAGCGAGACGGGCCAAAAGACCAGCTCTTCCTGGGCATGGAAGATCCCTCGAATCTCGCGGTGCTCGACGACCTGACATTCAGAACCGGGATGCAGGTCTTTCCCGTGATGGTCGGGCCGAGCGAATTGGGTGCCGCCATCGACCGCTACTATCTTTCAAATAGCGCTTCGCTCGATTCCGACCAGAGCGCCGAGGATTCGGTCGGCGAAATCAATCTCAGCGTCGTGGCCGACGGTGCGGATCCGAGTTCGAGCGACTCGCTCGTGCAGTCGGGGGGAGTCGGGGTCTCGCCCGCCGAGGTTGCGCCGAGCTCCCGAGAGGTAGAGTTCGAACTCTGCGATCCCGTCCCCGTCGTGCCAGAGGGCTTGGTGGAAGACGTCGCACGGGCCATCGAAGAGACCGAGAAAACGCGGGATGTCGCCAAGGCGATCGCCCATCTCTTGATCGAGAAAGGCCTACTGACGCTCGAAGAATTGCAGGCCCAGATCGCTCAGCAAAAGGGCGGGGATTCTTCCTGAGCCTCGCTCGTGCTTGACAGTCCACAACTCGGGCGCGACCCTGCGCGTCCCTCAATACGGATCGTTGCCTCACGTCGATTGGCGCAAAGGTGCGTGGTTCGGGAGTAGAACATGCGTCTCGAATATGGTTTCCAGATTTCTGAGTGCGAGGTCCCACGTTTCGCCGTCGAAGCGGTCGAGGGAATCGGCAAGCTCTTTACCCTCGCCACGTTGGTCTTGAACGTGATGGCGACGAAACCGAGCGTCGAAATCGTCTTCCACGGATTGAATCCGGAGGATCCCGAGCGAAAGATCGCGGCCTTTCGCGAGATTGCGAGTAGCGCACCGAGCGGAATCGCGATGGGCTTCGAACTTGGAGAGAGCGGGCGCGTCACCGGATCTTCGAGCTATTTTCAATGGCTCACGGTTCGAGCCGGATAGGTCTTCTTTAGAACTTGGGGCTTCGCTAGGCGTTCTTGCCACTCCTGTGGACCGTCTTCAACCCTCTCGGAACCTCTTCAGGGCCTTCTCTTATTCCTTCTCTAGGCCTTCTCTAGTCTGGCTTCGGCCTCGTTCGAGGCCTTGCCAAATCGCAGCCTAGCCCTTGCCAGTGGTGCATACGGGCCAGGCTTCGTCGCGCAATCTCGCCGGCGATCGTCCGTGAATCCATTTCTGCGAAGGGCGCGCGTGCAAGGTAGGCGTCGAGTGCGCTGCGGCGCGCTTCGAGGCTGAATGCGGCGTCCGAGAGTGAGGCGTTCAATTGGCTGAGCGCTCGTAGTCGATGCGCCTCCGACAATTCGATGGGGCCGATCAGGTCTTCGAGGTCGATCAACCAGAATCGAATCGAATCCGCTGAAACGGTCAGCCGAATATTGCCGCCCTTGAGATCCCGATGACTGAGGCCCCAGGCATGCATGTCGGCGAGCCAGGCGCCTAACGCCATGGCCACACGGCGTTCGACGCTGGGGTCGCCCGGGTCAAAGTGATCCAGATCGTCTTGTCCGACCCGCTCGAGCACGAGCCAGCTTTGAATCGGAAATCCAAAGCTGGCTCGTGCTCGAGCGGGTCGGACAAGACGATCTGG
>VAPL010347360.1_pt1 | contig 10100 bp, 10 predicted proteins | sample 3395061 | NCBI WGS metagenome assembly VAPL01 (sample SAMN08290444, study PRJNA428436) | hydrothermal vent metagenome | isolation source: Deep-sea hydrothermal vent chimney 2 | place: Pacific Ocean: Juan De Fuca Ridge | depth 2182 m m | reverse complement strand
TTTTATTACTTTTTATTACTTTTTATTATTTTTTATTAGAAAATAGGAAAGCGAGTTGTCGTTGGATCCGAGATGTTTAAGATGTAGAGAAGCACGGCTTCTGTAGTTGTCATTTAATCAACATTAGGAGTGTTGTCCCATGTCCGATAAAAAGTTAGCGATTATTGCAACAAAGGGAACGCTTGATTGGGCTTATCCGCCGTTTATCTTGGCGTCGACTGCGGCCGCGTTAGGTTATGAAGCGCAGATTTTTTTTACTTTCTATGGCCTTCAGTTACTGAAAAAAAATCTGGGGCTTAAGGTGAGTCCGTTAGGCAATCCTGGTATGCCCATGCCAATGGGGATGGATAAGTGGATGCCCAATGTGGTTACCGCTTTACCTGGCATGGAAGCCGTGATGACGATGATGATGAAAAACAAAATGAAATCCAAAGGTGTTGCCAGTGTCGAAGAATTGAGAAGTCTTTGTCTGGAAGCAGATGTAAAAATGATCGGTTGTCAGATGACCGTTGATTTATTTGATATGAAAACTACAGATTTCATTGAGGGTGTGGAGTACGGTGGTGCGGCGATGTTTTTTGAGTTTGCTGGTCAATCGGATGTGAATTTGTTTGTCTAAATTTACTTTATTCTTTATTTAAAATAAGTTATGAGAACTAAAGAAAAGGGGCGTACCGGGTACGCCCCTTTTTTATTTATTTAGGTTAAAATTTGATTTTATAGGTTTATTGACCAACCTAGTTCAAATTCCCATTGGGTCATTTCGATTTCAATGGTCTGATTAGAATCAAACGGACTCACACCTGTCACCGAGTTATTAGGTGCATACATAAGAGCAGCATTTAATTCGCTGTTGGCTAGTTTGGTAGTAAATCCACCTGTAATATGCGTTTCTATGACGGCAGGCGCCAAGGTGTTCAACAAAACTTCAGATTCCGGGATGGGTTGATCACCATTGCTGATGCCGACACGCCAGGTCCAATCTGGGCTGTGTTGCAATTGATAACCCAGTTTAATGATTGTCATGTCTTCCCAACCAAATCCGGCGCCGTTTGCAGCACCGAGACAACCGGCGCCAGTACCACCAGTGGGACCGGGTATGCAACTTCCGTCTGTGAGCCTCTTTATTGGGTTGGCAATAGCAGCAATATCTCCATAGTTAATAACCTGAATATCTGCGGTGAATGTTGTTTTAGGTGATGTGTTCCAGGCTAAACCCACTGTGTATGTTGAAGGAATATCAAAGTCACCTTGCTCAGCGAATAATCCGGCGTAGTCATCGAATTCGCTCATATTTATTTCGGGTTGGTATGATGCTGCAAGCGTAAAACCAGGAGCAACTTCACTTTGTGCGCCCAATTTGAGTCCAAAACCTGTCGCAGTATCCGTACCTTTATTTGTGAGATTTAAGGGGTTAGAAGAAAAGCCGGCAAAATTTGCCAGACCTTTCGAATTAAATGTCTGGTAAACCGCAATTGCGCTAATTCCCCAAGATGCTTTGTTAGAAATTTTCATGGCGTATGTGGTGCTGATGAATAACTGTGTCAAGTTGACACCTGCGTCGCCCGCTCCGAATGTGCCTGGTCCAGTAACACTTGTACCTAAAGGCCCTTGAGCGGATGCTGTGCCCCCCTTATATTCTGTGTTCATCCCACCATTTCCAAATATGGTGAGACCTATTGAGCTATTTGGATCAAGCATCCAGTTCTTGCCAATATGCGGTATTAGAAAGAAATCGTTGTCACTGTCGATAGATTGATCTCCCACCCCAGTCGATGTGCCGCCAATGGTAAAAGGGCAGGGACATGCGAAACCATCCGCTATTGGGGAACCACCCGTTGCTGAATATGAACGTGGACTAGGACTAAAAATTGCGGCACCGATATCAAAGCGATCCCCCACAAACACCATCCCTGCCGGGTTGGTTGCAGCAGCCATTGCATCTTGTGACATGGCAACACCGCTACCGGCCAGACCTTTACTTTTTGTGCCATAACCATGGGCAAAATATCCATTAGTTGCTAATGCAGTGAGCGGAGTTATCATTCCCAAGGCTACTAAGCTTGTGAGTATTCTGAGATTTAGTTTCATAGAATCTCTCCTATGTTAAATAATGTTATTAAACATTATTTAACGAAAATAAATTTAAAATTTGGCCCGAGTTTTGATTGTTGATAACAGTATTTCAGGTGTACCGAGTTGCTTTACTTTGCCTTTACCCTTGCTAAAATAAGCTTGCCAGAAATTTTTAAGCGGTGCAATTAGTTTTGGCCTTATATAGGTATCTGTATTACTTATGTGCCCCAGGCCATATATATAAATATCAGCATTGTTCCAATTGGCGATGAGTTTGTTTTTCTTCAGTTTTTTAAAACTCCTTTTTAGGTTTATTTTTTTTATAGTCCCCTTTCCATGAAAACGTAAGTAGTCGCTGTTTTCGAGGCCATCGGTAATTATTAACACGGTTTGTCGATGTTCGTCTTTTTGTGTCATCGTTTTGCTAGCCAAAAGCTTCAAAGAGTACAATAGATCAGTTTTTGGTAATGTATGCGTGGTCATTTTCAAGGTGCGGGTTAAGGTTTTTTTGAACAGCGTTTTGAATTGCGCGGGTTTTCTTTGCAAGCACGTCAGTAGATTTTTCTTATCTTTCGTTCTTAGATGAAAAAGATATTCCTCAGAAGGCATTGCATCTACCGTTTCATTGAACATTAATTCTGTAAACTGACCTTTAACGTTTGCAGAGAAGCGAAGTATTTTTACCCGATCGCCGTTTTCACCCCAATCGGAAATTAAACCGGCGATGCTTTTTTTCATTGTTTTCGTCAGGTAGGTTGTTTGGTCAATGAAGATGTAGAGCGCATCAAGCTTGTGATTCGGATTCTCCAGGTTCAAGTCTTCATAGCAACTCTTGATTTTTATTTTTGCGAATGAGTGATTTGCGAAAACAAAAAATGCAATCGTCAGCAGATAAGCGAAAGTAATACGACCAGAAAAACGTTGTTTACATGCACTTTTTTTCTGAGACATTATTGTCTGAAACATCGATATACCTAGAGAAGCAAAGTTTTCTGTAAAAATTTCCTGTAAAAGGTTCCTGTGTGTTAACGGTCGAAATTGCATGATGTTTAGGTTCAACCTTAATACGAGATGTCAGATGTTGTAAGTGTTGGCAGAGTCAGAAAATCGCTCACAAAACCCCACTAAAGCCGAGGTGGCGTTTGCCGATACTGGTTGTGAGTGGGTGTGTCTGATATATGGATGACTGTTTTCCTAAAACAACGAATACAAGTTTAGGTGCTACTAAATGAATAAAATTCCATTGTTAATAGTGTCGATTATCTGCGTTGTACTGGCATCAGCTTGTTCGTTGAGAACCAAAAATAACAGAACGAATATCGTTGCGGCATCAAAAATTGTCGCCGAGGGAAATAAAAAATGCGAGCAACCTGCAGCACAATCTGTTCGATTTTATCTGGGATCTGCAGACCGCGGCCAACAAGTTGAAACAACCCGTGTTAAAAGTACCGGCTATGGTGCGCCCCCTAAAAAGTATTATCCTCAATATCAACGCGATTTAATGGCAATGCGTGCGTCAAAAATTGATGCGTATCGTGCATTAGCTGAAACGATAAATGGCATACATATATGGGGTGGCACGACCTTGGGCGATATGGCCGTTCAAGCTGATTATTACCGGGTGTTCCTGAACTCGTATGTGCGAGGTGCAAACGTGGAAAGTGTAACCAAACGGGATGATGGTAATTATGAAACGGTGGTTTCAACAGTAATTGATCAAAATTTTCTTAGTTATGTGCTTTCTAACCGGCTTTCTCAAAACGCGGGTTGCGACACAACTGCTAGCGCATTTTCTGCAAACGATGGGTTGGCACCTGTTGTTTATTCAGATGGATTAGCACCCTCCAGCTTTTATTATAGCGAATAAACAGTATATTTATGAAAAATCATTTATGAAAGGCCAAATCTTATTTTTCTTCATTATAGTGTTTTTTATCGCATTGCCATTTCAGTTTGTGTACGCGAAATCGATAGAGGTGGAGGGCAGTGCTGTGATTATTGACGGCGCTGTCAACAAGGCACGCTTACAGGCAATTCAAAACGCAATTAGGCAAGCTGTATTACAAACTTCTGCACGGGTATCAACTGCATCAATAGTTTCTGCAAACGTGATGATTATGGATAGCACTAAAATAAGGGCAACGGGTAGAGTAAGTAATGTTGTGGTGGTAGATGAGTGGCGTAATGAAGATATAATTCACGTGTTGATACGTGCTACGGTCCCTGAAAATACCAAGCAGACGCCGGCTGCTTTAAAAGGATACCGTCGAAAATTGGCTGTGGTTCAGTTTCATGTTGTTGACAGACGCGAAATTCAGGATTTACCTGGTATTGAGATTGAATATCCACGGCATTTATTACGCAGGATAGAAGAAGGTGGCGGAATTTTAGGAGTTGATGCCACTCATTATATATTAAACAACAATATAAATAGCTCGTACTACGATGCAGGGCATCCGGGGAAAGAGACGATTGTTAATCTGGCAACAATGCTAGGTGTGCAGTTTGTGGTGTCGGGCATTATTCGCGATATGACGGTGGTGGATCATTTGATAGGTGAATCAAGACTATTGTCAGTTGAATTGCAGGTTTTTGATGGTTTAACGGGTGTTTTATTATCGCGTACCGCGGTTAATAAGAATGTAAATAGTGCTGGTTTAAACGACAGTGATAAGCCATTTGGGTCGCGAGAGTTTTTTAACACTGACTACGGAAAGGCAATAAATAAAGCATTGTCAAAACAAATAGCGTCTATCCGCTCGACGATATACAGGTTGCCGGTGACGGTACGCGTCGTGCGCAGTGAAGGCAAGCAGGTATATTTCGATGCAGGCGCGATGTCTTTAATACACATTGGTGACATGTTGATGGCTTACAAGGTAGATAGTTCGCCATTGGTTAAGATAGCGAATGGCAGTGAATTTGGTTTTGCGGAAAAACCGGTTGCGACGGTGACGGTGAAAAAAATACAACCATTATTTGCGATAGGTGAACTGGAGACAGATAAAGTGACACTTGAGCCAGGTGATTTACTTCGATTTGGTTGGTAGTTTTCTGCGCGATTGTTGTTATTGATTTGTTTATGAAACGGCTAATTATGCCTATTAATTCATTTTTTAATTATTCCGGCGATTTCATAACTTTGGTGCTCCCTAGGGGACTCGAACCCCTGTTCCCGCCGTGAGAGGGCGGTGTCCTGGGCCACTAGACGAAGGGAGCGATTTTAACCACACTCGAATTGATTATTATACGTGATCACTTGCTGACTACAACTATGTGTGGTAAATATGCATAAAAATGTAGTGCAACTTCTGTAAGGGTAATGTATGTTTTAAACTTGTTTTCTCTGGGCACACGCCTGGGCACACGTTAATTTTTCCAATTATCAGTCAAAGAAATAAGGAATGGCCAAATAGATACCCCGGTAATACTCCCACGCAGTGAGCATGTTATTTCACGCGACAATATCAGCGATAATGCCTTAAAAGTTTTATACCGGCTCAAAAATGCGGATTATGACGCCTATCTTGTGGGCGGTGGTGTACGTGATTTATTGTTGGGGAAACATCCAAAAGATTTTGACATCGTAACTAATGCCCAACCGGAAGAAATAAGGCAATTGTTTGGGAATTGTCGCCTTATTGGCCGCCGATTTCGTCTTGCGCATGTGTATTTTGGTCAAGAAGTTATTGAAGTTGCTACATTCCGGGCGAGTCATGATGAAAATCAAGCAAACGCGCACCATAACCAAGACGGTATGATCTTGCGCGATAATATATTTGGTACGATTGAAGAAGATGCATGGCGGCGTGATTTTAGCGTCAACGCACTTTATTACAATATTAACGATTTTTCCGTTCTTGATTATACCGGTGGTCTGAAAGATTTGGCGCAAGGCAGTTTTCGAATGATCGGTGATCCCGTAGTACGATTTCGAGAGGATCCAGTTCGCATGTTACGTGCGGTTCGACTGGCTGCCAAACTCGGTTTTGTTATCGAAGAGGAAACGGATAAAGCAATTCACGAAATGATCACGTCACTGCAATCCGTATCTTCTTCGAGATTGTATGAGGAAGTATTAAAGTTGTTTTTGGCCGGTCACGCAGTTGCAACGTTTGAATTATTATGCAATTACGGGTTGTTTGAACAATTATTTCCTGGTTTAGAAAGTATTTTTCAAAAAAAAGAGACAAATATTCCTCTTGCAATGTTGCGAAAAGGTCTGGCAAATACAGATAAACGTGTAGCTGATGGTAAGCCGGTAGTGCCCGCATTTCTTTTTGCCGTCATTCTCTGGAACAATTTACAAAACTATTTTGAGCATAACCTTTTAATTGGTCGCAGCCCATTTGATGCATTTCAAGGCGCATCCAGAAGAACTATAGAAGACCAATTATTCGATATTTCCGTTCCTCGTCGTATTACTGCGCAAGTGCGCGATGTATGGACTATGCAATTACGCCTTGAAAATCGTAAAGGAAAGCGGCCATTCAGAACCGTTGATCATCCTCGTTTTAGAGCCGCATATGATTTTTTATTATTACGTGAACAGGCAGGTGAAGAGTTAAAAGAGTTATGTGATTGGTGGACTGAATTTCAAATGGTAGACGAAGAAACAAAGTACACCATGATTAGATCGTTGCACAATACATCAAAATCCACGCAGGCAAAAAAACGTAGACGAAGAAAAAAAATTGCCAGTACAGTTGATGGCAATGGATCTGTTAAAAAAAAATCTAAAGGTTAACAGTCACTTTGTGAAGAATTCTTATATCGCATTAGGTAGCAACATGGCAAATCCGCTTAAGCAGGTTTGTTCGGCGATCAACGAAATTGCACTGTTACAACAAAGCAACTTATTGGCGTGCTCGAAAATTTATAGGAGCTTGCCAATGGAAACGAATGACAATATTCAGCAAGAAGATTATATAAATGCTGTCATTTTAGTTGAGACTCAACTAAGTCCATCGAGTTTGCTTAGCGTATTAAAAGAAATAGAAAAAAAACACAACAGAGTAACAAGCGAACAGCGTTGGGGGCCTCGAACTCTGGATCTGGATATTCTTTTATATGAAGATCAGATAATAAACACAGACGAATTAATTATTCCGCATCCGGGGATAGGCGAGCGAGATTTTGTCCTCGTTCCGTTGGCAGATATTGCTCCCGACATATCCATACCAGATTTAGGATATCTGCCGGATTTGATCAAAAAATGCAAATCCCATCAATTGGTTGAAGTAGCCCCCATCGTATAGCGCTATTTTGTTTTAACATTTGATTATTTAAAGTAAAATAGCGTGAAATAAACTCCAGATGAAATAGCGTCGAAATAGTAATGTTTTATATACGATTCGACTGATGTGTTAGCTGAAAAGGAATGGTTTTCCAGGAGTCTTGGCGAAAAAATGAGTGGTTCAAACAAATTCTCTCTGATAGCGGTCGAAGGCCCGATAGGGGTCGGCAAAACCAGTTTGGCAAAGCGATTAGCGGAAACATTTGGTGGGGAATTATTGCTCGAAGGCGCTGAAGAAAATCCGTTTCTTGAACGATTTTATCGCTACGGCAAAACGGCGGCGCTGCCAACGCAGTTATTCTTTCTTTTTCAAAGAGCAAGGCAAATGCAGGCGTTACGACAAGGCGATATGTTTAAACCGATGCGCGCTGCCGATTTTATTATGAAGAAAGATCGTTTATTCGCCGAGTTGACATTGGATCAGGATGAGCTTGATCTTTATGACCAGATTTACGCTTCACTTACATTAGATGCGCCGGTTCCCGATTTAGTTATTTATCTACAAGCACCGATAGATGTGTTGCAGGCGCGTATCAATAAGCGTGGTTTGCCGTGCGAACAATATATCAAGTCTAACTATTTGCAGCGTATTACAGATGCGTATACCCATTTTTTCTATAACTATAATGATGCACCCTTACTTATTATTAATGCCTCAGAAATTGATCTGGTTAATAATCAGCGTGATTATAGTGAATTGTTAAAACAGATTGGTTCGATTTACAGTGGTCGACATTATTTTAATCCAATGCCGGTCGCTCTTTAAGGCGATAATGTTATGAGTAGGCAGACTATCACATTAAATAAGCTAAAGGAATTGAAGCGCTCTGGTGAGAAAATAGCTTGCCTGACGGTCTATGATGCGAGTTTTGCAAGGATACTGGAAAATGCCGGTGTTGATATTTTTTTGGTAGGTGATTCACTTGGTATGGTCCTACAAGGGCACGATTCAACATTGCCTGTCAGCGTAAGAGACATGATTTATCACTCGGCAAATGTCAGGCGTGGCAGCAGCAACGCATTTATTATGACTGATATGCCTTTTATGAGTTATGCAAGTGTTGAGCAAACGTTAAAAAATGCGGGCAGACTAATGAAACAGGGTGGCGCTCAAATGGTAAAACTGGAAGGGGGCGCCCCATTTATTGAGCGGGTGTCGAAGCTCGCTGATCATGGTATTCCGGTATGTGTTCACCTTGGCTTGATGCCGCAAACGGTGCATAAATTAGGCGGATACCGCGTTCAAGGCCGGGATGATCGTTCTGCACAGAAAATTGTAGATGACGCGCAGGCTATGCAGGAGGCAGGAGCGGATATGCTGCTATTGGAATGTGTGCCCGCTGAACTGGGTGAGAAAGTGACAAAGTCGTTGGACATTCCTGTCATCGGTATTGGTGCAGGTCCGGGATGTGATGCGCAAGTATTGGTGCTTCAAGATATATTGGGTATTTCAAAAGGCCATCATCCCAAATTTCATCGAAATTTTCTAGAATCTTCAAGCGACATTGAGGCAGCGGTAAGTCAGTATGTGCATGCGGTCAAATTGGGCGAATACCCGGCGGCGGAACATTGTTATTAACTGATGTGTTAGGTTAAACAAGCGTTATATTATGAACATCCAAACACAGGGTAAGGATGTGCACAGCATTTGCCAGCAGTGGTTTATAGACGGCAAAACAATTGCGTTTGTGCCCACCATGGGTAATTTACACGCTGGTCACTTGAAGCTGGTTGAAAAAGCACAACAAGTTGCTGACAAAGTTGTCGTAAGTATTTTTGTTAATCCGTTGCAGTTTGGTGAAAACGAAGACTATTTAATTTATCCGAAAACGATTGATCTGGATTGTGAAAAATTAGCTGACCATGTTGTTGATTTATTGTTTGTACCTGAAGTAGAAGATATTTATCCCAGCAAGCTGTCTGCAGCAACTTTTATTGAAGTCCCATCGTTGTCTGAGATTTTGTGCGGCGTTTCCCGGCCCCAACATTTTCGTGGTGTAGCAACGATTGTAAACAAACTCTTTAATATCGTACGGCCGACTGTTGCGTTATTCGGCAAAAAAGATTTTCAGCAATTCATGGTGATAAGGCGCATGGTGTCTGATTTAAATATGTCGATTACCATCGTAGGTGTAGAAACAGTACGCGAGCCAGATGGTTTGGCCATGAGTTCGCGCAATGCATATCTAAAGCCTGGCGAGAGAGAACTTGCTCCGTTATTATTTAATTCATTATCCAAAGCAATGGAAAGTATCTTATCTGGCGATAAACACTATTCTGACATTGAGGCCGCGATGAAGCGCTTATTGGATCAGGCGGATTTAAATACTGAATATTTCAGTATTCGAAATGCAATAGATCTGTCGGTGGCGGATGCGGCTACCGAAGAATTTGTTGTGTGTGTGGCTGTTTATTTGGGCAGCACTCGTTTGATCGATAATCTTTCTTTTTCTTTGAAATAAGCTGAAATTAGTTTAATATCAATATCTTGCGATTAGGTGAGTGCCGAGATTGATTCATGTATAATATCTTTCCGAAGTTGATTGGAGTCGATTAAAGAAATATGTTTATTACCATGTTAAAAGCAAAGTTACACCGTGCATGTGTTACCCATGCAGAATTGGAATACGAAGGTTCATGTGCCATTGATGCGCGTTTATTGGCGATAGCTGAAATAAAAGAATATGAACAAATTCAGATATATAATATTAGCAATGGCGAACGTTTT
>VAPL010349964.1_pt1 | contig 10101 bp, 9 predicted proteins | sample 3395061 | NCBI WGS metagenome assembly VAPL01 (sample SAMN08290444, study PRJNA428436) | hydrothermal vent metagenome | isolation source: Deep-sea hydrothermal vent chimney 2 | place: Pacific Ocean: Juan De Fuca Ridge | depth 2182 m m | reverse complement strand
GGGAGAACTTCTTCAAAAAACTGGCGTAACCTCTTAGCCATTGTTGGAGATTTACCATTGGTAGAAATGGCAATCTTTACATTACCTTTAGTTACAATTCCACCTAAGTAAAAATCACAATATTCAGGATTATCGGCTACATTAACTAATAAATTTCTCTTTTTACAATCGTTATAGATCTTGACATTTGTCTCTTTCGAATTTGTAGCGACAATAACAATATGTTTATCACCTAAATAGTCTAAATGATATCTATCGCCGGTTAGTTCAACTTTATACTTTTTGATTAAAATTTTAATAGCTTTTGTAAATTTTAACGCCACAAGTTCTACGTTTGCATCAGGACTCGACTTCAGTAAAAATCTTAGTTTTTCTTCAGCTACGTTCCCTCCTCCAACAATAAGTATATTGAGATTTTTAGCTTTTAAAAAAATTGGATATAAATTATTTCTTTCCATTTTTAACCCTAAACACTTATCGTTTTGTGAATAATTGCCTCGCAAACTGAATCTAATCTTACTCGCTCTTTTACAACTTCTCCGATCACAATAATTGCAGGAGATGACAATTGTTTTTCCGCTACTATTTGACTAATTGTTTTTATCATGCCTACTCCAAATTTTTCGTTTTCTGTAGTACCATTTTGGATAATTGCAACAGGGGTATCTTGTTTATTTTCTCTTAAAAAAACATTCACTATCTCATCTAACTTTCCCATACCCATTAAAATAATAACAGTTGCTGTAGATTTTGCTGCCAATACCACATCTTGTGACAATTTATGTGATTTTGTTGTACCTGTTATGACCCAAAAACTTTCAGAAACTCCTCGTTTTGTTAAAGGAATACCTTGATATGCCGGGACAGCTAAAGCAGAAGATATACCAGGAACCATTTGTGTTTTTATACCAAACTGTTGAACATAATCTATTTCTTCCGAACCACGACCAAAAACAAATGGATCTCCCCCTTTCAATCGGACAACATGTCCATTACTTTTTGCTCTACTAACAATGAGTTCGTTAATTTGTTCTTGTTGATATAAATAACAACCTTTACGTTTACCTACAAAAATAGTTTCTGCCTCAGATGAAGCATATTTAAGTAAATCAATATTTATCAGCGCATCATATAGAATAACATTAGCAGACTCAATTGCTTTGATCGCTTTTAGCGTTATTAGATCCGGATCGCCAGGTCCTGCCCCAACGATTGTTAATTTAGGATTAATCATCTTCTATTAATTACTGAGTTATTTTCCAATTCAATCGCTCTATACGTCTTAACTTTACCCAAAAAATGTGTTGCACTTGTAATATAATTTATAGCAAACTCTCTTGTTGGAGCATGTACTTTGATTTGATATATCAATTCTGAAAAAGGAGTTCCTAAAACTATTTTCTTGCTAGAAACAAATACTTCATCAAATTGTTTGATAATTCCGGCCTGTGTATTTGTTTGTTTATTTTCCGATAATAACATAGCTTTAGCTGAATTAACCAAAGAACTATAGGCATGATAAATAGAGTCTGAATACACTTCATTATCAAAAGATACTTTGGCATTTTCAATTCTCTCTTCACTTTCTAAAAACAATGTTGCAATTAAATCAATCACAACACCTGCACACTCACCAATACCAATTTCTTTTTTATATTTTTCTGCTTCTCCCCAATCAATAAAATCATCTTGGCTAAGACTAGTTATATCAGAAAGATCAGTTAACAACTTATAAAAATACATTTCGCCTTGAGCGAGATAATAATTTAAAAACGTTTTACCTTCTGCATTAGCTTCATAATCATTTAAAATACGACGTAAGGCTTCCGGTCCTCTTTTACTTGGTACTTTAACTACTTTATCTGCAAAATGACCCTTGCCATTTCCTAAATTACCTCCACCTAACAATACTTGTACAGCAGGAACTACAAAGTTCTCCGGTGTACGAATAGACATTCCTTGAAATCCAATATTTGCCATGTTATGTTGACCACAAGCATTCATACAACCACTAATCTTTATAACCAAATCTTTATTCTCTAAATATTGAGGATACTCGGTTTTAATAACACGTTCTAGTTCTTTAGCAATGCCTGTACTACTTGCTATTCCTAAATTACAAGTATCAGTTCCTGGGCAAGCTGTTATGTCAACCGCCTTATTATATCCTGCTTCAACAAAATCTATTTTCTCAAGTTCTGTATAGAAAAACGTTAACAGCTCCTCTTTTACAAAAGGTATTAATATATTCTGACGTAAGGATAATCTAATTTCTCCTGCCGCATATTTTTCAACTAAATTTGCTAATAATCTTGCTTTATCTGTATAAAAATCTCCTAACAACACCTTAATACCAATGGCAACATATCCTTTTTGTTTTTGGGGAATCACATTGGTAGATCTCCATATATCAAAGGCTTTTTTATCTTTAATAATAACTCTGGGAACTTTGACTGTTACCGGTATTGAAGCTTGATATTTATCTACTAAAATTGGTACTGATTTAAATTCTATGGCATTCTGTTCTGCTTCAACTAACTCTTTAAAAGCTGCCACACCAATATCTTTAACTAGGAATTTCATTCGTGCTTTTGCTCTACTTTTACGTTCTCCGTAGCGATCAAAAACTCTTAAAACGCCTTCCATTAATGGGATAATTTTATCGGAAGGTAAAAAATCATATAACTCTTCTGCATGTATTGGTCGAGAACCTAATCCGCCTGCCAACATCACTTTAAATCCTCGTACCTCATTTTCAATTTTAGCTATAAACCCCAAATCATGTATGTATGATAAGCCCGTATCTTCATCTGATGCCGAAAATGATACTTTAAATTTTCTTCCCATTTCCTGACAGATTGGATTTCGCAAAAAGAAACGAAATACAGCATCTGCATAAGGAGATACATCAAAAGATTCATTGACATCGATTCCTGCAGTTTCTGAAGCAGTTACATTTCGAACAACATTACCACAAGCTTCTCTTAAAGTAACATCGTCCTTTTCTAACTCTGCCCAAAGTTCAGGAGTTCTATCTAAGCTTACATGATGTATTTGGATATCTTGCCGTGTTGTAATGTGTAACCGTCCTCTTGAATATTCATCTGAAACATCAGCTATACGTCGTAATTGTTTGCTCAACACTTTTCCGTAAGGTAATTTAATACGAATCATCTGTACTCCTTCTTGACGTTGACCATAAACACCTCTTGCTAAACGTAGGCTACGGAATTTCTCTTCATCAATTTTCCCTTTATGAAAAAGCTCAATTTTATTTGCCAATTCTATGATGTCATTTTCGACAACCGGATTCTCAATTTCTGTTCTAAAACTTTGCATATTATTAGCCCCTCCTAACCTCCCAAAAAGGGAGGAACTCTCATGTGGGTCGCAGAAAGTTTTTTGATTTAAACTAAATTAATTTTTTGTATTTAAATTATTATCCTTTTATATCTATAGGATTAATGGGTATTTATTTAAATACTACCTATATCCGTTGTGCATTTTGATAAATTCTGTCTCCCGAAACTTCGGGACGAGTGAATTTTACGATTGAAATCAGTAATCCCGAATCCTCGGGATTAGCTATTAAATTAGTTCTCGATACTATCCGCCTCTGGCGGATCACTAGAACTGACATTTCGGAAACTATTTTAACTCAAAATGCACAACAGGTTACCTATATATTCTTTACAATAAACTAAAATTTGAATTGATTCTTTTTAGTGTTAGTTGATAAAACCTACACCTACAGTATTGTTTGATTGGATATCAATTAAAATAAAAGAGCCATTTGTTCTATGATTTTTAAAAACGTCATAGAAAATAGGTTTGTTTAACTTAAAAGTAACAGAAGCAATATCATTAATTCCTAAACCGTTTACATCAGGATTAATACCTGAATAATCAGGACTTATTATATGATGAATGATATCTACTTTTGCTAATACTTTATTGACACCATGTTGTAATACATATTTTTCTCCTATGAATAATTTTTTAGAGTCCATCCATGATACTGTAGCAGTAAACTGTTTGTTAATTGTTGGCAAATCATTGACCTTAACAATCATATCACCTCTACATACATTAATATTATCTTCCAGCGTAATTGTTACCGATGATCTTCTTGAAGCAGTTTGATATTTTTTATCATAAAAATAAATTTCTTTAATTTTTGATTTTGTTTGAGATGGTAATACTACAATTTCATCCCCAACATTTAATTCTCCTCCATATACTTTACCTGCATAACCTCTATAATCATGAAATTCATCTGTTTTAGGGCGAATTACATATTGTATAGGGAATCTTGGCGTGCCTCTATTATAAATATCCTGATTGTCTATAAGTTCTAGATGCTCTAATAATGTCTGACCTTGATACCAAGGTGTATGATTAGACTTATTTACAACGTTATCACCTTTTAATGCACTAACAGGAATAAATGTAATTTTTTGATCTTGATAATCTCTTTTAGACATTAATTTCTGAAAATCAGCTTTTATAGCATTGTATTTTTCTTCAGAAAAATCAACTAAATCCATTTTATTAATAGCCACAATTACTTCCTTTATTCTCAATAAATTATTGATGAAAAAATGGCGATTTGTTTGTTCAATTACTCCTTTTCTGGCATCAATTAATATAATTGCTGCCTGTGAAGTTGATGCTCCTGTAACCATGTTTCGTGTATATTCAATATGGCCCGGGGTATCAGCTATGATATAGCTCTTTGTTTCGGTTGAGAAATAAATATGTGCAACGTCTATAGTAATACCCTGTTCTCTTTCTGCTACCAAACCATCCGTTGCTAACGAAAAATCTAAATAATCATAGCCTTTTTGTTTACTGGTTTTTTCTATTGCTTCTAACTTATCTGTAGTTAATGATTTGGTATCATATAAAATTCTACCTATTAAGGTGCTTTTGCCATCATCTACACTTCCTGCGGTTGCAATTTTTAGAAACCCCATCTCAACCTTATCCTTTGAGGTAGGGAGGTTAATATAATGCCCTTTTTTAGTACTTTCTTTTATTTTAATACTTTCTTTTAAATCATTCATAATTATTATTTTTAAGTAGCGTATTCCTTTTGGAGGAAAGAAGCTTTCTAAAAGTATCCTTGTTGTTTACGTTTTTCCATAGCTGCTTCTGAGCGTTTATCATCAATACGTGCACCACGTTCTGAAATTGTTGAAACTCTTATTTCTTTAACAACCGTTGCGACATCAGACGCTTCAGAAAATACAGCTGCTGTACAACTCATATCTCCAACAGTTCTAAACCGAACTACTTTTTCTAAGATCTCTTCACTTTCGTCTCTATATACAATGCCATCCTTTACAGACCAAATTAATCCATCTCTTAAAAATATTTGTCTTTTGTGCGCAAAGTAGATGGATGGAATTTCGATATCTTCTTTTTCTATATACGACCAAACATCTAACTCTGTCCAGTTAGAAATAGGAAATACTCGAACGTTTTGCCCTAATTCTATCTGACCATTCAACATGTCAAACAATTCAGGGCGTTGATTTTTTTCATCCCATTGTCCAAAATCATCGCGAACAGAAAAAATACGCTCTTTTGCTCTCGCTTTTTCCTCATCACGTCTGGCACCACCAATACAAGCATCGAACTTAAACTCCTCAATAGCATCTAACAAGGTTGTAGTTTGCAAGGCATTTCTACTTGCATATTTACCAGATTCTTCCTTTACTTTACCTTCATCAATCGAATCTTGAACATTTCTTACAATTAATTCTAAATCTAATTCTTTTACCAATCGATCTCTAAATTCAATAGTTTCAGGAAAGTTATGCCCCGTATCTATATGCATTAAAGGGAACGGAATCTTTGCCGGATAAAACGCTTTTTGAGCTAATCTTACCAGCGTAATTGAATCTTTTCCTCCAGAAAATAATAATACAGGTTTTTCAAACTGTGCTGCTACTTCTCTAATGATGTAAATAGCTTCATTTTCTAATGGATTTATATGTGACGTATTTTTTTCCATCTCTATTTTCTTATATATGTAATCCACATTCTCTATTTTCTAGTACTTTGGTTGGGTCAAAATACTTGAGTTCATTTGGTAAATTATTATCTTCTAAATACTTATCTAAATCAGTATCAGAATAATAATAAAACGGACTCACCTTTAAAATTCCATCTGCACTTTTAGATACTATATCTATACTATCTCTAAAGGCAGTTTGCCCTTTACGTAAATTTGTAAACCAAACATCTGGTTTGTGTACTGCCATTGCACGTTTAAAGGGTTCTAGTTTTACTTGTTTAGTGAAAATTTTATGTTTAGGGTCATCTACATGAGGTAATCCCAACATTACATCTCTATATGCTGTGGTCTGTTTTGGCACATAAATATCAATATTCAGTTGCAAAGATTCAATCATGCTATTCGCAAACTTATAAGTGTCAGGTGTATTATAACCTGTATCGCACCAAACGACATTAATGTCCTCTCTAGCCGTTGTAACCGCATGAATTATCGCAGCAGAATATGGACCAAAGTTGGTTGTAAGAATTGGTTTTTTTGCCATTATAAGCGCCCATTTTATAATATCTATTGGAGATTTATCTCTTAAGTCTTCATTTACTTTATCAATTTCTATTTTCTCTGTTATTAAATTCATTATTTTCCCCATTTTATAGTATTCCAAATTCTTTCATGAAAAAAGTACAATACCATTTTTGTTACTAATTCTATTGCTCCTATTGTAAAAGCAATCGTTAAAGTACCTGTAATCAACCATGATATTAAAACAGTATCAAGTGTTCCTATAATTCTCCAACTTATGGTCTTAACAAGACTACGCTTGACTTTTTCTTCTGACTTAGCTTTTGTTTTACGTCTAAATTTAGAATTTAGTATGGTGTCGATTATCATAATAAATATATTATCCTTACTATCCTATCGGAATACTAGATTAGTATGCAAATGTATGTTATTTATTTACATGACCAAACAGAAAAATCAAAAAAATATGTTAAAATAAATAATTTCTTGAAACGAACTATCCTCGAGGCATCCCGATAGCTATCGGGAGGGCACAAGCTTTGATCTTTTAGGTCAAAAACCAAAATTATGTATTTTACCCCACCCGTAATCGCTAAATGCGATTACGACCTCTCTACCTCGGCTTCGCTCGGTACAGGCTCAGAGAGGTGAACTGGAAACCCCGACGCAGAGCGTCTAGGAATTATTTAGATTAAATCTGCCAACGATTTATTATTAAAAATATGTAGTGAACTATCTCTAACTTCTATCATCAAATTATGGACTGCACAAGTTTTTTCATCAGGACAATCATCACATTTTTCATAAAAATTTAAACTCACACAAGGCACCATCGCAATTGGGCCTTCCAATATCCTCATTACGGAGCTCATTTTAATATCTTTAGGATCTTTTAAAAGGTAATAACCACCTCCTTTACCCTTTTTTGATCCTAAAAATCCATTTTTACGAAGTGTTAATAATATACTTTCTAAAAATTTTTGCGAAATGTTCTCACTTTTAGCAATAGTTGCAATTTGAACTGGCGTATTATTTTCTTGTCTTGCTAGATAAGTCAATGCCTTAATTCCGTATTTTGTTTTCTTAGAGATCATAATTTTACTAAAATAGTAAAATATTATCTACTTTCTAACGCTTGTTTTAAATCCTTTAAAATATCATTACTATTTTCTAATCCTACCGAAACCCTTACCAATCCGTTAGTTATACTCACTTCTAAACGGTCAGTTTCTGTTAATTTACTATGTGTTGTTGATGCCGGATGTGTAACAATTGTCCGCGTATCGCCTAAATTAGCCGACAAAGAACACATTTTTATAGCATTTAAAAAACTTATACCTGCTTCAACACCACCTTTTATCTCAAAAGCGACAACGTTTCCGCCTAACTTCATTTGCTTTTTTGCTACTTCATATTGAGGATGGCTTTTCAAAAAAGGATATTTTACCCAATTCACATTGTTGTGATCCTCTAAAAATTCTGCAACTTTTAATGCGTTTTCACAATGTCTTTCAACTCTTATAGCTAATGTTTCTAAGCTTTTAGACAATACCCATGCGTTAAATGGTGACATTGTAGGCCCGGTATTTCTTGAAAATAAATAGATCTCTCTAATTAGATCTGCATTACCAACGGCAACTCCTCCTAGCACTCTTCCTTGTCCGTCTATTAATTTTGTAGCAGAATGTATAACAACATCAGCTCCATATTTAATTGGATTTTGCAAATAAGGTGTCGCAAAACAATTATCTATCACCAATAACAAATTATGTTTTTTTGCGATTGCACCTAGCAATTCTAAATCTAGAATATCAACTGCCGGATTTGTTGGGCTTTCTGCATATAAAATTTTTGTATTGGGTTGTATTAAGTTCTCTATTTGATCTACTTCATCTACCTTAAAATAACTTGTTTCAATATTCCATTTGGGTAAATATTTTGTAAACAATGTATGTGTTGAACCGAATACTGAACGACAAGAAACAATATGATCTCCTGCATTTAACAAAGCTCCAAAAGTAGAAAACACGGCTGCCATCCCAGTAGCAAATGCATAACCTGCTTCTGCACCTTCCATTGTCACAATTTTATTGACAAACTCAGTTGTATTCGGGTTTGAAAATCGGCTATATAAATTTTTCTCTTTTTCTTCAGAAAATGAAGCGCGCATATCTTCAGCATCGTCAAAAACAAAGCTTGATGTCAGGTATAAAGGTGTAGAATGTTCTGAAAACTGTGAACGTTCTGTTTGACTTCTTATAGCCTGTGTTTCAAAAGATGATTTATTAGTGCTCATAATGCTATGCTATTTTTTTGATTTTTCTCTTAAATATCGGATTCAAAAACGCCTCTAATTGTTCATATTCTATCAAAAAAGCATCATGTCCGTGAATGGATTGAATTTCATAATAAGTCGTCTTAACTTTTAATTCTTTTAATTTATGATAAGTATCTTTATTCTCATCTACTGTAAAAAAAAGATCTGAATTGACACCTACAATATGTATATGTGATTGTATGGTTGATACTGCCTCTTCAAAATTTTCTTTTCCTCTAGAGATATCAATGGTTTTTAAGAGTTGATTCATCAATTTATAGGTTGATAGATGAAATCGTTCTTTCAGTTTTATACCATGATGGTTTAACCAACTTTCTATATTAAATACACCTAAATATTCATTTGTAGTTCTATCAAACTTTGTTTTAAATGATATTGGTGTTCTGTAACACAACATGGCATGAACGCGAGCATCTGCAATCGGATTTGATGAATTGTTTAATATTAAATCTTGCAAATAACAATTGGCAATTAACCAATCTGTTGACTTCCAATCTGAAGCAATCGGAATTACATGTTTAATAAGATTCGGGTGTAAGGTTGCTAATTCCCAAGCAATTCCACCGCCAACTGAACCTCCAATAACAGCAAAAAGAGATTGTATTTTAAGCTTTTGCAACCCTAAAGCCAAAATTTTAGCAATATCTCTGGCAGTAAAATCTTTATAATTATTTATTAGATTTCTTTTATCATTGTCAAAACCGTTTCCGGGAATATTAAATGCTAAGACTGTATATTGATTTGTGTCAATACATTTATCTTTACCTACTAAGCTTTTCCACCACCCATCAATACCACAAACATTAGAATTCCCTGTTAAAGCGTGATTTATTAATACAACCGGGGCTTCGTTTAATGGTTTTCCGAAAATTTGGTATGACAATGACAACAATGGAAACTTTGCTCCTTGTTCAGTGGTGAAATCTAAAATTTTTATATGTTGTAAATCACTTTTCACTATTATTAACACTTTATTTTTATCAGTTAAAATCAAAATGTTATAAGAAAAAGTAATTACTTGATGAAGTAATTTTGTTCGGTTATCTATCCTTTTTAACTTTTAGATTGAATCTAAAAGGTACTGAAATGATCCCGATAGCTATCGGGACATAACAAAGGTAGAATGTAGCACCTTCTTTACGAATAAAGGGTTGCTAAGGCTTCAACGGGTCTAATCCCTCTGCCTTTCTTGATAACATTTCAATAAATCATTGAACTT
>VAPL010470106.1_pt1 | contig 10102 bp, 8 predicted proteins | sample 3395061 | NCBI WGS metagenome assembly VAPL01 (sample SAMN08290444, study PRJNA428436) | hydrothermal vent metagenome | isolation source: Deep-sea hydrothermal vent chimney 2 | place: Pacific Ocean: Juan De Fuca Ridge | depth 2182 m m | reverse complement strand
GGATGCCGAAATTCTGTTGGCCCACACTCTGGAGCAAACACGCACCTTTTTGCGTACGTGGCCGGAGCGCATGCTCGAATCAGCGCACCTCACACAATTCCAGACCTTGCTTGTACGACGTTGCCAGGGCGAACCCATCGCCTATCTTACTGGCAAACGTGACTTTTGGGACATGACGCTCACCGTCTCACCTCATACCCTCATCCCTCGCCCGGAAACGGAAACGCTGGTGGAACTGGCTTTGGAAAAAATCCCCCTCGACGCCACTTGGCGCATCGCTGACCTCGGCACAGGCAGTGGAGCCATCGCTCTGGCTATTGCCCGTGAACGACCACATTGCCAAATCGTCGCCACCGATATTTCACCGGATGCACTGGCCGTTGCCCGCAACAACGCAGCCAAACTCAAGATCGACAATATTCATTTTGCCGAAGGGCACTGGTGTGCGCCTCTAGCCAACGAACATTTTGAAATGATGATCAGCAACCCGCCCTACGTGCATTCCGGTGACCCTCACCTGCAACAGGGTGATCTGCGTTTTGAACCGCTCACCGCACTGCAATCCGGTCCAGACGGCCTTACAGACATCCGCATTATTTGCAGCGAAGCCCGCCAGCATCTGTGTGCGCCCGGCTGGCTGCTACTGGAACACGGTTACAATCAGGGCACGACAGTACCCGCTATTTTGCGCAAACTGGGTTATCAGCAGGTCCAAGCCCAAAAGGATCTGGCACAAAACGACCGTGTCAGCCTAGGGCGCTGGGTAGAGTCCACACAAGAAACGTAGAATTTCGGCCGTAATCGGGCTAGGATTAGGGTATGGATTCACTCGCTACCGATTTCATTAAAACCCGTGAAATCCACTTTCACAATGTGGACCCGGCAAACAACGATGCCCGCGAGGCATTGCTCCTGTTGCTGGACGTGCCCGGCATTGAAAATGTCCGTGCCCTGACTGACCACTGTATTCAGATCGGTTACGACATCCGCCAGGTTACCCTGCAAACACTGGAAGCCGCGCTGATGGAAGTGGGCTTCCATCTCGACAACAGCCTGTTGATCAAAATGAAACGCGCATTATTTTATTACACGGAAGAAACCCAGTTGATGAACCTGGGTTATCAACATGATCAGGCCAGTTCCACACTCGATATCTTTGTTAATTGTTATAATCAACGTAAACATGGCTGCCGTGATCAACGGCCGGAGTATCTGCGACATTACTCCTGAAAAAACGCCCACTTTCGGTTATCTCTGAGACCTTCGATGAACGATCACCAACTCCTCCGCTATAGCCGACAAATCATGCTGCCCCAGATGGACATTGCCGGACAGCAACGCCTGATGCAGTCTCACGCATTGATTATCGGCCTCGGCGGCCTCGGCTCTCCCGTCGCCATGTATCTGGCATCAGCCGGCGTGGGGCAACTGACGCTGGTGGATTTTGATACCGTGGATTTATCCAATCTGCAACGGCAGATTGTTCACCGCCACAGTGACATTGGCCGCGCCAAGGTGGACTCCGCAGCAGACACACTGCATGCCCTGAACCCGGAAATCAAAATAAACACGCTGGACAAAAAACTCACTGACGAAGCACTCGCTCAAGCTGTCCGGCAGGCCGATGTGGTCATCGATGCCTGTGACAACTTTGCCACCCGTTTTGCCATCAATCAGGCCTGCGTCAGCACACACACACCGCTGGTGTCCGGCGCAGCCATTCGCCTGGAGGGTCAGGTATCCGTTTTCCCGAATACACCCGACGAAGCAAGCAATGCCCCCTGTTATCGCTGCCTCTACGATGACATTCCAGAAGCCGAAGCCAGATGCAGCGAAACGGGTGTGCTTGCCCCTCTGGTGGGCATCATCGGCAGCATTCAGGCCACCGAAGCCCTCAAACTGCTCAGTGGACTGGGCACATCTCTTGCCGGACGCTTGTTAACTCTGGATGCCAGCACTCTGGAATTCCGCGAAATTCGCCTGCGCCGTGACCCGCAATGCCCTATCTGTAATCAATCACCAAACATACCCGCCAAAATATAACCCTTAATGAACATAAAGAAATTGACCCTACCGTTCTAACGATATATTTTCCCGACAGCCCGGGCCCGGGCCGGTTAATCTTTCCCGCTCACCCGACATGATGTTCACACCCGCAAAAATATTACATAACATGCTGTTGACGTATTGTTAAGAAACGTGCATGTAATAACCTCCTGTTTAGCACTTATACTTCAACCTGTCTTCGTTCATCCTAATTGCCTGCAAAGTGTCGGCAAAAGACGAAAACATTGAACAAAAGTACGGGCACAACAATAAGTAGGCGCTTTAGCGAAAACAGGCTGAAAACGGCGGCGGCATGGACGCAAGAAGTGGGGGGGGGGTGACTTTGGAAACAAAACCAAGACACCAATATAGGGAAATTGGGGGGAACTTAAAATGAACGCAGGCCAGCGCACCATAGGCATATGCTTGTGTATATTCATCACTTTTTTCCCGTGGCCTGCCTTTTCAACAAATACGGCGGGTGACAACACCACTGATCACAAAAATGACAACGCACTCATGGGCGTCGGTGCCCATTTTGCGTGGATTCTGTTTGATGCCATCAAGACCGACCTGGAGACCAAAGTCGGACGCCGTGTCATTTTGTTTGGTGAAAATTCCATGCTTGGCGTCGGCTGCAATGCAGGCATCAAGGCCGCCAGACAAGCCACTCAAAGCCAGGAAACATTTGGTTTTATCTGCTGTTCATTAAGCGACGAAGAAATCGAAAAAGAACAACTTATCGTCTATCCATTGGTCAAAGAACCCATTCTGATTCTTACCCACAAAGACAACCCGGTGGACAACCTCAGTTCAGATCAGGTACGCGCTATTTTCCGTGGTGATCTGACAAACTGGGCTGACGTGGATGAAACGGATAACCCCATCGTGGTGGTTACACGCCTGCACTGCAAAAAACGTCCTGGTCACTGGAAAACCATTTTGCCCGACCATAAGGCATTTCGTCAGGAGCGCCTGAATGTCACCAGTGCTGCGGCCATGGTGCAGCGGGTAAGCGACTTCAGCGGAGCCATTGGCCATACCGGTGCCACCTGGATATTCGACGCCAAAGACCAGATAAAAATCATCAAGGTGGATGGCTTCAAGCCCACAGCAGAAAACCTGAGCAATGGTAAATATCCCTTTTATCGCCAACTCTCGGCCATCACTAATCGCAATCCATCACCGGATGTGGTCACACTTATTAATGAAGCACAAGCTGGCAAAGCCTTCCGCAAGGTTGCCCGGCAATATGAGCTGTTACCGCTCAACCCGATGCGACAAAAGTCACCCGCAAATGTCGCAACACAATAATATTCTCTGTTTATGCTGACCACCTACCGCGCACGCCTGTTTTTTTACACCGTTTTGCTCATCACATTTTTGGTGACGACGCTTGCGTATACCTATATTTATTCCCGCGATGCCATTCTGGAACAGGCCAGATACAACCTTGCAAACACAGCTCGCCTGCTCTCCGGCAATATCGAAATGGAAGAAAATGGGCTCCTGCATCATGCCGAAGTCATTCGTGATGACCCACGCATCCAGGAATATATGTATATGGTCACCAAAATAGGGGCTGAAGAAGAAGCCTTGCGTCGGCTTTTCAAGCGCGATTTTGGCTGGCTGCCTGTAGAACGTTTTGTCTTTCTCGACCTGAATGGGCGACCACGACTCAACACAAAAAATGCCGACCTTGCCAATACTGTGCAGGAACACATGCGTCAGTCACAAAACAACATTTTTTACACCCAGGGCTCACGCGGACTTGAACTGGTCGCCTGGGCGTCTATTTCTTACCAAGGCACTTTATTAGGTACCATTGCCATTACTCACCTGCTCGACAATTATTGGCTCCACCAGCATCAAAATTACAGTAGCGGCCACCTGTTCATCGAAAAATACAATGTCGTGCAGTTAAGCAGCCTGCCCGAAAGTGAAGGTAAAACTTTTCTGCCGCGCGGTGGCAGCATTGTGATGAACGACACCATTTATCAGGTGCGCGCTATCCCCCTCGCGGGTGAGAATCTGAGCACACCTCATCTGTGGCACGGTATTTCAGAGCAGGAAGTGCTCAAACAATTAAAACGACACAGCCAAATCATTCTTGCATTGGCCATACTCGGCAGTCTTGCCACACTAACCATGGGTTTGATCATTGCGCGCGACTTCAACCGACCATTAAACCAGTTAATGGAGATCACCCGTGCAGTGACGCGGGGCGCATTACCCATGATGGGCCGGGCGGTGGAAACCAACGAAATCGACACGTTGTCCAATCGTTTTTCCGAAATGCTGCAAAGCCTGCGTGAAAAACAGGAAGAGATAGACCGCGCCCACAGACGGCTGGAAGAATCGGCCATCACCGACTCACTCACCGGCTTGCATAATCGTCGCTACCTCAAACAAATATTCCCGCAGTTGTTTGCACAAACACAACGTGAAACTCACTGTCTCAGCGGACTCATGCTGGACCTGGATTATTTTAAACGCATTAACGATCAATACGGCCACCTCGTCGGTGACCAATGTCTTGCCCACATGGGTGAAGTATTAAAAGAATCCTGTCGCGCCAGTGACTACATTTTTCGCATGGGCGGAGAAGAGTTTTTAATTCTGAGTTTGAGTGACACGACCCAGGGAGGAAAAATCCTGGCAGAAAAAATTCGTGACACCCTGGCAAAAAACCCGGTCACATACAAACAGGCACTCATCAGCATGACCACCAGTATCGGCATTGGGCTCACCGAAAACCAGCTGGATGCAGAGGCGGCATTAACCACTCTGCTGTTTCATGCCGACAAAGCGCTGTATGCTGCAAAAAATAATGGTCGCAATCAGGTCATTATTTACAATACCGCCTTGCAAGATAACTCATATTTACAAGACGCCACATCCTGAGCCACTCCGATACAGATGATTAACAAAAAAACAGTATATTAACCACTGAGTTTTTGTTTGAGCAATTCGTTCACCTGCTGCGGATTAGCCTTGCCCTGAGTCGCCTTCATGACCTGGCCAACAAAAAAACCAAACAGCTTGTCTTTACCGCCACGGTACTGCTCCACCTGTCCCGGGTTGTTGGCAATAATGTCATCAATAACCGGTTCAATCGCACTGGAGTCCGTAATCTGTTTCAGGCCACGCGCTTCAATGACGGTATCAGCATCGCCTTCGCCCTGCCACATCGCCTCGAACACTTCCTTGGCGATTTTACCGGAAATGGTATTGTCCTGAATGCGCTTGATCATGCCGCCCAGCATTTCTGCGCTCACCGGACTTTCCGCAATTTCCTGACCCACTTTATTCAGTGCGCCCATCAAGTCCCCGGCCACCCAGTTGGCTGCCAGTTTGGCTTCACCGCCGGCCACTTGTGTCACCCGCTCAAAATAGTCGGCCAGCTCCCGACTCGCGGTCAACACAGCGGCATCGTAGCTGCTCAGAGAAAACGCCTGCACAAACCGCTGCCTTTTTTCATCAGGCAACTCCGGCAGCGTAGACTTCACTTCATCCAGGAAGCTTTCTTCAATCACCACCGGCAACAAATCCGGGTCGGGAAAATAACGATAATCGTTGGCCTCTTCCTTGCTACGCATAGAACGGGTTTCGTTTTTATCGGAATCGTAGAGACGTGTCTCCTGCACTACCTTACCTCCGGCCTCAATGAGATCAATCTGCCGTTCCACTTCGATATCAATAGCCTTTTCCACAAAACGGAAAGAGTTAATGTTTTTTAACTCGGCGCGTGTACCGTATTCTTTCTGTCCTGCCGGTCGTACTGACACATTGGCGTCACAACGGAAACTGCCTTCCTGCATATTGCCGTCACAAATTTCCAGGTACTGCACCAGAGAGTGAATTTTTTTCATGTAGGCAACCGCTTCTTTGGCGGAGCGCATATCCGGCTCGGAAACAATTTCCAGCAGCGGTGTACCTGCACGATTGAGATCAACCCCCGTCATGCCATGAAAATCACCGTGCATGGATTTACCCGCATCTTCTTCCAGATGCGCACGGGTGATGCCGACTATTTTGCTGGAGCCATCTTCCAATTCGATTTCCAATTGGCCTGTTTCAACGATGGGCAATTCCATTTGACTGATCTGGTAACCCTTGGGCAGATCAGGATAAAAATAATTTTTGCGTGCAAATACCGAGCGCCGTGACACATTGGCACCGATAGCCAGACCAAATTTGGCCGCCATGCGCACCGCTTCTTTATTCAAAACCGGCAACACACCCGGCAGCCCCAGGTCTACCGCGCAAGCCTGAGTATTCGGCTCGGCACCATAAGCAGTGGATGCGCCGGAAAAAATTTTACTTTTGGTAGCAAGCTGGGCGTGGATTTCCAGCCCGATCACAACTTCCCATGCCATAAATTCAGTCTCTGTTTGGTGTTTGTTTTTACAACATACAATCTAACGCAAAAACGCAAAGGGTTTAGAGAATACTGGCCAGAAAATATAGCTTTGCATTCTCTGCGCCTTTGCGTTTTTGCATTGGATCTTTAATTATTCAAACCCTGCTGGCGTACGCTGATGCCAATCGGTAGCTAGCTGGAATTGGTGCGCCACATTCAACAAGCGCGATTCGTCAAAATACTGACCAATAATTTGCAAACCTACCGGCATATCGCCCTTGCTTCCGGCGACGAACCCCGCAGGAATCGACATGCCGGGTAATCCCGCAAGATTGGTGGCAATGGTATAAATATCTGACAGATACATGCTCACCGGATCACTGGCTTTAGCGCCCAGCTTGAAGGCCACATCAGGTGCCGTCGGCCCCATGATCACATCCACCTTCTTAAAAGCCTGTTTAAAATCATCGCTGATGAGCTGGCGTAACTGTTGTGCCTTCAGGTAATAAGCATCGTAATAACCGGCAGACAACGCATAAGTGCCTATCATGATGCGCCGTTTCACTTCTGCTCCGAAACCTTCCCCGCGTGACCGCTTGTAGAGGTCTTCCAGATCCTGAGGATCGTCACAACGATAACCAAAACGCACTCCGTCAAAACGTGACAGGTTCGAAGAGCACTCTGCGGGGGCCACCACATAATAAGTGGGCACTGACAAATTCGAATTCGGCAGGCTGATGTCCACCAGCTCGGCACCCATTTGCTGATACTGTTTGATCGCTGCGTCCACCACCCGGCCCACGTCAGCGTCCAGACCTTCACCAAAATATTCTTTGGGCAGACCAATTTTCAAACCTTGCAGATCGTTATTCAGCGCTGCGGTGTAATCCGGTACATCACGCTCCACGCTAGTGGAGTCACGCTCATCAAAACCGGCCATAATATTGAGCAGCCAGGCAGCATCTTCAGCGCTGCGGGTCATCGGGCCAGCCTGATCAAGGCTCGACGCAAAAGCGATCATGCCGTAACGCGACACTCGCCCGTAAGTGGGTTTTAGGCCGGTGATACCGCACAAGGCCGCTGGCTGACGAATCGAGCCGCCCGTATCGGTACCTGTGGCAATGGGTGCCAAACGTGCCGCCACGACTGCCGCAGAACCGCCGGAGGAGCCGCCGGGTACTGTTTCAATATCCCAGGGGTTTTTCACCGGACCATAAAAACTGGTTTCGTTGGACGACCCCATGGCGAACTCATCCATATTGGCCTTGCCCAGCATGGGCATGCCAGCCGCCTTGCATTTGGCCACTACGGTGGCATCGTAAGGCGCAATAAAATTATCCAGCATTTTTGAGCCACACGACGTTTTCACGCCTTCGGTGCAAAAAATATCTTTGTGAATCAACGGAACACCGGTCAGCAATCCGGCGTTGCCTGCCTGCCGTGTTTGATCCGCCAACTGTGCAGCGGCCATGGCTTCGTCCGCCGTGACACTGACCAGCGCATTAAGCCCGGCATTGTGCTTTTCGATACGGTCAAGATAGACGCGGGTCAATTCGGCAGATGAAAACTCGCCGCTGGCCAGCCCCTGTGATAATTCCGCAATAGATTTGTTGTGCATTATAAATTCAGGCCAATGAGAAAAAAGGAATTAAAAATAAAAGGAACGATAAAAAACTGACACACGTCTGTTTTTTATTCGATGACCTGGGGGACCAGAAACAGGCCCGCTTCCATCTGGGGTGCATTGGCCTGTAGTTGTTCACGTTGATTTACTTCCGTCACCTCATCGGCGCGCAGACGTTGCTGGGCATCCAGCGGATGCGCCATAGGCGTCACACCGCGAGTATCCACAGCCGACATCTGCTCGACAAGATCAAGAATGTCAGACAGGTTACGGGCATAGTCCGGTATATCGGCATCATCAATGCCCAGCCGGGCAAGATGCGCGATTTTTTCGATGTCGTTTTTTTCCAGGGACATGATGAAATCTCTAAAAATACCAAAAATAAAAAGGGGTGAACGGGGCACTTTAAAAAAGAGTGCAGAATCTATCACAAATGCCCTTGCGTCCAAAGTCTTTGCCAACAACTTGCCGAAACTCCCCGGCATTGCTACATTAGCGGAAATTTACTGAGGTCGTTTCGTAATGGCTGGTATTTAATAAAACATTCAGTAAACAATCAGTGAATAATTGAGCAAAATCTCCGCGCCATTAGCGCCTAAACATAAGCAAAACAAGAGCGACCAAAACCACGATGTTTGCACGATTCCGCGGCCTGTTTTCCAACGACCTGTCCATTGACCTGGGGACAGCCAATACTTTGATTTACGTGAAGGGGCAAGGCATTGTGCTTGACGAACCTTCCGTGGTGGCCATCCGCATGGAGCGCGGTACCGGTAACCCGAAAAATATCGCTGCCGTTGGTGCCGAAGCCAAACGCATGCTGGGCCGCACGCCGGGCAATATTCAGGCTATCCGACCACTAAAAGACGGGGTAATCGCCGATTTCACCGTTACCGAGAAAATGCTCCAGCATTTTATTCACAAGGTACACACCGATAAATTCAAATTCTTTCATCCCAGCCCGCGGGTGCTGGTGTGTGTGCCTTGCGGTTCAACACAGGTGGAACGCCGCGCCATTCGTGAATCCGCCGCCGGTGCTGGCGCGCGCGAGGTATATCTCATCGAAGAACCCATGGCAGCAGCCATTGGAGCCGGTTTACCGGTCAGCGAAGCCAGCGGTTCCATGGTGCTGGACATCGGCGGCGGCACTACCGAGGTGGCAGTAATTTCACTCACCGGCATTGTTTATTCCGCCTCAGTGCGCATTGGTGGTGACCGTTTCGACGAAGCGATTATCAATTATGTGCGCCGCAATTATGGCACGCTGATCGGCGAATCCACCGCTGAACGTATTAAAGAGGAAATCGGCAATGCCTATCCGGGCGACGAGGTGCGTGAAACCGAGGTACGCGGGCGCAATCTGGCCGAGGGAATTCCTCGCAGCTTTACACTGAACAGCAATGAAATCCTTGAGGCTCTGCAAGAACCTTTATCAGGCATTGTCAGCGCGGTGAAAACGGCACTGGAACAAACGCCGCCGGAGCTGGGTGCTGATGTGGCCGAGCGTGGCCTGGTGCTCACCGGTGGTGGCGCGCTGCTCAAAGACATAGACCGACTGCTAATGGAAGAAACCGGTCTGCCGGTGATCATCGCTGAAGACCCGCTCACCTGCGTGGCGCGCGGCGGTGGCCGGGCCTTGGAAATGATCGATGAGACGGGCACTGACGTTTTCACTACTGAATAAAAAACGACGACGTGAAAATTATCGAATCACCCTTTCTGCCCCCATTGTAAACTGCGGGCAGTACACATCAATTCTTTTTGTCCAAACTTAAGAAATAGCCATTAAATAATTTATAATAAGTGGCACTCTGATTTAAGCGAAGACGGGCTGAAGCAGAGTTGCCAATTGTATGCGTTATTATATTCCACTCCTAAGCCGAGGCTCCCAAGATAAAACCGCTATTCATACAGGGGCCATCAACTACCACCCGCTTGGTGGTGCTGGTCATCTTCTCTTTGTTGATGATGGCATTGGATCATCGCCAGAATCATCTTGAAGGCATTCGCTCCGGCCTCTCACTTCTGATTTATCCGCTGCAATACGTCGTCAACCTGCCCGTGGCGGC
>VAPL010544167.1_pt1 | contig 10104 bp, 7 predicted proteins | sample 3395061 | NCBI WGS metagenome assembly VAPL01 (sample SAMN08290444, study PRJNA428436) | hydrothermal vent metagenome | isolation source: Deep-sea hydrothermal vent chimney 2 | place: Pacific Ocean: Juan De Fuca Ridge | depth 2182 m m | reverse complement strand
TTTTACATCTTGTGCTAATCTTGCTACATCTTTATTGATTAGTTTTGCTGTAAATATGGCAAAAATCCCAGCTAGATAGTTTGTATTATCAAGATGATAACTTGTAGAAAAGTGTTTATAAGCTTGTTTGTAATCACCAATTTGTGCGTATGTTAAACCTAAATCATAGTGTAATATAGAGTGAGAGGGATATTTTTTTATCATAGATTTAAAAATTTTATTTGCTTGAAAAACATGGTTTTCAAGAGCTTTCTTAATACCTTTTGCTATGGAAATATTTACTTTTGATATGGTTGAACTTGCTTTTAGATAATTTAACGCAGGACCTAATTTGTCAAGAAAAAGATTCATCCCTCCTTTTCTAATATACTCAACACTTTGAGTTGCATCAAAGACTTTATATGGTGCAAAGTAAAAAATTAAACTATATACATTTTCATTATCAAAATATAAGTTTTTAACAAACTCTTTTTGTGCAATATTTACATTAAAAAGTGCATATTTTAGTATGGTTTTTATTGGATAAGCTACAAGTGCCTTTTTTTCATTTAATTTTACTGCATCACTCATAAGTATTGCACTATCTTTTAGTTGCCCAAGTTTATTCTCAACTAAAGCAAGTGCCATTTTGACTTTTATAGGATCATTGGTAAAAGATTGTGCTTTTAGTAGATATCTTTTGGCTATATCATACTCTTGTATCCTTGCATATAATAGTCCTAATGGAAAGTTTATATCAACAGAATTTATCTTCAAAAGCATATCAATTGCCTCTTTATCGTGTCTTATATAGGCTAAAATTTTTGAGGAGATATATCGTTGGGTATTAATATTAAATTTATTGCTAGGATGCTCTAGTGATGAGAGAGCCTCGTAATAAAAATTCTTATAATAGTTTATCAAGCTCATTTCGTAAGAATATAGTGGAGAATTGACATCATCAGGAAGATAGGCATAAGCTAGGTCAAGGTAGTATTTAAAAAGGTCACTTTTGCCAAGATTTAGAGCGCTGACAGCTGCATTTATAGAGCTAATGCACTTTTGTTGGCGGTTTCGTATAGCTTTTTTAAATGCTTCAATAGCTTGGGCATAGCTCTTCTCTTTCATTTTGGCCACACCAATATTATAATATGAAAGAGCTTCATTAAATGTAGCTATTTGTCCATAGATTTTTAATGCTTTTGGTTTATCACCTTGCTCATAAAGAAGGTTTGCCTTTTGTATCATTTTATCAATTTTCGATGGAGAAAAAAGGCTTACCCTCTCCTTTTTTATCAGCTTTTGAACTATCTCTTGTGTATTTATCAGTTTTGGTTTTTCGACATGTTTTGTTTTTAAAATGACAATAATAGCTATAATGATGATTAACAAAAGAGAGAAAATAGCTACTATGGCGAGTAGTAATGTTTTATTTATCCTATTTTTTTGTATTAATTTATCATCAGCTTCACTAGTGGCTCTCTTTTTTGATTCAAGTTCACTAGTTTCGTCATCTGATTCAAGTATTATTATCTCTTCTTCTAATTCATCAGCCACTTTTTACCTTTTTTATCTCTGCATATAGCTCTTTAAAACCTCTGGTATATCAAAACTTCCATCTTCTTTTTGATAGTTTTCCATGATAGCAATCATGGTTCTTCCAACGGCTAAAGAGGAGCCATTTAGTGTGTTTACTAATCTGTTTTTTTTGCCATTTTTATATCTTATTTTTGCTCGTCTTGCTTGAAAATCTCTCGTGTTTGATATGGAACTTATCTCTCTATATCTATTTTGTCCTGGAAACCAAACTTCTAAATCTATAGTTTTTGCGGCTCCAAATCCCAAATCTCCACCGCAAAGCATCAAATATCTGTGGGCAAGTCCAAGAGAGGATAAAAGATCACTTGCACACTCTATCATTTCATTAAAAATTTTGTCACTATTTTCAGGTTTTGTAATACAAACAAGTTCTACTTTGTCAAATTGATGTTGTCGTATCATGCCTCTTGTGTCGCGTCCTGCACTTCCAGCTTCTTTTCTAAAACAAGCGGTATATGAAGTCATTTTAATAGGGAGTTTGGACTCAGATATAATCTCATCTCTAAAAAGATTTGTCAAAGGTACTTCCGCAGTTGGAATAAGAAAAAGCTCTTCATCTTCTATCTTAAATAAGTCATCTTCAAATTTTGGAAGTTGCCCCGTTCCAATAAGAGTCTCCCTATTGACTATATAAGGAACCCCAACTTCATCAAATCCTCTTTTGGTATTAAAATCTAACATATAGTTTATTAAAGCTCTTTCAAGCTTTGCAGCCTTATTTTTAAGAACAGAAAATCTGCTTTTTGAGAGTTTTACACCTCTTTCAAAGTCTATTAAATTTTCGCTAATCTCCCAATGTTCTTTTGGTGTAAAATTAAATATAGGAGGCGTAAGAACTTTTTTTATCTCTATATTATCACTTTCATCTTCCCCATTTGGTACACTATCATCAGGTAAATTTGGCACATTTAAGGCAAGATGCGAGAGTTTTTCCTCTAGGTTTTTCACCTCTTTAGTAAGGGTTGAAATCTTCTGTTTGTTTATGCTTAGTTTCGTTTTTAATTCATTTATATCTTTGCCCTCTTTTGCCCATACTCCAAAAAGTTTGCTACTAGCATTTTGTTCGGCTTGCAAAGGCTCAAGCAATGCTCTTTCGTTTTTCAATTCAATTGATATAAGGCGAAGTTTTTCTATAGTATCTTCACCGACTTTTTTCTTTCTTAATTTTTCACAAATATTTTCAAAATCATTTTGTATTAGTTTTATATCTAGCATAAAATACCAACTTTATCTTTTATAATTTCTATTTTTTTAACTGCTATTTTTCTTGCTTTTTTTGCACCCTCGTGCAGTATATCTCTTACTTCATCTTTATGGTTTAGATAGTACTCTCTTTTTGTCCTTGCTGGCTCAAAGTAGTCCCAAATCAACTCTTGTAGGTATATTTTAAAGTGCCCATATCCTTCACCGCCTTTTTTGTATCTCTGCTTTAACTCTTTGATACCATTTTCATCTAAAAAGAGTTTTGCTAGCGCAAATACATTGCAACTTTCATAATCTTTTGGATCTTCAAGAGCAGTAGAGTCAGTCACTATCTTTCTTGTTGCTTTTTTGAGCTGTTTTTGTGTGCAAAATATATCTATGGTATTTCCGTAACTCTTGCTCATCTTTGCTCCGTCAACGCCAGGTACAGTTGATACAACTTCATCAATCTTGAATTCTGGTATGGTAAGTATATCGCCAAAAATATTATTAAATTTTATAGCTATATCTCTTGTTATTTCAACATGTTGGATTTGATCTTTACCTACGGGTACTATTTGCGAGTCATAAAGCAAGATATCAGCAGCCATCAAAACAGGATAGGAGAAGAGGGCATGATTTGCCGTAATTCCTTTTGCAATTTTATCTTTATAGCTGTGAGCTCTCTCAAGTAGTCCCATGGGGGTAAAGGATGAAAGTATCCAGTATAGTTCCAAAACTTCTTTAATATCAGATTGAAGCCAAAATGTGCTTTTGTTTGGGTCTATCCCTAAAGAGAGAAAATTAATAGCTGCATCTAAGGTATTTTCTTTTAGTGCCTTGCCATCTTTTAGTGATGTTAGTGCATGATAATTTGCGATAAATATAAAAAGATTACTACTGTCTTGTAGCATCTTCATTTGTCTGATAGAGCCAAAATAGTTCCCAATATGCAGGGTACCTGAAGGCTGAAGTCCTGTTAAAACTCTCATTAAAACCTCTTGTTTATTAGTTATTTTAATTTTGGATTATATCTAAAACTATTTTTATCCCTGCTTATTTGCTGCTTCAAGCTTATCTGAAATTTGCTTTAATAAAGGCGGAAAATCTAGTTTATCAAAGAAAAGTTCTACCATTTTTGCACCTTTTTTATTTATCTCATCTATCTGATTTATAAACTCTTTAAAACTATTAATACTTATAGTTTTATTGATTCCTAATGCTTTTGCTAGGTCAAGGTATTTCCATTTTGCTATGTCGTTATATTTTTGATTTGCTCCGTGTATGGCTCGCTCAATTGTATAGCCCTGATTATTTATTAAAAAAACAGTTATATTTAAATTATATCTTGCTATTAAGCTTAGCTCTTGGGCTGTAAGTTGAAAGGAGCCATCTCCTATAAACAAGACTACTCTTCTGTTTGGTGATGCTATGGCCGAGCCTATGGAAGATGGCAGCGTGTATCCGATTGAAGCCCATAAAAGTTGAGAAACAAAATCAATTTTAGATGGTAAGTTTTGCTGTACTAGCCCAAATAGAGAAGACCCAGCTTCGGCAACCACAATGTCTCCGTCTTTTATAATGGTGCCTGCAACTAATGGCCAAAACTCTTTTTGGCTTAGTTTTTTGTTGCTATTTTTTAGATTTTGTATGTCAACTTTTGGAATCTTTGGAGTAAATTCTATATTTGTGTGATTGTTTGGTGAGATATTTTCTATGATATACTCAAGTAGCATATCTACACTTATGCCAGAGTAAAGTTTTTTACCAATTTTGATACTATTTGGTCGAATTGTGATTACGCGGTCATAATCTATACCATCTTCACTAAAACCTCCGCTATTTAAGTCAGTTTCCACCGTGCCAATTGATATGATACAATCAGAGTTTTGCACTAGTTTGACCATACCCTCTGTGCTATAATCAGCGGCATAAATCCCTAGATAATTTGGTTTTGCAACACTTGTTTCATTTATGATTGATTTTCCCATTAGGGTTGTGATGAATTTTGCTTGAGTTTTTTTCAGTATCTTTGTCATTTTCTCTCTCCAGCCAAATCTTGCAATATTTACACCTAATAAAAATAGTGGTTTTTTGGCTTTTAGATAATTTTGGATAATGATATTCCCTACCTCATGTATCATATGATTGTCACCATTTTTGTAGTAAAAAGAGATATCTTCTATAGTTTGAGAAATATCCATATCAACTAAATCAGTTGGAATTCCCAAATAACAAGGTTTTTTAGTTATTAGCATATTTGAGATCACTCTTTGGATCTCTTCTATGTAGTTTGTCTCTGTTAATATTGTAGTAGCTCCACAAATTGATCTGAATGATTCTTGGAAACTGTTTTTTTGAAAATTTGCTAGTGTATGATGTACTGGTATATCTTGGTCTATGACTTTACTGCTTGGATATCCTACGATATGCAAGACAGGTATATTGTGAGCATAACTTCCCGCTATTCCATTTGCCGCACTTAATTCACCAACGCCAAGTGTTGTAACAAGCACCCCAACACCATTTTCTCTGGCATATCCATCTGCTGCATAAGCACCATTTAATTCATTGCAATTTCCAATCCACTCTAGTTTGTCATCATCAACGATATAATCTAGAAACCTTAAATTATAGTCACCTGGGACACCAAATATGTGTTTTACTTTTAATTTTTCTACAACATCTATAATTAAATCACCTAGAGTCATGACAATATCTCCTTTGCTATCTCTTTTGGGGTTTTATTTTCTACACTTATCGTTATATCGGCACATTTTTTATACTCTTTTATTCTATTGTTAAAAAGAGTTTGAGCTTTTTTTAAATCTTTTAAAAGGGGTCTTTTTGCTAATTTGTGTTTTGCATTTGGATGATGTAAAATTCTCTCAAAGATGGCATCAAATGAGGATTTAAGATATATAATAATACCTATCTTTTTCAGATTTTCCACTTTATAAAAACCTCCACCTGTTGATATGATCGTATTTTTTGTATTTTTTTCTAGCCATTTTGCTGTTTTTTTCTCTAATTCTCTAAAATATCTTTCTCCATTTTCCTCAAATATCTTATCTATTTTTTTATTTTCCAAGCTCTCTATCAAATCATCACAATCTATGGCAAAAAGTTTACTTTGTCGGCTCAATTCTCTAGCGATTGTGCCTTTTCCAACACCCATGAAACCAATAAGAACTATATTTTTACTTGCTCTGGCTTTCATCTTTCTCACCTTTTGCTCTTGGATACATTAAAACTGGAGTTCCTTCTAATTCAAACTCTTCTCTTAGTTTGTTTGTGAGGTATCTTTTATAGCTAAAATGCAAGGCTTTTGGTCTATTCATTACAAGAGCGATTTTAGGAGGTTTTATATCATATTGTGTAGCAAAGTATATCTTCACTCTTTTTGTTTTATCCGCTGGAAGCTGATGCCTTATGGTTGCTACTTTTATAAGCTCATTTAGCTTTGAAGTTGAAATTCTTCTTTTGTAGTTTTCATAAACACTTAAAATCAAATCTTTTATCTTATATACTCTTTGTTTTGATAGAGCAGAAACTGTGATAATTGGTGCAAATGCTAAAAATTTAAATCTATCTCTAATCTCATCAATACTCTCTTTATAACTCTCAAGTCGCTTATCCCACTTATTCAAAACTATGATAACTCCAAGATAATTTTTATCGGCTAGGTTTGCAATTCTCTCATCAAGCTCTTTAAAAGGTTCGCTAGAATCAAGTACAAGAAGGGCAATATCGGCATTTTCTAGCATAGCATTTGTTCGCATAAGAGCGTATTTTTCTATACCCTCAATTTTACTTCTTCTTCTTACACCTGCAGTATCTACAAAATTTATGACTTTATCTTTATAAGTGATATTTTCATCAACGGGGTCTATGGTGGTACCAGCAATTGAGCTGACTACGGCTCGCTCCTCACCAACCAAGGAGTTTAAGAGTGAGCTTTTGCCGACATTTACTCTGCCAATGATTGCAACATTTATCTCATTTGTTTCAACTTCTTCTTTTTTTTCTTCAATCTTTGGTTCAAAATCATTTAGATTAAAATCATCTTCATCAACTTCCAAAATAAGTTCTGGTTCGTTTTCTGGTAGATATGAAGATATCCATTTTAAAAGATTTGTGACCCCTCGGTTGTGTGAAACAGAAATTGGAAAAACATTTGAAGCTCCAAATTCGTTAAATTCCCAAGCTCTTTGCATCTCTTTGTCATTGTCTATCTTGTTTATAACCAATGCTATAGGTTTGTTTTGAGATTGCAAAGAGTAAAATATCCTCTTATCTTCATCATCTGGAAGCGTTTTGCCATCAACCATCATGATGATAATATCTGCAATTTTACTAGCTTGCAAGGATTTTTTTCTTACATTTTCAAAGATTTCATTTGAGTCATCTAATCCGCCAGTATCTAGTATCTTGCATGGTTTTTCTGATACTTCTACTATATGTTCCTTCACATCTCTTGTAGTCCCGCTAAAGTCAGATGTTATAGCAATTCTCTGTTTTGCAATCCTATTAAAAAGTGAGCTTTTACCAACATTTGGTTTGCCAATTATTGCTATAGTTTTCATTTATTTATCCCTTTTTTTAGGGGCGAACCCCTAAAAATCTTTATCAATTATTTATCCCTATTTTATCTTGTTTCTTATTTATATACGATTAAATTATTTAAAGCCATATAAGTGAGGGAAAAATATAACCGATAAAAGCACTAATACTTGAATAAGTATAAAAGGTATTACACCCTTATATATGTCTGTTGTTTTAATACTTGGTGGTGCAACCCCTTTTAGATAAAATAGTGAAAATCCAAACGGAGGTGTCAAAAAAGATGTCTGAAGATTTAGTGCCATCAAAATTGCAAACCATAAAGGATCAAGTCCTATAGTTTGGGCAATTGGTAAGATAATAGGAAGAACGATATATGAAATCTCGATAAAATCTATAAAAAAGCCCAAAAACATGACAATAAGCATTGAAAGAGCTAAAAATCCCCATTTTTCACCTGGTAAATGTGTCATAAAATTGGCAGTTATATCATCGGCTCCACTATAAACAAATACCATAGAAAATGCTGTTGCTCCAATTAGGATAGCAAAAACCATAGCAGTTATTTTTATGGTTCCGATTGAAGCCTCTTTTATCATTTTGATGTTTAGTTGTCTATAAATCCCAGCTAATATTATTGCTCCAACAGAACCTACTGAAGCTGATTCTGTTGGAGTTGCAATTCCTGCAAAGATTGAACCCAATACTAAAATAATTAATACCAAAGGAGGTATAATAGAAATTAATGCTTTTATGATATTTTGTTTTTTTGTTATAGTTAAATCTAATTCAATTGCAGGTGCGGCATCTTTGTCAAAATAAGCCACAATTAGTATATATATTATGTATGCACCAACTAATGTAAGACCTGGAAAGAAAGCAAATCGGAAAAGATCCCCAACAGGTAGCTGAAAAACATCACCTAGTACTATTAAAACTATAGAGGGTGGAATTATCTGCCCAAGAGTTCCTGCGGCACATATCGTTCCTGTACTTAATTTTTTTGAGTATCCATATTTTAGCATTACGGGCAAAGATATAACACCCATAGCAACCACACTAGCCCCTACAACGCCCGTTGAAGCGGCAAGTAGTGCACCAATAAGAACAGTACTAACAGCAAGTCCTCCTCTCACTCTGCCAAAAAGCACCCCCATAGATTCTAAAAGTTTTGTTGCAAGTTCTGATTTTTGTAAAACTATACCCATAAATATAAATAATGGTACTGCCATAAGTATTTTGTTTGTCATGATTGAAAAAATTCTAAATGGCATCATAGAAAACATTTGTAAAAATTCATTTATAAAATCAACCATTGTTCCACCATCTGGCATCACTGCAAAATAAGCAGAGAGTGCCCCAAAAAACATAGATACCGCCCCAAATGTAAATGCAACAGGATAGCCGACAACTAGCAGTATGAGAGCTGCTAGAAACATTATCAGACCAATCAAGATAGTGCCCCTTGAGGATCTATTTTTTTCGCTTTTTCTATACCTCTGTAGATATTGATATTTTTAATTATATAATTAAGCCCTTCTAAGAAAAGTATTATAAAAGACAAGGGAATTGCGGCTTTAATAATCCATAAGTGACTAAGTCCACCAGGGTCACCTGATGTTTCATTTACACTATAAGAGTCCATTACAAAAGCATAAGAGCCATATATAATAAGTGCAGTAAATGGAAGCAAAAACAGTAGCGTTCCTACTATGTTAATTATTGCTTTTGTTTTTTCACTAAATCTATCATATAAGAAGTCAACCCTAACATGTGCATTCTCTTTTAGAGAGTAGGATGTTCCAAAGAGTATGATAACAGCAAATAGATGCCACTCCATCTCCTGCATTGCAATTGAGCTAGAATGAAAAGCATATCTCATAACAACATCATAAAAAACATTTAGTATCATAAGCAGTAGTACTACTATAAGAATATTTCCTACGAAGTCCATAAATTTATTGAATTTTTGTTCTATTTTTATTAGCATCTTTTTTCTTTCTAAGAGGTGTGACCAGCCTTTTAAAGCTGGTCAAAGAATTTATTGTACTTCTTTTGAAGCTTTTAGATAATAGTATCTTGACATATAAGACCATTTTCTAGCTTTTTTTGTAAAAGCTTTTTGATCATTCCAGATTTTTTTGAAAAGAGGATTTTTATCAGCATAGCTTTGCATAATCTCATCAGTTGCCTTTTTCATGGCTTTAAGAACTGGTTTTGGAAAAGTTTTAACTTTGATGTTCGGGTACTCTTTTTTCATTCTAGCCCAAGCATTTGCACTAGCGGCAAAATTTTCCATAAACATATTAGCACTTACAGCCTGCATAGCTGTGACAAGTATAACCTGATAATTCTTTGGAAGTTTATTAAATGCTTTTTTATTGATTAAAAAAGTCATTTCACTTGCAGGTTCATGCCATCCTGTGTAGTAGTATGGTGCAACTTTGTAAAAGCCCATTTTGATATCCATTCCAGGTCCTACCCACTCAAGTGCATCAAGAGTACCACGATCTAGTGCAGTATAGAGTTCGCCACCAGGAATGTTTACAACACTAACTCCAAGTTTGGCCATAACTTTACCTGCAAATCCAGGGATTCTCATCTTAAGACCTTTTAAATCATTAACACTATTAATCTCTTTTCTAAACCAGCCACCCATTTGAACGCCTGTATTTCCTCCTGGAAAGGCTAGCATGCCATATTTTCCATACACTTTTTCCATGAACTTCATTCCATTTCCATAGTAGTACCAAGCATCTTGTTCAGCTTTTGTCATACCCC
>VAPL010685832.1_pt1 | contig 10106 bp, 7 predicted proteins | sample 3395061 | NCBI WGS metagenome assembly VAPL01 (sample SAMN08290444, study PRJNA428436) | hydrothermal vent metagenome | isolation source: Deep-sea hydrothermal vent chimney 2 | place: Pacific Ocean: Juan De Fuca Ridge | depth 2182 m m | reverse complement strand
TGGGCAAAGGCACTGTGAATTTCTGTAGAACCACCGTCAGAGTCTTCTAGCGTATCTGTCACCTTGCCATTTGCATTGATTGTATATTTATCAATATCTAAGAATGAATGATTAAATTGATAACCGACTAAAAACCCAAGGTCATCATGACCAAACAGGTTTTGAGTGGCTAGTTTTAAACTATAATCTACCCAATAAACTTCAACATCCTTCATATCTCCGCCTTTATCTGTCGCAAAACGGGGATCATCTCTACTAAAATCATTAGTTAGAGTTATGTCTTTAAAGGCATCAAAGAAACTGGCGGTGGTGTCAATATCCCAATTATCAGTTAACTTTCCAGATAAGTTAAAGGCGTAAGCCAAGGATTTTCTTTCATTGTCAGCATCTCTAGTGGCTCCTCGCCGAAGTAATGAATTCCCCCCTCCATCAACGGGATCAAAGACTGCAACACCATTAGCATCCTTTAAATAGCTCCTGCCTTTGCTGACTCTTTCCGTATCTTCAAAAGCTATAGTGAATAAGCCTCTTAAATCAGGATTGAAATCATAGCTTACCTTTAATTCATATAAGTCTGTAAGGTTTTCATTCAGTCCTCTATCACCCAGAATAAAAGTATTTCCACCTGTCTTGGTGCCTTCTCTATAGGCCCCCGTCGCTCCCGCTGGGGCAGTAGATGAAGATGCGATAGACTGTGCTTGCCCTTGGTTTTCTAAATGGTTAAAAAAAGCAAAAAGAGTCCAGTCGCCAAAGCGATTTCCTGCAGATATAAATTCCTTGTGACCAGTTAAAATCTCTTTTTTTCCAAAAAGATTAGAGTCTTGAATTATACCGGTAACATCCACACTCATTTCAAAATCATCCGGTAAGCGTGTTTTTAAATCAAAGGTACCGCCAAAAGCACCTCTATGTTCTGCAGAATAAGGGCCATAAAAAACAGTAGTAGAGTCTATGGCATTGGGTGCAATTAAATTCCATTTTGGAGCACCGTTAAAGCGAGTCTGAACGGGGTTATGTAAGGGGATACCATCCACAAACATGTTGAAATGGTTGGTTTGAAAATTATTGGAACCTCTGATTGCAGTGACTCCGTTAGTATCAGCATAAAATCGTCTTCTGACTTGTACGCTGGGAGCCATTTTAATGGCATCTTCAGTACTAATCAGATTAGTTTTATCTATTTCTTCTTTGCTGATATTAAAGCTGGGTGTCGCAATGGTGGTGTTTGGAAAAGATTTATGTCCCGTGGTGATGATCATATCTTCACCACGATGAATATCTCCCACTGCGCGGGGTTGAGTGGTTTCATTAATATGTGCTTTTATAACTGACTGTTCGCGTAGTTTTTCTTTTGCAAATAGTGAGGTACTTGAAAACAGACATGTCAAAATTAAAATGGTTTTAAAGGGCATAGAAAACTCTGGGAGGTAAAAGTAACAACAACAAAATGACAAATAAAGCACAAATCGAGCCACTTTTTTAATCCATTGACTTATATGGTTATTATGGGAATTTTCTGTTGTGGTATTAATTTATCTGGGTCAAATAACGCAAATGAAATGAGTTAATTGACATAGTTGAATTATGTTCAGGTTGTATCTATGACTTCTTAGTTAGCTTAGGAACGAGCACTTGATCCTGCGCCAATTGACGAACTTATTTCGTGCACGTTTCTTATTTTCATGTTTTTTAAGAGTATTAGCGAGGTTGTTTAATCTTTTTTAATGAAACTCAGGATAAATCGATCAAAAAATTCATGCATCAATAAGGCGAATAGTATTAATGCAGTACCGATTGCTATTTTTAAAGTAAAGGGTTCATGATTAATGCTATGACCTAAATATAAGGCAAGCAAAGGTGAAATCATGGGGATCATTCCAACACTGGTTGCAGATAAATGGATTAGCACATAGTAATAAAGTACAAAGCCTATTGTCGTTGCTATGGTGCCTAAATAAAGGATAGAGGCGATATTGATCAGAGAGAGCTGGTGTGGCCATTGTGCACCATCTACAATTAACCAGGTAAACAAATAGGCTGGCAAAGCAAATAGTAAACCTCCTGTTACTTGTATGGTTGCAGGTAGTTTTGCATCGATACGTTTCACCCAGACTGCACTTGCTGTTTGTAGTGAGACTGCCGTTAAAACACTGAATATTCCATAAACTGCTTTAACATTAAGTTGTAATGCAGAGCTGAACATAATCATCAAACCGGAAATGCCTAAAAAGTATGAGCATAGTTTTCCAAAAGTAAAACTACGTTCCTTCAACCAGATAGCTGCAAACAACGCAGTAATAAAAGGTGATAAGCCAAAGATGACTGATACCCACCCAGAGGGTATGAACTGCGCTCCCCAGTATACAGCGATCATTGCACCGTATATTTGTATGGCGACTATGAAGTATGTTTGTTTTGCTTTTCGGCTGTTAGGCAGGTGTTTTCGTCTGAATAATAGCAATAAAAGCATGCATGTTGCACCAATAGACATTCTAGACGCAGCACCGAAAAGAAATCCTGGTCCTTCACCACTCCATTTAATAGCGAGTGGGGTCGTTGCCCATAAAATGATAATACAGATGTAAGCAAAAAAAACACGCATCAACGATTAGCTTTTTATTTCCGTCAATAAAGAATCGATCATATGCTGAGCTTGGTGTAGATAACCCTCCCCAAACAAATTAAGATGATTGAGTATGTGATAGAGGTTATAGAGCGTTTTTCGAATGTTATAGTCAGTGTGTAGGGGATAGCTTTCATTGTAAGCAGCATAAAAGTTAGCACTAAAACCTCCGAATAACTCAGTCATAGCAATATCAGTTTCTCTGTCTCCATAATAACAGGCAGGATCATAAATAATAGGCTCATTATGTTCTGTATTAGCAGCATTACCACCCCATAAGTCACCATGTAGCAGTGAGGGTTGTGGTTGATAGCCGGTAAAAAAGCAATTCAGTGATTCTGATAACTTTTCACCTGACTTTGTTAGCTTATTTCCATAACCCTTGTTATTAGCTAATTTGAGTTGAAAACCTAATCGGTTTTCATGCCAAAAAGGTATCCAGTCTTTTGATGATTTATTAATTTGTTCAGTAGAGCCTATCGTGTTGTTTTGATGCCAACCATAATAATCCTGTTGGATTTTATGTATGGCGGCTAGTTGATGACCTAACTGTTGGTCTGATTGATGATTTCCTGGTTTTAGTGTAATCATTTCTAAAACTAGAAATGCAGTTTCTGCAAAGATTCCTGTAGTGATGGGTTGTGGCACTCGAACGGTTTTAGTCTGTAGCATTTCTTTAAGCCCAGCAAACTCAGCTTTAAACATAGGGAGTCGCTGTTGTCGATTTAGTTTGATAAAAAAACTGTTGTTTACCCCTTGTAGGATGTACGCCGTGTTAATGCAGCCACCTGATACCGGATGTATGTTAGTGATTGAGAATGGTCGTTTAATTGCCTGTTCAATTTGATTGCAGATTTGTTGCCAGTCTTTATTATTTATCATTATTGAGTATTTTATCAGCGACAATACAATCTTGTTCAAGATATCTATATATTATTAAAGCATACACAGTTGACACACTGGATAATATTTTTTAACTAATAAATGTGCTGTATAGTGAAGTAATTATATAAGAACGATTGGACTTAGTAGCTTGTATATTAGACTGCTGTATTTCCAAATGTAAGCGATTTAAATAATGATGGAGTATTTGCTCTAAGCCTAGTGTTTAAACGCCTATGAAAATCGTTTGTAATAATCATTAATACAGCTGGTTATAAAACTTTAGCCCTAAGTATCTATTAAATGTATAAAATGTGAAGTTGTTCACAAAACCTGTGGATAACTCTGTGGATTAATTATTCGTAGTTGCGCGAAAGGCGTGTGTTTATTAGTCTCCTGCTAAATTGTACAAAATTTATACAGAATAAGTTTTTCTATTATTTACAGTTACTTAGCTTTGTCAATAATTGTATTTATGATTTTTAAAACAAAATACTTGTTTTAATTATTGGTTTGTAGTTTGTAAAAAAGTACTGTGGATAAAAAATGTGATGTCGCTCTCATTTTTTGATATTTGTGTTTGTAAAATAGTCTGTCTCTGCTTGTTAATGATGACTATTGTCAACCAAATTTATTTCTTTTTTTATGGGGTTTTGGGTGATATTAATGCTAGGAAATTCTGCTACTACAAGCAAATATTTTAAATCTTAACGTTGATCTGTATTGGTTTCTCAAAAGTCTCTTAGGTTATTCTGAAAATTGGTGATTGATAAATGATGAATATAAGAAGTATCAGGGGTGCATAGGGATACGCTACAGTAGGCTTAAGTGAAGTAAAAAGATAGGCTTTAATTAAGTTAATAACACTGGGTCGGTTTTCTTCCCATTGCGAGTAAAGTTGATAAGCTGTTTCATTATCTGTCGCTTTATTTTTAATGATTTGTTCTATGAGCAGTATTCTTTTTTCCAACCGTGCTTGAAAAGTTTTCCAGATTCCATCCTGTAGCCATAAAATTAGGATTAAGAATATTACAACGTACTCATTCATATTGATGGTAATGGATAGTGAGCTGATTAAGAGAGTAAACAGTTTTATTATTAAAGAAAAGCGCTCATATTTTTCTATATTATTATGGAGTATTGCCCATTCTGTTTGAAAGTCATTCATTGTTTTTGTGAAGTCTGTCAATGGCAAATGTTGAGGGCATGATATTATTTTGCAATTTTTTAGATCTATTTAGACTTAAACAACAGGGTGATTTTGATCGCCCTGTTATTGCTATATTATTCTATTTTAATAGATGATTTGTTGTTCTTTCATTGCTGTATAAATTTCATCAACTGAAAGAGTAACAGAATCAAATGTTAGATCGGTGAAAGTAGATTCAATATTCACTGACAAACAAATCAAACCAGCCTTTTTAATCGCGGAAATTAATTCATCGTTGTTTTCTGTGTTTTGCTGTTCTAGTACAGTTGATGCGTGTCCAGTATCAAAAAGCTTTCTTTCCAATTGATAGGCGATATCTAGGCAGTTTGAACCAGTTAAATTTATTGCTGTCGCATTTTGGCTGAATCTGGCAGCACGTTCATCTGCTGAAACATGAATTAATGCTTCATTTTCGTTTTGCCCTGTGATCATACCGGCGCCAACGGTAACATTACTTAAACGATCAATAATAATAAAAGCACCGGTGCCTTTATTTTGTGTGTAAGGGTCGAACACCACAGGGGCATTGACTGAAACAGTACAAGATGCAATTTCATTTAACTGCATCTCACTAGCATCATGATGCTCCAATGTATTAACATCTATTCTGTAATTAATAGAGGAGATGGATCCAGAAACACTGCGAGTAGCTAATTTGATGACATATTGACGACCTGGTGTCATGGCTTTTTCATCCATCCATACCAATGTTGCATTAAATGTATCACTGACCAGTGCGGAAGTCTTACCGGTACCAATAATCATATCACCACGACTGATATCTATTTCGTCTTCCATGGTGAGGGTGACAGCCATGGGTGCAAAAGCTTTTTCTATGTTGCCATCATAAGTGACTATAGATTTGATTGTGCTGGTTTTACCTGAAGGTAAGACAGTGATTTGGTCACCTTTGTTGAAAATACCTGAAGCAACGGTTCCACAAAAACCGCGAAAATCAAGGTTAGGCCGGTTGACATACTGAACAGGAAAGCGCGCATCTGTAAAATTACGGTCACTAGAAATCTTGATGGTATTGAGTGTTTCCATCATCGCTTTGCCAGTATACCAGGGCATATTTTCACTGGCATTAACCACATTGTCACCATCCAGTGCAGACATAGGAATAAAATGAATGTCATCTATATGTAGCGTTGCAGTAAAATCAAGATAGTCTTGTCTAATATTGTTAAAAGTTTGTTCACTGTATTCCATCAAGTCCATTTTATTGACAGCAACAATAATATGCTCAATGCCAAGTAATGAGGCAATATAGCTGTGCCGTTTGGTTTGTGTTTGTACGCCATAACGGGCATCAATCAGAATAACTGCCAAATCACAAGTGGATGCACCCGTCGCCATGTTACGGGTATATTGCTCATGTCCTGGTGTATCGGCAATAATAAATTTACGGGTTGAAGTGGAGAAATAACGATAAGCGACATCAATGGTAATACCTTGTTCTCGTTCTGCTTGTAAACCATCCACTAATAGAGCTAAGTCTATTTTTCCAGCACCGGTAGTACCAGATTTTACGCTATCAGCTTGAACAGCAGCCAACTGATCTTCATAGATCATTTTTGAATCATGTAATAAACGGCCTATGAGTGTGCTTTTACCATCATCTACATTGCCACAAGTTAAAAAACGCAGTAATTCTTTGCGTTCGTGTTGTGCTAGATAAGCGTTAATATCTGTACTGATTAAATCTGATTGGTGGGACATTTGAAACTATTTCCTTTAAATTGTTAGGTTAAAGACGAAAGATAAAGTGTTACTCGGCTTAACGGCAGAAGGTAGTTTGTTGATAACTACAGGGCTCTGTTTTTCAAACTAGGTTTTTTCTTTCACTAGATAACCATTTTGATACTTATATATTTGAGTTCGTAATCGGCCACAAGAAGCTTTGTTCTTGTGCCTTGAACCAACTTTAAAAGTATCCCTCACGTTTTTTCTGTTCCATAGAACCTGATTGGTCATGGTCTATCAAACGTCCTTGGCGTTCTGACGTTGTGGTTAACAGCATTTCTTGAATAATTTCCGGTAAGGTTGTTGCAGTTGATTCAACTGCTCCTGTTAGTGGGTAACAACCTAAGGTTCTAAATCGCACCATTTTCATTTCAATTTTATCATCCGGTCCAATAGGCATGCGGTCATCATCAACCATGATAAGCATACCGTCTTTGTTAACAACAGGACGTTCCTTTGCAAAATAAAGTGGGACTATGGGGATGTTTTCCAAATGGATATATTGCCATATGTCCAGCTCAGTCCAGTTAGATAAAGGGAATACACGGATACTTTCACCTTTGTCCAATTTACCGTTGTAAATATTCCATAACTCAGGGCGTTGGTTTTTTGGGTCCCAACGATGATTTTTGTCGCGAAATGAATAGACCCGTTCTTTGGCGCGGGATTTTTCTTCATCCCTACGAGCCCCACCAAATGCAGCATCAAATTGGTATTTATCTAGCGCCTGTTTTAAGCCATCTGTTTTCATCACATCTGTGTGTTTTTTGCTGCCGTGTGTAAAAGGGCCAATACCTTGATCAATACCTTCTTGATTACTGTGGACAATAATATCAAGACCTAAGTCATTAATCAGTTTGTCCCTGAATTCAATCATTTCTTTGAATTTCCAGGTGGTATCTACATGCATCATTGGAAAAGGGGGTTTTCCAGGATAAAATGCTTTCATGGTTAAATGCAACATAACGGCAGAATCTTTACCAATGGAATACAACATCACTGGCTTATCAAATTCGGCGGCTACTTCACGAATAATATGAATACTTTCTGCTTCAAGCTGTTTTAGGTGAGTTAGTTTATAATCTGTCATTAATTAGTTGTCCGTAAGTGTGAATCCACTCTATGCATTTAGTACTTAACATTATATTCTAGAACGAAATTGATGTTATTACCAGAGAGTATCACCCAAGCGGGTTGGCTATTGATGATTTTATGTTTGATTTTTACAGACAACGAAAAAAAGTTATGCTTTAAGCAATCATATTCTGAATTAAATTTAAGAGAGAAAAAAGTGAATCTAAACACATTGGCTTTGGCTGGGTTAATCTGTGTGGTTTTTTCAGGGCAACTGCAAGCTGGTTCAGAGCTTGAAACATTAATTAAAATGTTGCATGAAAACGGCACCGTTAACGATGCACAATATGGGCGCTTAATGGAGGAAATCCGAGTAGGGACTGAACAAAAAGTTGCTCATCAAAAGGAAGTTCAGGTTCAACTTGATAAAGCTACTGAGGTAGAAATTAAAGTCGATAAAGGTGGTTTGCAAGTAAGTAGCAGTGATGGTGAATTCTCTGCAAAAATTGGTGGACGTCTACAAGGTGATGCTGCCTGGTACGATGATGATGAAGCTGAGATGGGCAATGGGTCAGAATTTCGTCGTGCGCGGATATATATACTAGGGAAAATGTTTAACGATTGGGGTTATAAATTGCAGTATGACTTTGTAGGCACAGGTCGAAGTGGAATTAGAGATGCATTTTTGACTTATAACGGTTTTAAAAATATCGTCCTTAAAGTAGGAAATTTTAAAGATCCTTTTATGTTACAGCAACAGACCAGTTCAAAATATATAAGTTTTACAGAGAGAGCATTGCTTGATGTTTTTGCCCCCGGTCGACATATGGGTGTTATGGCATCGACTAAACATCAGCATTGGACGGCAGCAGTGGGTTTCTTTGGCGATTCAGTGAATACTTCTTCAAAAGCAGGAAGAGATGATGGCTGGGGTGCTGCGGGGCGCGTCACTGTTGCTCCTATTAATGAAAAAACTCGGTTAATTCATCTGGGGCTGGCCGGTGATTATAGAGTACCAGGCAGTGATCAATCAGTCCAATTTAAACAGCAAGCTGAAACACATGTTGCAGGTGTCAATATTGTTGATACCGGAAAAATTTTAAATGTACACAGCTATTTCAAATTTGGAGCTGAGTTTGCAGCTATAGGAGGCCCTTTTTCATTTCAGTCGGAATACATATGGACAATAATAGATCGTAATAATGGCTCTGATCTTGACTTTGATGGCTGGTATACCGAAGCAGCCTATTTTTTGACAGGGGAGTCTAGGCACTATCAAAAAGGTAAATTTGCAGGTATTTCTCCTCATAGCGTTGTCGGTAGTAATGGCATTGGTGCATGGCAATTAGCGGCTCGCTATAGCACTATAGATCTAAGCGATGCAGAAATTAATGGAGGAGAGGCTGAAAGTGTGGCTTTAGGGGTGAATTGGTTTCCAACATCAACATTACGTTTTTCTGCTAATTATATCCGAGTATTAGATGTTGATGATGGACCACATGATGGAGATGAACCCAGTTTAGTTCAGGTTCGTGGGCAATGGGCATTCTAATGGGTTTATGTAATGTTAAAAATTTAAAAAATATGAATTATATCCGGTGTTTACTAATTATATTCACCATTAATTTGTTAGTCTTACCCGCTCAATATTGTTCTGCTGCTGATGATGTATTGATGCTCTCTACAACGACTAGCACAGAGAACTCTGGATTACTGGCAGTATTGCATCCTGCTTTTGAAAAACAAACGGGTATTAAGATCAATGTGATTGCTGTTGGGACTGGTAAGGCTCTGAGAATTGGTAGTAATGGTGACGTTGATGTCGTGTTTGTTCATGCGCCGGCTGCCGAATTGAAATATGTCGAACAAGGGGCTTTTATTGATCGTTCAGCAGTGATGCATAACGATTTTGTTATTGTGGGTCCGGAAAATGATCCCGCAGGTATTGCTACCGCCAAATCAGTCGTAGAGGCATTAACAAAAATTGTTGAGGGTCACGTTACGTTCGTTTCTCGAGGTGATGATTCTGGTACTCATAAAAAAGAAAAACAATTATGGGAACGGGTAGGAATAAAGCCAAAAGGGAAATGGTATGCCGCTGTTGGCCAGGGAATGGGCGCCTCTTTATGGATTGCTGATGAAAAACAAGGCTATATCTTGACTGATAGAGGTACACATATTGCTTATTTAGATAAAATTTCATTAAAAGTGCTTTATCAAGGAGATCCGATGTTATTCAATCCTTATCATGTGATGGCAGTCAATCCAGAAAAGCATAAGCACGTTCGCTATGATTTAGCCAAACAATATATAGACTTTCTCGTGAGTGAAAAAGGGCAGGCTATCATTGCTGAATATAAAAAGGCAGGGCAACAGTTATTTTATCCTGACGGGAACAAAGAATGACGGCAAGGTGAAAAGGAAACCAGAGTATTAACCCTTCTTACCCTTCTTACCCTTTTACCTACTATTTTCATGAGTGTTTCCATATTAGTTCTACACAGGAACTAATCGAGCCATCAAGTCGCACATAAGTTCGTCCAGGGACTTTCCTGTGATTAATGCGCTTTG
>VAPL010797704.1_pt1 | contig 10108 bp, 8 predicted proteins | sample 3395061 | NCBI WGS metagenome assembly VAPL01 (sample SAMN08290444, study PRJNA428436) | hydrothermal vent metagenome | isolation source: Deep-sea hydrothermal vent chimney 2 | place: Pacific Ocean: Juan De Fuca Ridge | depth 2182 m m | reverse complement strand
TAGTAATGCATATACAATTGTTAATTGGTTTAGGCTGGTATTTTATGTCACCTGCTTATAAAGCATTTAAAGCAAACGGAATGGGAGAGACAATGAAAGATAGTGCAACACGATTATTAGCTATTGAACATCCTTTAATGATGATTATAACTATCGTTTTTATTACCATTGGTTGGTCTAAACATAAAAAACAAACGACAGCCAACGGTAAATTTAAAACCATTGCTATCTTTTATGGTTTGGCACTATTATTTGTATTGAGTAGGATTCCTTGGCAGCAATGGTTAGGAATGTAGTTTTCTTTTCATTCTGAACGCAGTGAAGAATCTATGTATTCATTATTCAAAAATTTCCAACTTGGATAAAATCAGCAATTAATTTTTCCTTTTTTACCGAAATAGAACAAATTCTTCACAAAAATCATCAATATAACAGAAAGTTTCAGTAATCTTAAAAGAAGAAAGCATATGTTTTTAATTTTTTATATCCAACTCATGTTAAATTAGTAAGAATCATGTAAAAAATTGATGCTGCGGTAATAATAGTACTAAAAATCGTACAGTAATGATTCTATAAAACGCTTAAAAAATTAATTTAACTAGCTAACAATCTGTAATAAAAATAATATCTTTATTAAAAAATCGTAAGGGTCATTATTTGTTTATGAACTTCCGCCTATCCTTTCGGAAAACAGCTATTCAAAAACCCGTATTTTACTTACATCGAACATTGTCACATATTTAAGAAAAACTAAATGATACACCTAATAGTTGGAAAAACAGGTTCTGGAAAAACAACATACTCAATAGAATTGAAAAAAAAAGTGAATGGAATTAGATTTTCTATTGACAAGTGGAATAATACATTGTTTTATCCCGACATAAAACCCTACGACGGAATAGAGTGGGTTCTTGAAAAAATTGAAAGATCAGAAAAAATTATAATGGAATTAGTTCAGCAGTTGGAAAATTCAAAAACTGATTCTATTCTTGACTTGGGACTATCAAAATTTGAGCATAGGGAAAAATTTAGAAAATTTGCTGAATTGAATGGATACAAACTAAAAATTCATTTCTTAGACGTGTCAAAAGAAACTCGTCTTAAAAGAGTAATGAAAAGAAATATTGAAAAAGGAGCAACATTCGAATTTGTGGTAAGTGAGAAAAAAGTTGCCTATATGGATAGTGGGTTCGAGATACCAAATGAAAAAGAAATTGCTCACGGAATAATTATTAAGGAATAATTACCAGCTACAACACATAAACCATACACTTTTTCGAAGTAAGAAAGATTATGGTAAAATGTTTACATATAAAATATCTGTACTTTACTAAACCTATTGAATCTTATTCAAAATCAATGTCATCAATATTAATTCTTAAAGATTTCATTATTCCGAAAAAAGTAAAGTTCGCTTTAATTTCTGTCTCTTTATATGATACACTACTTTTAATATATGTAAAAATCTCTACAAGTTTTTCATCTAAATCTTTAGGCAAATTAAATTCATTTTCTTTCACAAGAGAAAGAGGTAAGTCAAAATTTTTCAACCAATTATTGAAATCCTCCAATCTAATGTAATCTTTTTCCAAAGTTATTTCTTTAATCGAATCTATTAGCAACGCAGCCCTTATTGATTGCCAAACTAAGTCCCCAAGACCTTGATCATGATACTTCTTAAGAATTAATTCTAGTGCTTTTTTTCGGCTATCCTGGTTTCGCTCAAAATATTCTATAGAAAGTAAGCTTAACAAACTAGTATATGAATCCAATTGAGGTTTAGAAAAAAGGGGGACTATATTAGATAAGTTAAGGGCTTCGAAATTCATCTTATCTTTATTTTTCAAAAACTCTTCTTCTGGTAAGAATATTATTGTATTTTCTGATAGAATATTATCATACCCAAAATAAAATAATTCAATTTGTCCAGATAGTACCTTTTCTTTTAACGATGAAGAAAATGTAAACGCCCTGTAATTGCATTCAAGAATTGGTGAAAATTTTTCAATCCAACCTTCTATAAATTTGTCATTTATAAAATATTGACCCGCATTTAATGATACATTATTTCTTAGGTTTTTAAGATATTTTTTAAACATTTTTCCCCTGTAAGAACCACTTAAATTGAAAGGGTAGATTAATCTTGATATGTAATCAAATACGTGTGTTGAAAGGCGGTCATAGGCAAAAAAAACTTCAGTAGCATCATTTTTTTTAGTATCTGATAGATTAGCTTTTATATTATCCAGAAAAATACTATTGGCAGAGAAATTGGGTAAAACTGCGTTCACCAGTATTTCATAAATTTTATTTGTCATATGTACGAAATACCTGGCTATATTTTTAGTATCCTTTATAATCGTGTAGTCTTTCAGTGACGAAAAAATTTTTGATGCAAAAGGAGACCGTTCATATCCGTTTATGATCAAATTTAGAAAATTAGAGGGATTTATGATGGTTAAATCATATTGATGATCTTTATAATTAGTATTAATACTAAAGGTATCGCCTTCTACTAAAACAATAAAGTCTAAATCTGAATCACGACTTAAATTGTCATCTAAATCTGTAATTGAATGATTACTGCCAACAAATATAATAGCTTTAATAATTACACTTTTACCTTGGTATATTGTAATCAGTTTCTTTATATTTTGAATGAGTACATTATGTTTCTTTTGTCTTTCCATTATTAAACGATAGTTAATTAAAGAAGAATTAAAAATACAACATCATATTCATATAGCTACACCATAAGGACAGTCAATGCTAAATTCAGAATAAGATAAAAAAGGAAGTGGTAAAAATAATTGTTAAGTAAACTATCCATAAACCAAATTTGGTATGGTAAAAGGATCTTTGAAAAATGTGCAATTAGGCCCTATTAGAAGACTATTATTTAATTGATGTGAGTGAGGTTTTATAAAAACTAATAAATACATATAAGGAAGGAATTGAATTTAAGTAAGTTATGAGTAGCTCTACAGCAATTTCAACAAGAGAACTAAGATTGATAGAACATTTCTTTTATCAGTTAAGAAATAAATATTATGATTACTTTAAAACCTTTCTATAAGTTATAGTTATTCATATTTTGAGTATTTAAAATAAGAACATTTTTATATAAAATCGGTGCACCTATATTTCTTTTAGTATAGAAAAATAGTTTTTAAAAGAGAATTGTTATACATAACAAATCTCTTTTAAAAACTAAATAAAATTAAACGAAAGTAAATGACAACAGAGCCATTCATCTCTTGTGAATATACAACTAAGATTGTTAGATTTCTATGAATCTCTTAAGCATTCATAAACTCCATTAACCCAACCGTAAACATTTGTTCCACCACCACAGCCCAAATTTGTACTACAGGCCCTGGTATAACCCCCTTTAATTTTCTCCAAAGATTTATCACTCAATCTAGCAATTGTAATCTTTTTTAAATCTAATTTTAATTTCTTTTTATTCATAATATGATGATTTAACTCTAAAGATAAGGTTAAAAAGAATTCTTTCCAACATATTCCTCCTTTTTTTCCAAGTATCCTCAAATTGTTATCCACTACATCAGAGTAGATAAAGCTATTATATAAATCAACCTTGTTTAGGTTTATAACGCTTTTTCTCGTTGTGCATGAAGAGATTTGTAGTGCCTAAGTAAAAAATTATAACATATCATTTCGTGCTGATTACTTTTTGACTTGAATATTCTATTTAATTGCATATGAGAAAAGCTTGCCACCAAATTCACCAGTGTCATATTTAGTTTTTTAGTTTTATCCAACGCTAAAATTTTATCTACGTTTTGTTTTATTTTATTATCCCTCAGTGTAATCAATTCAAATATGTTGTTGTATTCTACTTCATTTCTATCCAAAATCATTTTAATTTTTTTAGATTCCTGCCTATATTTATTACCTAGTTGTATTCTAAAGTTTTTGTTCGTGCTTATTCCTAATTTATTGCCCATTTTTGTATAAAAATCATCCAGCAAATTAATCTTATCAGTTAAACTAAATTGAAATATTTCAAGAAGAGAGTCGGTACATGCTAGGGCAAATAACCATCGAGACTCTTCTCCTTCATTACCTTCAATTAGCTCTAAAAAATTAACCACCATTTGACTTTCATGAAAAAAGAGTTCTTCTGATAACAGCATCGTGTCAGTTCCATACCGCTCAATCTCTCGACTGTAAGTGTCAGTTTGAATCTTCCATATCAACTCCTCATTTAAGAAATTTTTAAAGTATGGATTTAATACCTCAAGAATATTTGTAAGGAGTTTAGCATCTGTTAAATGAAAGCGAATTCTTAAATGGTATTCTGGGTCTACATATCTAATAAAAAACCATGAATCTATGATGTTTTCTTGCAAGAGTTTCTTTGTAACTGGCTTGATGATGTCTGTAAGAATGGTATCCGATATGTTAATTCCAGTATAAATGTTAAAATATAACCATTCATCTCCTAAGATAAAATTTCTTTGAATTTTTCCGTTATTCATTGACGTTGCTCTTTGTTAATTTTTCTTTATTATAAAAACCCAATACTATTTCGTTAATAAAATATGCCGCATCTCCTTTAACTGGTGTCGAATCATCAAATAAAAATTCAGTTATCTTAAATGAATTCTTTTTACTAACTATACCTAAAAGCAATTGAACAGATGTTATATTATCCAAATTAATTAATAGTTCATTTTCGCCTTCAGCATAGTAGATATATTTTGGAATATTATACTTTTTTCTAAAAGCTTTAATTTCTTTTCTTAAACCAGCTTCTGAATTCATAATATCTACTAACGGTTGAACATTTGATGTTTTTAAATGCCATGTAGCACTTTGTAATATGATATCCTCAAATTCAATTCTAGGAATAAACTCAACTCTGCTTAAAACATCCCCTAAATAAAAACTTATTGAATCTCGTTTATTTTGTGTTTGCATATCTGCCAAGAACTGATAGATAGGAAGTGATAACTTACCATGAAAATTATGAGCGTTCGTAATTCTCGGAAGAACTTCCTTATTATTTTTTTTTGATCTTAGAAATAGTCTATTATTGTTTCTAACAGAGATCGCTAAATCATCTATGGGTATTTGCTTCTCCATTGGTTTATTTGATTTTGTAATTACGGGTATTTCAAATTCACGAAAATCAGGGTGCATCAAAACATTTCCTACGCGATCCTCAGGAAGATGAACTACCTCTGCAATTATTTTATCTCTATTTATTCTCGATTCAACATCTGCTATTCTATTAATATATTGATGTAACTCCTCATTGTAATAGCTAAAACGACCTAATAGATTTGCAGCACTTGAGTTTCCTACCACTTTTAATTTTATTTTTGTTACCCCTTTATGCTCTATCAGTTGAATAAAGCACGACATCGTATCAGGTAAATTTTCCCAATTAATTTGAGAATCATCAAAATCTTCTTCATTAAGGCGAATAATGTAGTCGTTATTTTTATAGGCCTCTAGTAATTTGTTTTGAAAAATAGCTTGAGCCGGCGACCAATTAACTTTTCTTTCAGCCGTTTTTTTTGTAACATATGGGAAGTTTATATCATCAAGAAGTGGGTTTATATTGTCAAAGTTTTTATTTTGTCCATACATAATCCCCAGTTCTACATCTAATGCTCTTGTTAAGGGAATCTCTCTCCCTTCAAATCGTTTATAAAAAGCATCTCGAAAGCTATTTAATCGAGAGTTTCCTCCAATACCTGACAACATATTCAAAAAGGTAATCCCTTTTTTTACCTTTTTTACGATCTCTTTACTCAAAAAATTCTCTTTTAAGTTCATCGTCATGTCTGTTTGAAACAAATGCTTCAAATCGTAATTTATTCCTAAGGGTTTTATGGTTTCTTCAATAGAAAAGTAATCCTTAATAGACGAAACGGTCTCACTATTTAGCCGTTTAATTTTTTCGTCTACTTTCTCTAAAATTAATTTTATGTCTTCAATTCCATCAATTCTTCTCAAGGCTGAGCATATTTGATTTAGATAATCTTTTCCGGAAATAGATGGCTCAATTTCACTAGTTAAAATTTGATTATAAATTAATTCATCTATATAATGTCGCGCATCAGCTAGCGAAATATCTTCGTCTACCAAATCTGTAATCAATTCCTCAAGCAACACTCCTTTTCGTGATTTTGAAAGAATTTGTTTTAAATATTCCGAATAACCAACTTCAGCAATTCGATATTGTCGTTTCTTTCCGATATAGATGAATTCAATATACCTATATCTTTCACCAATTCTATAAATACTCGTATTTGCAAAAAAATTAAGCTGTTTTTTAACCTTTTCATTCTTCACAAGGCCGGAACTAAGTTGAATTAAATAATCCATATCTAACCTCGTATTCTTTGCTATATATTCTTTCTCTAGTTCTATATTGGTGCCATCAGAAACTCTACCAAAAGAAACACCTGAAAACAAACCAAACGGGGTTGCTCTTGAAGACATTCTTGTAAGATATTTAAAAATAGTATTCTTTAATCTCTCAATTTTCTTCTCATCTTTCAGTTTATTAGTAAGCCACTTATCGGCTGTGTGTAGCACCACCGGCGACGCAATAAATAAAGCTTCTCTAATTATTGGAGATTTACACAACCTCTTAAAGTGATCATCAGAAACTTTAGACTCGGAGGTCAAATTTTCATAGAAACTAAAAGAAAATACAGGGATTCTTAATAAGTAATTTTCAAAACTCTCGTATGGATTCTTGCTTGTCATTTTTTTAATTAATCATTAAACATTCGTCCCAATTTGAATTATGTTCAGATAAATAATCAATCATGACCAAGCCAATTCCTGAGATTCCATTAAGTAAACGTAAATAATTCTTTCCTTTTTCTTTTTCGATAAAGCTTCTCTTGTCTTCAATCAATTGCAACCCATGATTTATCCAAGTATTTCTTGCATTTTTAAATATTGGCTCTTTCGTTTCTTTATATATTCTATTAAAAATTTGAGAATTCCCAAAAGCTCCATGACATATGTATGGATCCGTAACTAGGCTATTTTCGGGTGTTAAACGATTCGCAGTATGTCTCAACACCAATAATGCAATTTCACGCATTTGATCGTCATTTGTGGATTTGGACGCACGCAATAAAGTTAGTCCAATTCCCAGATCTCCATAACACCAGGCAACTCGGCTCTCATATTTATCATTTGCAAAATTCGGGAAAATAGAAAACGTTTCTTTATCTAACTTTTTAAAACTTAATAAGTAATTTAATGCTTTTGTAAGTAATTCATTGGTTAAAGGTTTAAAATCATCTAATTCATATAACCTTGACAAGATTCCTATGATGCTTGAAATTCCATGTGCCAAGCTTAAATCATATACTGTTTCTTTTAAATCAGGATTTAATCTATAGACCCATTTAACTTTATTTATACCTTCGTTGGTGGAGCTTTTCTTTAAATGCTCTATAAATAAGATTAAGTGTTTTTTATACTTATGTCTTAAACTATCTGATTCTGTCGCTTTATACCTGCTTAAAAAATAATAGGCACACCCAACTCCAGCATGTAGAAAATCATAATTACCACTCTTTAGGTATAAAATCATTTCCTTTTTAATATAATCGTCGAAGTTACTAAGAAGCATATCATTATCAATATCAATAAAATTTGCTGTTTTTAAATGATCTAAGACCCAACCAAAACCCGCGAGCCCTTTACTAAAATTAGGAGAGGCGTAGCCGTCATTAACTAAGCTAATGCACTTTTCAATAATTGATTCTCCAATACCATTATCATAGTCATCTAGATATCGATTATAATAAAATTGAAACAATGATACTCCAGACAGGCCTTCAAATACACCAATACTAGTTATTGTTTTATATTCATTTTTAATAATTTTATCTATTATTTTGAGTTTATCATTAACTATTTTTTCAAACATTTAGTTTTCTTTATTGTTTTAAAAGTTAAATATAATCTTTTCATATTATAACCGATATAAATGTTATATTTAGAACTACTAAAAAAATTAATTAACCTTTTAATTAAAATACATGATTCCTGAATTTGAAGAAAGCGGTATTCTTCCTCCTTATATTGGTGAAACTGGAGACGAGAGGATAAAGGGCCATCTGAGCCCGTATAAATGCGATACTTTAGAATTATGTATTAGATTTGGTACGTCTAAAGAAAGAGTTCAAATATTAAAAAAATTAATTTTGTTTCGAAACAAAATGAATGATGAAAAAATAGCATATGGTTTTCAATGGCTTTATGGAAGTTTTAGTGAAAACATAGAAGTTACCCAAAAAAGAATTCCTGAAGATTTAGATATAATTACTTTCTTTAGAGGCTTTACTAATGAAGGAATAAAAGGCCTTAAAAAATCCTTCCCTGACTTCTTTTCCTATAAAAAATCTAAAAAAAAATACACTCTCGATCATACTTGTTTTATTATTGATATTGATCCAGAGTTTACTGTAGATCTACTATCGAATTCAATGCAATTATGTACACATACACGTTCAGGAATATGGAAAGGTATTGTTCGCCTTGAAATTAACACCCCAATTAAAGACAAAGAAGCTTTAGAGTATTTGAAAACATTATATTAAAAATCTATTTCATTCATAATCTCCTTAAAATTAGTACAAGTTTCTTTTTTTTCTTCAAGGGTCAAAGTTAAATCTGAGATAACTAATTCTTTTACCCCTTATACTTAACTAATAAACCATAAATTTGAGATGCATATTGTTCTTTTGATCCTGAAATTGTGATATAAAAATTATCCTGAAATTGATTTTTTAAAAAGTCTACTCTTTTTGATGATCTAAACAAATACCTGTTATTGCGAGTGCTGTTTCTGGAAGCTTTTGATATACTTTGTAGTATATATAATTTTCAAAATTTAAAATACAGTCATCTGAAGACCAATGTTGCTTTTTTGAATTGAATATCGACCAGACTATAGTTTGCTTTATTTTTAATGGCAAGGCGAACTTATAATTACTTGAAGATAAAAACCATATAGTTGGTTTTAATTTTTTTACATATGGAGGTGTAGAATATCATAAACTTCATCATTCTTGTCAAAAGTAGTATTAAAAAACCCATATATATCTTTAAAAAAGTATTCATATAATTTTCGTTCGTTAAACTTCTCTCATCTATTCCCTTTAATAAAGCTTTTCTTATTTTCAAAGGAGTATCTCCCGACGAAAGTCCCAGATCACTTTATTTGGGAACAATCTTTCCATTAACGAGTAACCTTGAACTACCTTAAAGAATTTATGTAATCTCAGTAAATTTCCAACGGATTCAATTTTTATTTTGTCTGTTGAAGCTAACAAAAGAGGAATTAAAATTTCAGGGCTTCTCCATGCACAATCATAGGCACGATGTTCTCCTAACCAAATCCTCTTATAACCTTGTTTTTCTAAAATTGTAGCTATTTCAAACAATTGATATATCTTATCATTGCTTTTCCCTTAGGTTTTATAAATACCTAAATCTAAATATGATAAATCCATGTCTATATATCAAAATAATTTACTAATTATAAATTAACAATAAACCTTACTATTTGCAATAAAATATTATAATTATCTAATAGAGTGTGACCTTTAATTATTTAACCTTTTTTGTAATATGTTTATGGTAAAAATCGCACATCGCTAAATATGCAAAGTAACATTGAAATAAATAAAAAGGTAAATTAATTTAAGCATTTGGACTTCTAATTGTACTAACTAGTTGCCGTTGGCAACAGTGGTTAGAATAGCTCTTTTGTCAAACAATTGAATTGTTCCTTTGAAGGTTTCAGATAACAATAAAGGTTAGAAAGTAAAAACAATTTTCAGGAGCAGGATTAATAGTGCTGACTAAATTTACACCGTCATCGTATATAATACCCTTGACAATTAATAATTGTTGGAAATTAGCAAGAAACGGAAAGTTTCCTTTGGCAATTGGACAACATATTACGTTTGAAATTCACAAACCAATAAAAGTAACGACGTTAAAGTTTGAAGATTTATTTGAAATAGTAGAAAAGACCATTAAAAATTCTATAATTTCGTAAGCTTATTAAAACTAAAAATATGTCATTACAAAATAT
>VAPL010027115.1_pt1 | contig 10108 bp, 19 predicted proteins | sample 3395061 | NCBI WGS metagenome assembly VAPL01 (sample SAMN08290444, study PRJNA428436) | hydrothermal vent metagenome | isolation source: Deep-sea hydrothermal vent chimney 2 | place: Pacific Ocean: Juan De Fuca Ridge | depth 2182 m m | reverse complement strand
GGACATTCTGGTCCAGATATTAAATCTTTAAAAACAAGCTATAAATTTATATATATAAAAATAGGTTATGTTTTATAAGATATAGTTGTTCATTGAGATATAAAGAATAGTGGCGGAATCATTAAAGACGCTATGAGGTTTAGTATAAGGGCAACCTCTGTGACGGCAAGTTGTAGTAAGCTAAGCACGTAAGAATGCAGTAATGAACTATAGATAATTACTGATACGTTAAAATCTAAGAGACCATGTGTAAAAGTGGAAGTCTTTTACTTATTCTTTATATCTCAATGAACAACTAAACTTTCATTATTATTAGGTCGTAAAAAAATAATGCACGAAGAAATTCCAACATTAAAAGTAGCAAAGTATAAAGAGGAACCAGAGATATTTTATACCTTACAAGGTGAGGGAAAAAGTCTAGGAGTTCCAGCAATATTTATAAGACTTCTTTTCTGTAATCTACATTGCTTTTGGTGCTTTGTTGGTAACACTTGGATATCAACACCTAACGGAAAAAAGAAAATCAAAGAAATGAAAGTGGGTGACGAAGTTTTTTCTTATAACGGAAAAATTGTTGAGGTAAAAAAAGTTACTAAGGTTTTTCAAAGAACAGTAACTAGAAACGAATTAGTTAAAATTCAAACTAAAATTCAAACAAAGAGAGGTACTGAAAATTCAAAGGTGTATTGTACAAAGAATCATAGATTCTATGTCAACAATAAATGGATTAGTGCTGATAGTTTGAAAAAAGGTGATGAAATTAACTACATCAATTTACCATCAGAGATGATGAAAATTAACAATCCGTCAAACTTACCAGAAGCAAAACAAAGATTATCTGAAAATGCTAAACGTAATTTTACAGGGAAAAAACATTCACTAGCACATAGAATTAAGAATAGTCTAGCTAAGATAGGTATTAAGAATCCAAGATATATTGGCACAACATCTGAGCAGACATCGGGATATCTTAAAATGTGGGATAGAGTTAGGAGAGATATTATTGAAAGAGATAATAATGAATGTCAAAAATGTAATGCAATAGAAAGATTGGAGGTTCATCATAAGATTCCTTATAGAATTTCAAAAAGTAATGAATATAGTAATTTAATTACTTTATGTAAGTTCTGTCATTTACAAGTGGAAAAAGAATTGATTCACAATGGCAAAAAAGTAGTTTCAGTTTCTCAGATTACAGCAAAACAAGCTGCGAGATTTAATGATAATTCAAAAGAAATTGTTATATATAATCTTGAAGTAGAGGGTAATAGTAATTATTTTGCTAATTCTTTACTAGCTCATAATTGCGATACTCCATATACTTGGAATTGGGAAGGTACAGATTTCAAACATAAAAAAGATGGAGGGTTTAACGACCAGAAGTTTAAAAAAGAAGAACAGGTTATGGAAATGACAATTGATGAAGTTGCAGATAAAATAAGAAAATATCAGTATAAATGCAAACATCTCATCTTTACAGGAGGAGAACCTACTTTTCAACAGAAAGGACTTCTTGCATTAATGAAGATTCTAAAACCAGAGGGTTATACCTTTGAAATGGAATCAAATGCTACCAACCTCATCTCTGACGAGTTCATTGAATTGGTAGACCAAATTAATACTTCACCTAAACTAGCATCATCAGGCAACGAACTTAAGTTACGAAGAACAAAACATTTTCCTACTTATGTAGCGAATCCAAAAGTGACATTCAAGTTTGTTATTACAGATGAAAAAGATTTAGATGAAGTATTGGAATTACAAAAAGAGTATAATATTTCTAGTGATAGGATATATTTAATGCCAGAAGGAATTACCAGAGATGAGATTCGTAGAAAAGGTGTATGGATTGCAGAGATATGCAAAACATATGGGTTTAGATTTACTACTAGATTACATGTTGAGCTTTGGGGAGCAAAACGTGCAGTATAAAAATTATGATAATATCAAAATTTATAGAAATAGATACAGCTCATCGTGTACCGAATCATAAAAGTAAATGTAAAAATTTACATGGTCATCGTTATAAGATTGAAGTTGCAGTAGATGATAAAGTGATAACTGAAAAAGGAGCAAGTGATGAGGGAATGGTAATTGATTTCGGAGATCTAAAAGAAATCATGATGAAAGTTATAGATGAAAAATTAGATCATACTGGAATCTTTTCTACAAGCGATCCTGATTTAGATACACTTATGATGATAGAAAAAAGTCAGCTTGCGAGAGGAGGGAAGCCTATGGTTTGGGTAGACTTTATTCCAACAGCAGAAAACATAGCAAGTTATATTTACAAAGAAATGAAACCTGCTTTAATAGGTAGAGGAATACAAATATCAGGAGTGGCTGTTTGTGAAACACCAACAAGTGTAGCTGTGTTTAGAAGAAGTGATGAACCATATGATATTAGTTCGGGTATTAAAGTTAAACCTGTAATAAATGCATGACCTTTAAAGAAAAACTAGAAGCATTAAAAGGACAGAATAGATGTATGTGTGGTTCTTCAGATGAAAAAATTCTAACAGACAAAGAAATAGATGATATTATTAATTTAATTGAAGAGTAGATGGCAAAATTAAAAATAACTTGGAAAGAATTTATAGAGGATATAAGACTCCTACAAAAGAAAATTGAACCTATTCAATGGAAACTTACTGGTATCTATGGGATACCTAGAGGAGGTTTAGCTGTAGCAGTTTTACTATCTCATAAAACAGGATTGCCTATTATAATGGATAAGAAAAAGATTACTAGTAAAACACTTATAGTTGATGATATTGCGGATAGTGGGAAAACTCTTCAAAAGTTATTGAGGTCAATTAAAAAGAAAAGAAAAGATGTCATTATTGCTACAGTGTGGTATTATCCAGCATCTAAAATTAATCCAGATTATTACATTAAAATAAAAGAGAATAATTGGATAATCTTCCCTTGGGAAACATTACTAAGTAGTAAAGTAGATAATACAAAAATATGAGTGACAAAGAAATAAAAAAAGGAAGAAAAATATCTGTGCCAAGAGAAAATAAGATATGTAAACAATGTCACAAAAAATTTGTATGGATAAATTACAAAGATAGAAGTGGTTTATTTTGCTCTCATAAATGTTCTGTTCAATTTTCTAGAGAAAATTCAACTCAATATAGAATTAAAGCATTTGCTTTGTTACCGAATGAATGTTTTTATTGCCAAGAAAAGAAAGGTAAACTTTTAGTTCATCATAAAGATAAAGATTTTCTTAATAACGATATAAATAATCTTCAAATTCTTTGTAATTCTTGTCATAAAAAACAACATAAACACGATAATTCAAGGTTTAAACAATTTAAAGAAGGAGATATTTTGAGAGGAATTAGACTAATTCTTTCAGGGCTCAGAGTAGATTTAAAAGATCCAAATTTTAAAGGTACACCTGAAAGAGTTCTTAGAAGTTATTATGAAATCTTTGAAGGCGAAACAAAAGACTTAGATAAGAAATTGAAAGAAATATTTTCTGCATCTTTTCCCTCAGAATATGATGGACTTGTTATAGAATCTAAGATAAAAGTATTCTCAACCTGTCCTCATCATATGAGAGATATAGAGTATAATATTGATGTGGGATATATTTCAACGAAAGGAAGAGCGTTAGGATTATCAAAAATAGCAAGAGTTGCAAAATTATTAGCGAGAAGACTTGTATTACAGGAAACATTAACTCATGAGATATGTGATGCTTTTATGAAAAATCTCAAAGCTGATGGTGTCATGGTCGTAGTTAAAGGTAAACATAATTGTATGAGAATGAGAGGAATTGAAAATCCTGATTCAATTACAACAACAAGTTCTGTTGGAGGTTTATTTAAAACTGACAAAGCAGCTAGAAATGAGTTTTTGGAATTAACAAAAAAGAGTTTATAAATTTAATTAAATAAAAAAATGTACGACGAATCACAATCACAAAGTAAAATAGATCCAGATAAAATGTTAAAAAGAACTATTGGAGGAATGGTAATATTTTTCCTAATAATTGTAACTTTCTTTATGTTCTCAGTAAAAGTAAAGCCAGCAGAGGTAGCAATCTCAGTTGATCTTTATGGAGGAGATAAAGGAGTTGAAATAGAAGTTCTAAAAACAGGTAGAACATTTTATAACTTTATTACACATGATGTAATTAAGTACCCTGCATATATTCAGCAAGGACAGTTTTATGAATTGCAATTTCAAGATTTAGATGGTCTTACCTTATCAGCAGACATTAGTATTGATTACAAATTTGAAGCAGAGAATATTCCTGAGATGTATCAAGAATATCGTAAAAGTGCTAATCACATAACAAGAGTATATTTCCCAGTGTGGATAAAAAATGCACTTGTACAGCAATCAGCTAAAATGAAAGTTGATGAGATATATGGAGCTAAAAAAGAAGAGTTTAGACAAAATGTACTAGAGCAGTTAAGAAATGAATTCTCAAGTAAAGGAGTTGCAATAGATAATCTTTACTTTACAAACAGTATTCAGATTCCTGAAGCAGTTAAAGCTAGAATTAACGATAAGATCAAAGCAACACAAATTGCACAACAGAAAGAAAACGAACTTCAAGCTACAGAAGCAGATGTTGCAAAGAAAATTGCAGTTGAAGAAGGTAAAGCAAAATCACGAATCATTGAAGCTAATTCAAGAGCAAAAGCAAATAGAATAATTAGCGCGTCTCTTACAAAAGATATTCTACAGTTCAAAAGGCTTGAGATATACAAGAAAGCTATTGAAAAATGGAATGGAATACAACCAAAAGTCGTAGGAAGCGAAGGATTAATATTAGATATCGGTAATATAACAAAATAATATGTTTGGAACAGACCCATTAGTTGTAGCAACAAATAAATTGCTTGGTGCAGTTAAAATTGTTACAAGAGAAGTAGACACAAAGAAGAACTTAATCATGGAAGCACAGGAGTCAATAAATCAGGCACAGGAAGCTATTAACGAGGCTAAGAAGTCATTGTCATTATGAGAAAAGGATTCACATTAATTGAGTTGCTTGTAGTTATTGCAATTATAGGTATATTAGCTTCAGTTGTAATAGCATCATATAACGAAGCTAAAGACAAAGCAAATGGACATATACCAACTAGAAAAGTAGAAATATCTTGTTCTAATTTCGGAAATGGAACATTGAAATATTTACCAGTTAGATGTTATAATTATTTTAACATTAAAGGAAGCGTTAATATAAATGAATATGAATAAAAAAGCAGTAATTATTCTCTCAGGGGGTATGGATTCAACTACACTTCTATATAAACTTATAAAAGATGGATTTGAAGTTTTTGCAGTGTCTTTTGATTATGGTCAAAGACATAAAATAGAACTTCAAAAAGCAAGTGAGACTTGTGCAAAATTACACATTGATCATAGAATTGTAGATCTTAAATCTATTACAGGTTTAATTTCTAACTCAGCACTTACTGGAGATATAGATGTTCCAGAAGGTCATTACGAAGCGGAGAACATGAAGCTTACAGTTGTGCCAAACAGAAATATGATAATGGCTTCTATTGCTATTGGATATGCTGTTAACATTGAAGCTGATACATTAGCACTTGGAGTTCATGTTGGAGACCATGCTATTTATCCTGATTGTAGAGAAGAGTTCATAGAAAAACTTAATGCAGTTTCAATGGTTGCAAATTATAGACCTGTAACTATTTATGCACCTTTCTTAAGCGTAGACAAAGGAGATATTGCAATGATAGGAGGAAGAATGGATGTAGATTACTCAATGACACATACTTGTTATAAAGGAGAAGAAATACCTTGTGGAAAGTGTGGAGCGTGTCAAGAGAGAGCAGAAGCATTTGCAAAGGCAAATTTAGTAGATCCATTAATAAAATAAATATATGAGAAAAAAATATATTCTATTAAAAGACACACCTGAATTTAAAAAAGGTGCAATTTTTGAAGAGATGTGTGATGATGGTACTCAAGATTTTAAATTAAATTTTTCAAAATCAAATAGAAAGTATTTTACTAAACCAAAAGATTATATCGGGATTGATAATGTAAGTATAGGAAGAGAGACTGTAATGAAACAGCCAAAATGGTTTAGAAAAATTGATATAGTTGAAATAGATGGAAAAAACATTGAAATTAGTGCAGAGCAGTTAAAGAAGATTAAAAAAATAATCAAGAAATAAATACATGGAATCAGACACAAAAGATTTAAAGACATTAGGTAAAGGTTTAAAAACAAAATACGAATTAGACAAACCAAATCCTGATTTACTTGAGACATTTGACAATCAGCACCCAAGTAACTTATACGTAGTTCCTATTGAAGCATTTGAAGTTTCAACATTGTGTCCTAAGACAGGACAGCCAGATTTTGCAAAGATATACATTAATTATGTACCAAATAAGAAATGTATTGAATCAAAATCATTGAAACTATATTTGTTTTCACTTCGTAATCATGGCGAATTTATGGAAGATTTAACTAATCGTCTAATGAATGAACTAGTTAAAAAACTTGATCCATATTATATAGAAGTATATGGTAAGTTTAATTCTAGAGGAGGGATTTCATTAACACCAGTTGCAATGTGGGAACACGATGATGTTAATTTTGAAGGAAGAGAAGAGATTAAATTTGCACTTAAAAGAATGGATGCTTTAACTTAAAAATAAATGAGAATAAAAATAACAAAAGAATATATTTTTGACAAAGATGAAGTAATAATGATTGTAAAATGTCTTACTTATTGTAAACATAGATTAAATAATCATCCAAATTCAGGAATTGAAAAAGTACTTAACGAGGAAGAAATAAAATTTATTAAAGAATTTAAGTATTTCAACTAATGTGAATCTAACATTCGCAGTAAGTCCAGGAAAAAAGTATATAGGATTTTTAAATGATTGTGATGTGCAAAATGTACTTGTATCATATCACTTTATAAAGAATCCAAATAAACTTATTGAGTATTTCAATGGAAAGTTTCCTAAAAATCTAATACTTGATTCAGGAGCATTCTCAGTATGGGCGAATGGAGGAACTGTTGATATAGACAAATATGCTCAGTTTGCAAAAGATATGCAAAGATTACTACCAGAGTCAGTTAATTTATATGTAGTAAACTTAGATGTCTTACCTGGAAAGATTGGAGAAAGACCAACACCATCACAAAGAGAAGAAAGTGCGATAGCGGGGTGGAATAATATGGAATACTTAGAAGCGAAAGGATTGAAAGTGATACATGTATTTCATCAACATGAAGATTTCAAATGGTTGAATAAACTTAGAGCTCATTCTGATTATATTGGTATATCTCCAGCAAACGATGTATCACAAATAGAAAAGAATAATTGGCTCAACAAAGTCTTTGCAATTACCCGAGATACCGTCAAAACGCATGGATTTGCGGTTACATCTTACACACAACTGTATAAGTACCCGTTTTATTCTGTAGACAGTTCGTCGTGGACAGCACCGGCAAGATTTGGAAGGATTCCAATATTCACTGATGATTTAAAAATGAAATCATTTCAGTATAAAGAAATAGATGAGGTTCATAAACATTGGGAATATATATCTAAGATTGGAATTGCAAAACTTGGAGGAGATGAATACGAAGATAGGATAAAGGTCGCAATTAAGTCGTATTTAGAGCTAGAGCGTATAGCAACGCAATTATGGGATAAACGAGGAGTAAAATATGACATTAAAAGAACAAGTTAAAGAATTATTAGTAAATCAACCACTAGCTCGTGAAAGACGGAACAGAGCTAGGGCAGTATGGAAGATTCTAGAAATCAGACACGCTTGTACTGAAATAGGCAAAGATAAATTTCTAGATCCTTATTTTACTGAAATTCAAACTATAAATAGATTAATTCTTAACATACAGCAATATGAACCAGATCTTAGAGGAAAAGATTACGCTGATAAAAAAATACTTGAACAAGAGAAAATGTTAGAGCTAGGATATTCTCCAGGACATTTTCAAGATGTTAAAAAATTAAGTAAAATTAAATGAAAAAACCAAAACCAAAGCATAAAACTTGGCGAGAGTTACAAGATAATAGATGTCCAAAATGCAAAGCAGAATTACAACAAGGAATGTTTGGAGATATAATTGGATGCTCTTGTGGATTTGTTATAGATAAAAAAACAAAAGATTTATTAGTAAATAGAGATAAAAATGAATAATTTTACAACAACAAAAATAAAAGTAAGAATAGATTTAGTAGTTCCAAATCCTTGGAATCCAAATGTTCAGAGTAAAGAGATGTTTGAGAAAGAAAAGAAGTCTATTCAAGAGCTTGGACTATTAGGTTCTATACTTGTGAGAGAAAAACCAGCGACGGAAGGTTCAACGATTATGATTTATGAAATACTTGATGGAGAGCATAGATGGAAAGCTGCGAAAGAATTATCATATACAGAAATTACAGTTGAAAATATTGGAAAGATTTCAGATGAGAAAACTAAAATGTTAACAGTGCTTCTTAATAATCTTAGAGGAAGAGATGATATTGAAAAAAGAGCAAAGATATTTGAAGCATTAGATGCGGGTCAACTAGGATTACTTCCATTCACAGAGCAAGAGATTGAAAATGAAAAAGAACTAATGAAATTTGATTTCAGCGTTTATGATAAAGAAGAGGAATACGAAAAAAGAGAGACAACAAATCTTATTACTTTAAAAGTCACAGAAGAAGAAAAAGAACTCTGGATCAAAGCTGTTCAAATTGCAAAGGATACAAAAGGATTAGATGAAGTTAAACTCTTTATGGAATTTGTAAAGCAGTTTTTAACATTAGCTACTGATGCAGAGAAAGATGGTGATGTAGTTACTTTATAGAGGTGGGGATAACTTACGGTTGATTTAAAATTGATTAGAACATATAATATGTACATAGTCGTAATTAATAAATATAAATCAATTAAAAAAAATGGATAAAAATTGCCTAACATGTAACGACACAAAAAAAGTGCAAGACGGAGAATTTGACAATATAGAAGAAGTAAATTGTCCAGAGTGTATAGAAGTTGAACCAGCCGATATGTCAGGTGCAACGGAAGGGGATAGATAATTAATATTAACCTTATCTACTTTTTTCATTGGATTACTGATAAGGTGGTCCAATGAAACAAGTACAAATCATTATGATAAAAGAAATAGTATTTTTAAAAGTAATAAAGAAAGTTCTAGAAGAAGAAAGAGTATTTTCGCCATCTGGTTATTCAGAAATGCTTGAAGAGAAACAATATGAAATAGGAGCAATGGTTGAAACTAGAATAAATGAAATAGAGGAAAATGAAATAGAAGAGATTATAAATCAAGAAATTGATCACGGAGAGGAAAGATTATTAGAAGAAGTAATTCCTCAATAATCATGATCAAAGAAACAAAAACAGTAATAGAGTTTATTCCTTTTAACAATAAAAGTGCACAAGAAAATATAAGAAATGATTTTCCAACTATTTCAGTAAGTATAAAATTTGGAAAGATCTCAATAGGAAAACATTCTATTGAAAAGTTAAATATAAAAGATAAATGGATTAAATTATATTTTCAACCAACACAGAAAATAATTGGATGGAAAGTACAAGATACAGTTAAACAAGAAGAGATGAAAGATTGGACATTAGTTAAAGTTAATACAGTGGGAATGTTTGGAGTAGGAATTAAGAAATTATTGAGAGGATTTCAAGGATTAACAAAAGAGAGTTATCCAAATTTAGAAGTTTGCAAATATGTAGACAGGAGAACAACTGGATACTTAGAAGAGAATAGTACTTATTATTACGTTAAAATAAAATAACATGGCATTAGATAAAAGATTTTTTAAAGAATTAAGTGATTCAGTTTCATCTAATCAAGATGCAATGAATCATTTCATACAAAGTGATATGCGAAAAGATGATTTAGAGTATATTCTTACAATAGCGATAATTAGAATTTTAAATGCTTCTGCACTTACAGGAGATGCACAAGTGAGAATAGTAAATAATGTTTGTGATAAATTACTTGGAAGTCCAGTGATAAAAAAAGAAGAAAGTAAACCAGTAGAGTCATTAGAAGATACTTTAAAAGAGCACAAAGAAAAAGAGGAACCTAAAAAAGAG
>VAPL011184048.1_pt1 | contig 10111 bp, 10 predicted proteins | sample 3395061 | NCBI WGS metagenome assembly VAPL01 (sample SAMN08290444, study PRJNA428436) | hydrothermal vent metagenome | isolation source: Deep-sea hydrothermal vent chimney 2 | place: Pacific Ocean: Juan De Fuca Ridge | depth 2182 m m | reverse complement strand
GTGGTGTACAATTTTATGCGGTTCATTGATATTTTTAAATTGTTGTAAAGATCCAAATGTCTCTTCACCTTTTGTGTTGTACCATTTTCCAAGTCTACAACTATTGTGGTCTCCCTCTATTATCTCTGGATTATCATTAAAAATCTCTCTATAGGCATTTGACTTATAGGAGATATGATCAGCTTTTACAAGTGATACAAAGTTTGATAACTCAAGTGAATATGCTAATTGTGCTGTTGCTTGTGCCATCTCATTTAACTCTTCAACTGTGTTTTGAAACTCCAATACAGTATCACTTGACTCCACAGTGATAGCATTTATCTCTTGTGAACTAGTCTGCATTTGGTTGGTCTCTTGTTGTAGGGTTTGGATTGTGATAGATATTTCAGAAGTTGCTTTTTGCGTTCTTTCTGCCAATTTTCGCACTTCATCAGCAACTACAGCAAAGCCTCTGCCATGTTCACCAGCACGAGCTGCCTCTATGGCCGCATTTAGAGCAAGAAGATTAGTTTGATCAGCGATATCTTTGATTAGGTTCACTATAGATGTAATTTCACCTGCTCTATCATTGAGTGAGTTTATAGCATGTGTGATGTTAGCTATAAGTTCTGATAAATTGTAAATTTTATCAGACAATATTGAAGTCTTTTTTAAACTTTCCTTTGATTTTTGTGCAGTTGTATCTGCAATATTGCTAATCTCTTTTACATGGTTGGTTGTATTAAGAGCACCATCTCTCATTGTAGAAATCCCTTGTTCTACACCTCCACCAATATTGGCAAACCTTGTTCCAAGTTCTCCTTTTATTTTCTCTTTGTTGGATTCTATAATTGCTTCGACTCCTTTTGAAATGTGTTGACCATTTGTTTTAAATCCACCTTTTAGTCCTGTACAGTAAATATTTCGATGGTCATTGTTTGGTAAAGATTGTTCAACAGATGTAGCAGTTTCTCTCATAAGTGTTTCTATCTGATCTAGTAAATTATTGATATTCCATGCACTTTGGGCTAAAGGGTCATCTTTATGAATATTTGTGATTCTTGATTCTAGTTTTCCTTGTGATGCATCGTATGTTACAGACTCTATTTGGGAAGTAAGCATTGATTTTTTTTTAGTTTTGGATGTTTGTAATAAACCTATCATAGGAGACTCCTTTATCTTTTAATGTATTTATTAGATACTTCATTGAAGCGTCTATACCATTGCTATTTTGTATTTGTAACATTTTTGTATAGAGTGGTTTTATTATTTCTAATGCTTTTGGGTTAGGTTTTCTTCTAACAGAGTAATAACCGATAATTTTTCCACTATTATCATATGAAGGAGTTACATTGGCAAGAACCCAATAGAAGCTACCATCATTAGTAATGTTTTTAACATAAGCAAATATCTCTTCTTTATTTTGTATTTTTTCCCAAAGGAGTTTAAATATAGCTTTTGGCATGTCAGGATGTCTAACTACACTGTGGGGTTTTCCTAAAAGTTGTTTTTCATCCATCCCTGTTATATTCATAAATATTTTGTTGCAGTAGGTGATTTTTCCGCTAGTATCAGTTTTTGAGACTATAAAATCTTCATCCTCTAGAACCTTTTCATGGTTGTTTGGCATAGGCGCACTCATAATTAATCTCCTTGAATTAAACTCTTTGATACAATATCGGTTAAAAGATATTATGTTTTAGGGGTGGGAAATAGATGTTGATAGATGGGTGTGGTAGAAAAGTTGATTATCTTAGGGTTTCGGTGACGGAGAGGTGCAATTTTAGATGTCTGTATTGTATGCCTGATAAACCTTTTTCATGGGTGCCAAGAGAGGATTTACTCAGTTTTGAAGAACTTTTTTTGTTTATAAAAGCAGCTATTGATGAAGGGATTACAAAGATCAGGATTACAGGCGGTGAGCCACTTTTGAGATATGATCTGGATTCGTTTATAGGGATGATTTCAAATTATAAAAGTGGTATTGATTTGGCTCTTACTACAAATGGATATCTTTTACCCTCATTAGCTAAAAAACTAAAAAATGCAGGGTTAATTAGACTCAATATCTCTTTAGACTCTTTAAAACCTGAGGTTGCACAAAAAATTGCACAAAAAGATATTTTAAAAGATGTTTTAAGTGGGATAGATGCAGCTTTAAAAGCTGGACTTAAAGTCAAGATCAATATGGTTCCTTTAAAAGGAATTAACGAAAGAGAGATAGTTGATATATTGGATTTTTGTAAAGAGCGAGATATAGAGATTCGTTTTATCGAGTATATGAAAAATGCAATGGCATTAGATGAGCTTAAAGGGCTTCTTGGTAAAGAGATATTGGAAATTATCAAAGAGAAGTATATTATTAAAAAGCTGGGACGAGAAGGTAGTAGCCCATCTTTTTCTTATTTTCTAGAAGATGGATATAAATTTGGATTGATTGATCCACATAAACATGATTTTTGTGAGAGTTGTAATCGTATTAGGTTGACGGCTGAAGGGCATCTCATACCGTGTTTGTATTTTGATGAAGCGATGAGTATCAAAGAGGCTGTTAAAGCCAAAGATATACCAAAAGCGGTGGAAATTTTAAAAACTGTACTAAAAGATAAGCCAAAAGAGAATCGTTGGGATAATGAAAATGGTGAGAGTTCAAGTAGAGCATTTTATGAGACAGGCGGTTGATGCTTTTTGTTGTTGAATCTTTTTATTCATTTCAAGGAGAGGGTAAGTTTGTAGGTACACCTTCTGTTTTTATAAGACTTGGTGGGTGTAATCTTGGATGTGCAGGATTTGGGGTGCGTTATGAAGAGTTGGTAGGTTGTGACTCTATTAGGGCTGTTAATGAAAAGTATTTTGGTGATACTTGGGATAGGGTTGATGATCTTGTGCCGATAATTGATAGTTATTTGCATGATTTGGATTTTAGACCTGATATTGTTTTTACTGGTGGGGAACCGCTTTTGCATTATCAAAATAGAGTTCTTTTAGATGCGCTTATTTATTATAGAGCGTTGGGTCATAAGATCACGTTTGAGACCAATGCAACGATAAAGATAGATTTTGAAAAATATTCAATCTATAAAGAGATAGTATTTGCTATGAGCGTAAAGCTTAAAAATAGTGCAGAGAGTAGATCAAAGCGGATCAATAAAGAAGCGATAAAAGAGATAATCTTAAATACAAAAGAGTCATTTTTTAAATTTGTTTTGAGTAGAGATGATCTTGATACTAAAGAGATAAGAGAGATAACAAAATCATATCTCAAAACTCAAGTCTACTGTATGCCGATGGGAAGTACAGCAAGTGAACTTTGTAAAAATGATAAGGCTGTTGCGCTTTTTTGTATTCAAAACGGTTATAATTATGTAGATAGGATGCATATAAGGTTATGGGATAATGAGGAGGGTAGGTGATAATAAGAAAATTATTTAAGTTTGAAAATGCTCATGTAGTTAGAGGATGTACTAGCGATAGATGTAAATATAGCATACACGGACACTCATACAAGATAGAAGTTTTGTTTGAGTCAAATTATCTCGATCATGGGCAGATGGTCTATGATTTTGGATTGACAAAGTTATCTATAAAAGAGTTGATTGATTCATTTGATCATGCTACTGCTATTTGGGAAAAAGATGACAAAGAGTATATAGATATGATAAAAAAGCATAGTCTTAGGTGGGTAATCCTCCCTGTTTCTCCATCTGCTGAACAGTTTTCTCGTATTATATTTTTGATGGTAGACAGGTTACTTTCTCAGACAAAAATGGTAAATGGTGAAAAAAATGTAAGAGTACATAGTGTAATAGTTCATGAGACAGATACAGGATATGCACAAGGGTTTAGAGAAGATGCGTATAGTAAACTTATGGGAGAGATTAATTTAAGAGATATCATTTTTTCCAAACAGGTTAAGAGTGAATGGAGTGATCTTTTGATGTGGGATAATCTTTTAAATAATAGTATTTTTATAAATCCAAGCCCAAATTAAATTGATTAAAATAACTTTCAACTTATTTTTAACTATTAAGCTGTAGAATACACTATATAATACAAATTTAAAGGAGTAGGACAATTATGAAAAAAACATTCATTTATTCGTTGGTAGTAGTAGCATTTTTAGTAGGATGTGGTGATAAAGAGGGTGGCAGTATCGCTGATGGCGTAAAAGATGCAGCAAGTAAGGTTGCTGATAAAGCAGGTGAAGTTGCAGGAGAGGCAGTTGAAGCTACAAAAGAGGTAGCTAAAGATGCAGCAGCTGGTGCAGTAGAAGCTGTAAAAGAGGGGAAAGATATAGCAACTGCTGCAAAAGATGCGGTAGTAGATACTGCAAATGGTGCAGTTGAAGCTACAAAAGACGCTGCCGGAGCTGTTGTTGATGGTGCTAAAGATGCAGCGGGTGGTGCGGTAGATAAAGTAAAAGATGCTGGGAGTAGTGCAGTAGAGGCTGCAAAAGATGCAGGGTCTGCGGTTGTAGATAAAGCGAGTAGCACAACTTCGGCTGTAGCGCAAACAGCTGTAGGTGCAGTAGCAGCAACAACTGGTGCGGTAGCATCAGCTACTGAAAAAGTAAGTAAAACTGTTACATCTGCCGGTGATGCAGCAGCTGGTAAAACATTATACTCAAAATGTATAGGTTGTCATGGGGCAAATGGTGAGAAAAAGGCGTTGAGTGCGAGTGCTGTTATTTCTGGCTGGGATGCATCTAAAACTGAAGCTGCATTAAAGGGCTACAAAGATGGTTCTTATGGTGGTAGCATGAAAGGTGTTATGAAAGGTCAAGTTACAAGGATGAGTGACGCTGATATCGCAAATGTTTCAGCATATATCAGTACTTTAAAATAGTCTATATTTCATAAAGAGGCGTTTGTCTCTTTATGAAGTAAATTTCACAAAATCTTCCCTCATAAAGTCCCATTTTAATGGTAAAAACTTTACAGTATCTCCTGTTTTTAACTCATTTGTCATCTCATCTATGACAATCAATCCATTGCAGTGGTTTAAAACATTTACCATTCCCGGTGCGAATTTTTTTGTTGGAGTAAAAGATGAACCATTATAAAAACCTGGTATAACATTTGCCACTGGACGAGGTGAGGGTATATTTGTGCTTATTGTTGTTTTAATTGTATTTAAGTGATGGTTTTTTTTGCCACTTAATTTTGCTATCATAAATTTACCAAATATCTCAAAATTCAGTGCACTTGCCAAAGGATTGCCAGGAAGATTTAATATGATTTTATCATTAATTTTTCCAAAAGTAGTTGGTTTGCCTGGTTTTATCTGAATTTTATCAAAAAAAGTTTCCATAGATAGATCTTTAAATGCCTCTTTTGTATAGTCAGCTTCTCCCACACTAACACCACCGCTAGTGATAATGATATCACAATCTAATGATGTCTTTATGAGTTCTTTTAGTGATTCTATATCATCTTTGCTCTTACCTACAAATCGTGTTTGACATCCAAGTTCCTCAGATCTTGAGAGTAAATAAGGTGTGTTTGAATTATAAATTTGTGAACCTTCTAACGGCTCGTGGTGGAGTTTTAGCTCGCTTCCACTAGCAAAAATAGCTACACGAATTTTACGATATATTTCTATATGGGTTATGCCTTGACTAGCTAACAATCCGATATGTGATGAATCTATTGTATCACCTTTTAAAACAACAATATCGTTTTCTTTTATATCTTCACCACGATATCGGATATTTGCTCCAAATTTGACTGGTTTTTGTATATTTATAAAAGATTCACTCTCTTTTGTATTCTCTTGTGGAATGATAGTATCAACACTTTTGGGTACTCTTGCACCTGTTAGAATTTTTATACACTCTGTGTTTTTTAAATTATAGGTATGAGCATCTCCTGCAAGAATTTTGCCGATTATTTTATAACTATCTGATGATCCACAAAGTCCATAACCATCCATAGCAGAATTGTTAAATATTGGTAGAGCTAAAGTTGCCTTAACGGTTTTTGAAGCTATACGGGAGATAGCATTTTCTATGGGAATAGTTTCACTTGAAATAGTAGGTAGGTTTTTTTCTATAAGTGCTAGAGCTTCATAAATAGAAATTGCCATAGAGATCCTTTTTTGTCATTATATCAAAAAGTAAAGAAATCTTTTCAAGGGTCGATATAGTTTGTAGGAAATTAAATTTTAAAGGATTTTTCGATGAGAAGAAGTGGTTTTACAATGGTAGAGTTAATTTTTGTGATCATAATCATAGGTATATTAGCAGTCGCTGCCGTTCCAAAATTTGGAGATATTAAAGATAGAGCTAAGGTAAATGCTGAGTATTCAAGTTTAACTGGATTGGATGGAGCTATTGTAGCAGCAATGGAGTTTCAACTAGAAGATAATGATAATGTAAATGTAGATTGGCATGATACTTCTTGGAATACTAACTTAGCAACTACATATGCTGCTGCAAATAGTAATGATAAAGTACTTAGTAAAATTATAAAAAAAGGTGACGGATTAAGAATTATTGCTTATGCAGATGCAGGTACACCAGGTGGTGATGGTATTTATGATGATATCTATTTTATCAAAGGAAAAGCTTCAAATGCTTCTTCAGGAGTTAGACAAGGAACATCTGATACAAATGGTAAACCTGATAAAAATGATGTTTGGGTCTTTAATGCTTCAGCATATGATGCAAATGTTACATATGGTGCATCATCAACTAATGTAAAATTAGTTAGTGGAGAGATAAAATTGATAGATTTAACGACTGCTTTAACGACAGCAAATACATTTGTAGATACAGTTGCTGCTGCCGACGCCGCTGGTGAAATAGCAGTATCATGTGATGTGAATGGAACTTCAACAGCTAATGTAGCTATAATAGACTCTTTATAGGGTGAATATTAATTTTAAGAAGATGCGGATAGCATCTTCTTCTCACAAAACAAAACTCCCGCTCTTGTAAGTTCTTGTATCGTTGGCTCTTTTACCTCATATAGAGCATCAATTTCTCTATTTAGTTGATCTAACTTCTCTTCATCTTCTATTGTAATAGGGTTGTTTAAATCATATTTAAATAGACGATTTAACTGTTTTTCTAAGGTTGAAAGAGTCTGTTTTTGAGTTGGTGTTATCTCATCATTAGTATAAATTGAGTCAATTTGGTTGTAGATATCTTCTACTTCATCAGCAAAGTTTTTTATATGGATTTTATCCATTTTTGACATTATGTGATAAAGCTCTCTCTGTTTTGTCCTTGATAGTGTTTGTGGGATTTGAAAAATGGTATTTAGCTCTTGATCGATCTCATCTATACGCATAAATTTTGTTGTCTGTTTCAATGAAGAGGTAATTTTTGGATTTTGATATTCAAAAGATAAAGTACTTAACATAATAGCTCCTAAAAAATTAATATATTTTAGTTTTAGCAATTATTGTGCCAAATATTATAAGATAGATTTCTTACAAAATTATATCTTATCTCTAAACTCTACAACAAATTGTACACCATCATCAATATTTTCTACATAAAGTTTACCGTTATGATGCTCTTCTACGATTATTTTACTCATATATAGCCCCAATCCTGTACCATTTTTTTCATCTTTTGTTGAGAAATAAGGATCAAATATCTTTACAAGTATATTTTTATCAATTCCACCACCATTATCTCTAAAAACTATCCTAACACCACCATTTGCATTTGCAGTGATAATTTTTATATAGGGGTTTTCAATATCTTTTTCTTTAAAATTATCTTGCGCATTTTTCAAAATATTTAAAAACACTTGCATCAATTCACTTTCAAATAGATCTAATTCTATATTTGCTTTAAAAGTTTCGATCACTTTAACGCCTGATGAATTGATAGAGTCTTTGATGATACTAAGTGCCTTTTGAATAGGTTCATTTACATTGACCCTTTTTGTACCTCTGTTTGGTTTGTAAAAATTTCTAAAGTCATCGATTGTAGTTGTAAGGTTTTGGACATAGCTTTCTATATTATCTAGTTGTTGCTCAAAGTATTTTTTACACAGTTGTTGTTGCTCTTTATCATTTAAATTAAACTCATCAAAGAAAAATTTCATTTTCATGTTAATACTTGTTGATGAGATAGCAGACAGTGGTTGTCTCCATTGGTGTGCAATCATGCTAATCATTTCACCCATTTGAGCTAAACGAGATTGTTGAAGAAGTTGACTATCTTTATCTCTGTTGGCTTTTGCCTCTTGCCTGATTCTTTTTTCAAGAGAATTATTTAATTCACATAACTGTACCGTTCGATTGGCAACCTCTTTCTCTAAATTATTATTAAGTTTGATAAACTTGTGTTTAAGTTCGATATTTTGTAAAAGTTTTTTATAAAAACCATATCCATTAAGGACAACAAAAGTCATAAAGAAAAGTAGCATTAGAATTATTATAAAATATTCATTGGAATTAAAAATAAATAGTGCACAAATAAAAGGTATAATAGATGAAAATACAAAACTCAAAAAAGCATGTAATATAGGCGTAAGTGTAAATGCAGCACCTGCACTTAAACCCATAATAAGCCCCATAGTTAAAAACATGTAAAATTCAGGTGCATATATGACTGAGATGATACTTGCTACTCCCCAGAGCAGACCGCTTAGTGCAATGACATAAATATTTAATTGAACATATTTTTTAATTTTTGGATTATTATTATCTTGGAATTTTAATATTGAAGTTTTAATCTTTAGTCTAAAGTAGATGGTTATAGCATGAGCAGATAACCATATGGCTAAGATATATACAGGAACAAACTTTATAAAGATAGTAGCATAAAAGAGTGGAATCATAATATTCGCAGATATGATTCCCTTTGAGACGGTATCCAGAAACATTTTGACAAGTTCTGGATGATACTCTGTAGTTTTTAATGTTTGTATAAATGATTTATTTTTCATATTTATACTTATCCTAAAAAAACTCTAATTCACTTGACTCGATTGATACTTCTTCTTGTTTCCACATAATCGAAATTGTACTCATATCACTGATTATTGATGCATCTAAATAGTTTAATTTGTCATATTCAAGAAGATGTAGATCATTTTGCCATTTACCGAGTACATGTATGAAACTCTCAAGAAATAAAAATATATTTAATCTACTCTCTTTTTCTTCTGGGAGATCAACTGTTTGAATGATTTTTGTAAATTCTAACATTGCTTTACTGAGCTCATTGTAAAAAGAGTATAGTTGCAAGATAGCTGCATAGTTAGAAAAGAGTATTGTCATCTTTGGTAAGTTTTCATATATAATATTTTCATCAACATCATTAACAATAATCGCAATTAGCAGTGAATCAATCTCTAAATGTAACTCTTTTAATTCAGGTAGATCATCTTTTACAAGAAAAGCAATTTGCTCTTGTGCTCTATATAATTCACTCTCTTTAGGGGTTGATTTTTTTTTGTCAGTTTTATCTATGTTTGTATGATGATCTTTATAAACCATTGTATTCAAAACTCTCAGGGATTTTTCAAGCTCACTGTTCCGTTCTTGCAGTTTTGCACTAAACTCTTCTATTTGAGTGTAGTGTTGTTGTACTTGTTGCCTATCACAAATTGCTTGAGATACTTTATGTAAAACAGAAGCGAGATCATCAATTTTCAGAGGCTTAATTAAAAAGCTTGATGCGCCCATTCTGATAGCTTCAAGCATATAGGAACTTTCATCGTGGGCGGTTACAAAAATTATGGGTTGAGTTGGGGTTTGTTCAAGAATTTTTTTAGCCATGTCAATACCGTTAAGAACCGGCATATTTATATCAGTGATTACCAAATCATAATCAACACCATGTGAGCTATAGTAGTTTACATACTTCTCTAAAGCGCTAAGTCCATTAGTCTCAACATCAACGTTTTTGAAAAAATTTTCAAAAACGGAAGTCGTACTTGCTCTAATTGCATCATTGTCTTCAACATAAAGTATACTTAGGTCTTTTGTATACTCTTGTACTAATTTAAAATCCATAATAAATCTCCTATAGCCAATATCGACTAAAAATAGAAGCCCTTTAACAAACACTTAATAAAGCATCTGTATAATCTTGTATCTTAATTTTATCAAGGATTTTAATGTTTATAAAAACTCTGTTTTTGTTCTCTTTTATCTTTACCATAGCCTT
>VAPL010784724.1_pt1 | contig 10111 bp, 5 predicted proteins | sample 3395061 | NCBI WGS metagenome assembly VAPL01 (sample SAMN08290444, study PRJNA428436) | hydrothermal vent metagenome | isolation source: Deep-sea hydrothermal vent chimney 2 | place: Pacific Ocean: Juan De Fuca Ridge | depth 2182 m m | reverse complement strand
TCAGGTTAATTTTTAATCCTAATCAAGTCAGATTATCACCAGTTAAAGACTGGGACTTGGTTTGTCGAAGACGCTATTATTCCATACACGTTCCTTATTAAGCTGCGCGTGTTCACCTTGCTCTTGAGCAATCTGATTAGTTACCATTGTTCTTGATATTTCCATCGTTCACAAAACCTTCAAGCGTTATTTTCGTACTTTGAAATCAAATAATACTAGTCATTTGCGGCGCTGGCTGTTGCCGGTCATCTTTATTTTGGTTGGTGTCGCGCTTTATTCACTGCTGATTCTATTTAAAAAAGAATCTCCGATCACCACCACCAAGGCCAAAATCTGGCCTGTCAATGTCATGCAGGTAAAACTGCAAGCACATGCTCCAGTATTGACTGTCTACGGTGTTGTTGAAAATCCGGGTGTACTCAAGATTAAAACGCCCGGTTCAAGTTATATCTCCACATTACCAGTAACTGAAGGGCAGATCGTCAACCAGGATGATTTGCTTGTGCAGCTGGATCAGCGTGATTTTATGCCTAAAGTGCAATCAGCAGAGGCAGAAGTGTTAAGCGTACAAGCAGAGATCTCCAGTCTTAAATTACGCCATGCTATGGATGCTTCAACACATCAAACTGAAAACAAGATGTTGGCGTTAACAAAATTGCAATTATCTCGAACCGAGATGTTGAAAGAAAAAAAACTGGGGTCTCAGGTTGCCGTTGATCAAGCTCAGCAAGCCTATCAACAACAGCAACTTGCAGTTGCACAACGTCAGTTTTCAATGCAGGAATATCCACATAAAATCAAACAATTAGGTGCGCAACTAACCCAGGCTAAAGCTGATTTCAAGTTGGCGCACCTGCAGTTTGAGCGTAGTCGCATCGTTGCCAGTTCAAGATCAATCGTAGGACGCATTGACGTTGCTGAAGGTGATCGGGTTGAAGGCAATCAACTGCTGTTTTCAGTGTATCCGTTTAAGAGCATGTTGGTGCGCGCCAAAATTCCCGCACCGTATGTTCCCGCTGTTGTTTCGGCGTTGGCTGTCGAGAATACAGATCATCAACAATTAACTGCAAAGGTGGATCGCCAGGATATAGAATTAATTTTGAGCAAGTTGTCGGGTGAATCAGATACTCGTGGCACCGATGCTTTGCTGTTTGCGAAATCAAATACTGAGCATTTGCGCAAAGGCATGGCATTGACCATTTATCTTAATCTGCCAGAGCATACTCAAAGCATTGCCATCCCTTATGAGGCTTTGTATGGAAATGATCGCGCTTACAAAGTTGTTGACGGAAAAATGCAAGGCATTGAGTTGACAAGAGTAGGGGATACTCAAGGTCCCAATGGAGAGATCTGGGCATTGGTAAAAAGCGCAGCATTGGCTGATGATGATTGGTTGGTGACTACCCACTTGCCAAACGCGTTGAATGGTTTGGTTGTTGAGCCACGACAGCGACAACCATGAGTGAACGATCCAACCTGATTACCTGGTTTGCCAATCATAAGGTTGCCGGTAATTTGTTGATGTTGGCGATGATTATTGGTGGTTTGGTTGCGATAACAAAAATCAATATTCAGTTTTTTCCGCGTTTCGATCTGGATTTTATTAGCGTCTCGACAGTGTGGCAAGGCGCCAGCGCTGAAGATATTGAAACCAGCATTACTATTCCGCTTGAGCAGTTATTAAGAACTGTCGATGGCTTACGTAAAATTCAGTCTACCTCGACCGAGGGAGTGTCAAATATCTTCCTGGAATTTAACGAGGGTTCTAATATTGTTGTGGCGCTCAATCAGGTCAAACAACGCGTTGATGATTTTCGAAATCTGCCACAAGATGCTGAACAGCCGGAAGTTGTTAATATCATTGCCTATGAACCCGTTACCCGCCTGTTACTAAGCGGTGGGGGAACTATTGGCGAGCTGCGCCAGTTGGCGAATCAATATGAGCGTGAATTGCTAGATCGGGGTATTGCTAATATCAAGGTATCTGGTTTGCCAGAGGAACAACTGGCCATTGAAATCAGTACGCAACAGCTTTCTGAGCTGCAAATGAGTCAAGCACAAATTGCCCGTCAAATTTCTCAATTTAGTCGGGATATTCCTTCAGGAAGTGCTGGTGAAAGTGAAAATACCCGCCAGCTTCGTACCTTGAACCAACGCCGGGATACTACCGCGTTTGCTCGATTGACGATCAAATCTGATGCAGATACCCATATTCAGTTGGGTCGGATTGCTAACATTGAACGACGTCCAAAACCAGGTGGAGTAACACTGAGTGTTGCAGGCCAACCTGCAGTCGAATTAATGATTCGCCGTTCGCCAGATGGTGATGCATTGGAAGCGGCTGAAATAGTTGAACAGTGGTTAAGTGAAAAACAACAGCAGTTACCAACAGGTATTAAATTGATTTCATTTGATAATCAATATAAATATATTCAACAACGTATTCAACTGCTACTTAAAAACGGAGCCGGTGGTTTACTGTTACTAGTCATCATTCTGTATTTGTTTTTGGCGCCACGCGTGGCGTTTTGGGTGGCATTCGGAATCCCTGTGTCTTTTCTGGCGACGATGTTAGTGCATTATCTGGTGGGTGGAACCATTGATATGCTCAGTCTGTTTGCTTTTATAATGGCGCTTGGTGTGATTGTTGATGACGCGATTGTGGTTGGTGAGGAAGCACTCACCCAGTTTCAAAATGGAGCAACTCCAGAACTGGCAGCACAGCGCGGTGCGAGGCGCATGTTTGCGCCTGTGCTGGCATCGGCATTAACCACTATAGGCGCATTTTTCCCATTGATGTCAATTAGTGGCCCAACTGGAAAAATTCTGATTGCATTACCCATGGTGATGATTGCTGTGGTGATGGCATCACTGGTGGAAAGTATCTTTGTATTACCGTCACATCTGCGCGCATCGTTTACCAAAATGGCCAGTCAGGGAAAAACAAGCCTCAATCTTGGCGACCATTTTCATCAATTCAAGGAAACCTATTTTCGACCACTGATCCGTTTGGCAATTCACTACAGAGAAGCCACCATCAGCTTGATTCTGGCATTATTCATCGTCAGTATCGGTGTGTTGGCAAGCGGTCGCGTACCCTTTAGCTTTTTTCCTGGCCCAGATGGAACCGTGTTATATGTCAATGCCAAATTTTTACCAGGCACACCAAAAACGTCTGTTGATAAATTTATGCAATCGATTGGTAAGACATTAAGGGAGACTGATGCAGAGTTAACGGATGATGCAATTGTTGTTCATGCAATCACTCATCACGGTATGACATCTGGAGAAGAAAATGGCTTGAATGATAGCGGTGACCATATTGGTTCCATGGTCATTGAAGTGTCTGATCCAGATAGTCGCTCAGTCTTGAATGTAGATTTTATCAAGGCCGTGAAACAACAAATTGTTCTCCCCCCTGGATTGGATATATTAACTATTCGACAGAAAATGACTGGTCCACCAGGACGTGATATTACACTACGATTAACGGGTGCTTCGGCAGATGTATTAAAACGCGCTGCAGAAGAGTTGGCGAACCAAATGAAAACAGTCAACGGTACCATCAATATTGATGATGATATGCCGTTTGGCCGTGAGCAGTGGATTTTTAGTTTAACTCCGCGTGGTGAACAGCTGGGATTAACGACTGAGCAACTGGGACAGCAACTCCACACGGCTTTTGATGGAATCGTCGTACAACGTTTTCAGGACGGCCCGGATGAGGTGGAAGTGCGTGTTATGTTGCCAGCGTTTGAGCGCGAACATTTATCAACCCTGGCAAAGTTGAATGTGACTTTGGATAACGGACAGACCGTACCCTTTCAGACGGTTGCCAAGTGGTATCCAAAACAAGGGTTCGAAGTGTTGCGTCATGCTGATGGTGCGTTAGCAGTGGAAGTTTCATCAGGGATGGATCGTGGACAAAGCACTGTTGATCAAGCGTTGGCAACCATTCAAACAGACATCCTGCCTGGTTTGCGTGAAGAATATGGCATTCAAGTTTCGATTGCAGGGCGCTCAGCGGATGAGTCACAAACCATGGAGGATATGAAGTATGGTGTAGTGATTGGATTAACGTTGATTTATCTGGTGCTAGCCGCAGTGTTTTCTTCTTATGGCTGGCCACTGGTGGTGATGACAGCAATCCCTTTTGGGCTAATCGGAGCCTTGTTTGGGCATTGGTTGCTGGGTATCGATATGACCATCTTGTCGATGTTCGGGTTATTTGGCTTATCTGGAATCATCGTCAATGATTCGATTATTCTCGCAACCTATTACAAGGAGTTGCGAGACACCGGAATGGCAATTGATGATGCGCTGGAAGAGGCCGCTTGCCAACGTCTACGAGCAGTGTTGTTAACCTCATTGACCACTGTTGCTGGATTAACCCCATTATTATTCGAAACCTCACTGCAAGCCAGTTTCCTGATTCCTATGGCGGCATCGATTGCATTTGGACTGGCATTTGGAACGATTCTGGTGTTGTTTTTTGTTCCGGTTTTACTGTCTTGCTATGAACTGACTGGAGAGTGGTTGATGAAGCACAGTGAGCGTTTGGAAGAATCTATTCACTAAATTGAGTCAAGAATATTTGCAACTACGCAGCTTACCCACTGTTTTGCCCAATCGCTGTCTGGAAAGTGCTCATTTACACCTGTAAACTTCGCGCTTTCGCATTGCTCTTGTTTATGAGAGGGCAATTTGAGCAGTTACTGATTACGCTGAGTAGTTACGACTATTTTTATAACTTCAGAATTCCTGATGTCGAGGATTAGCGTTGATACTCTATTGTTTTATGTGGGTTGGTAGTGAGGAGCGAACTCGAACAAATTCAATTAAATGCTGTTGGGATTCGTTCCTCACCGCCAATCTCAAATAACCCACACACCCTGCTTTTTGATTACTGAAGGGGGGCAAAAAACCTGAAAGGTCTTGTGCCGCGAAAATGGTCAGGCGAAATCCACCAGTCTCCACTCATTGCAAGTTTGACAATATCAATCGAATGTTTTTCAGCGCCCGCTGGAGCCGTTCCCATTAATGATAGCCCTCCGGGTATTCCTAACATGAGTGCGCTGGCAAACTTAATCGGCGTATAAATTAAGCTGCCAATGCCTGATCCTGCAATATATCCAATTTCTGAAGCTTCCATCGCTTGACTGGCGTTGATTGGTGCAAGAGTGAGTGAGCAGATTAGTGCCAATAGTACAATAAGTTTGTGGGGTTTTTTCATGAACAACTGTTTTCCGTGATTGTTTTCTCAGTAACATAAAGTCACACTTGTTTTCAATATTGATTCCCCAATTTAGAAAAGGTTCATCCTAACTATTAGAGAACTGTGAATTTAGCAATCGTAATCATCTAGTCTTTGTTAGGAACGTGCATGAAATGACTTGAACATTTGGGCTTGTTTTTTTGCTCCTGACGAAACCATCTCAATCGTTGCGTAGACCAACAATGCGCCTCTTGAGATGGTTTCGTCAGAAACAACAATCCTGCGCCATCATTGTTCAAGTTATTCCATGCACGTCCCTTAGTATGCGGCGGCTTTATTGCTGGAAAGAAATTTAGGCTAGTGCTACAACCTGTAAGTTCGGTAACTAATAAATCCGTCATTCCCGAAGTCTTTTATCGGGAATCTATTGCTGAATATGGATTCCCGATAAAAGACTTCGGGAATGACGAACTATTAGTAGGATACGAACTTACGGGTTGTAACACTAGTCATGCTATCATCATATATAACTGAAAAAGAAACTTTGTTAGTGAAATATCAGTAGCCACATCCAATAAAAACAATCTGTATAAGCAGAGGAGAGCAAGATGTCGCATAACAACAAGAGACGACAATTTTTAATATTGATCTCTTTGTTCTGTATCACTGTAGTTACACACGCCAGTCTGCCTGTTTCAGGCGGACGCAATCAATTGATCAATCCCGGTGAGATCCCAAATGGTTTATCCTCCAGTGATTGGGGCGATATTCAGGCGCAAGTCAGTGCTGGTATGTACAAAGCCTATCCCGATGTCAACGGCGGCTATATTTCATCCAATCCAGCCCACGGTTGGCAAATTCGTTACAGCGAAGATGGTACCACAACATTACTTTCACGAGACCATGCAACCGATGCCTATCGGCTGGGGTTCAAACTCAGTGCGATTGGTTATTCTCAGTTAAACCCCTTACATCGCCCACAGCAAATTACCGCGCAATCTTCCACCGTCACTTACCAATGGAGTGATACTCTGCGAGAACGCTGGGTGAATTCAAAAGAGAATTTGGAACAGTGGTTCATCCTGGATAAACGCCCAACAGGCGCAACCAAAGAACAGCTGTTAACAGTGCAAATGACTCTGGACAGTGACCTGAAAGCCGCGCTGACAGGCAATGCAATTAGTTTTACAACACCCTCTGGCAGCATCATTAGCTATAACAAACTAAAAGTCTGGGATGCAACTGGTCGTGAATTACCAGCAAACATGCAACTCGCCGGACAGACACTCAGCCTGATTGTGGAAGAAGAACATGCCCGCTATCCGCTTACGATTGATCCTAGTGTTCAAAAACAGGCTTACTTGAAAGCATCAAATACTGAGACATCCGTAGCACAGCGAAGTGACTCATTTGGGATTTCTGTTTCAATATCCGGTGATACGTTGGTAGTTGGCGCTGATGCGGAAGCCAGTAACGCTGTTGGTGTGAACGGCAATCAAAATGATAATTCTATATTAAGTGCCGGAGCTGCTTATGTGTTTGTTCGTAGCGATGGTGTCTGGAAACAACAGGCTTACTTAAAAGCGTCTAATACAAATCAGTTAACGACAAATTATTCTGGAGATGGATTTGGTAGTTCAATAGCTATCTCAGGTAATACGGTGGTCATTGGTGCCCCAGATGAAAGTAGCAACGCTACAGGTGTGAACGGTGATCAGAATGATAATTCAGCGTCAGGATCAGGGGCAGTTTATGTCTTCGTTCGCAATGGTAACATTTGGAGTCAGCAAGCTTATCTGAAAGCATCGAATACTGATGCTTTTGATCATTTTGGTAGAAGTGTATCTATCTCAGAGAATACTTTGGTTGTTAGTGCTCCAAGAGAAGACAGTGATGCGACAGGAGTCAATGGTGACGAGAATGATAATTCAGCGACTAATTCAGGAGCAGCTTATGTATTTGTACGTATTGGCAACACCTGGAGCCAGCAAGCTTATTTGAAATCGTCTAATACTTTTGGCTTGAAAAAGGTTAATCCTTTTGGTGGATTTGGCACAAGCGTGTCTGTTTCTGGAAATACACTGGTTATTGGCGATCCTTCTGAAAGTAGCGCTGCCAGAGATGTGAACGGCGATCAAAATGATAATTCAGCGCCAGGTTCTGGAGCCAGTTATGTGTTTGTTCGTAACGGTAATACATGGAGCCAGCAAGCATACTTGAAAGCATCCAATACTGCTATTGAGAGAGATCTTGTTTTCAGGAATGGAGATGGTTTTGGTGCAAGTGTGTCCATCTCAGGAAATACATTGGTCGTTGGGGCAGCTAGTGAAGATAGTAACGCCACAGGTGTGAATGGCAATCAAGATGATAACTCGGAAGATAACTCTGGTGCAGCTTACATATTTATTCGTAACGGTAGCATCTGGAGCCAACAAGCTTACTTGAAAGCATCGAATACGGGTGATCAAGATTTTTTTGGCTATTCTGTTTCCATCTCAGGTGACATGTTGATTGTTGGCGGTAGATATTTTGACAGTGGTTCTGGAGGAGCCTATGTGTTTGTGCGTAACGGAAGCACCTGGAGCCAACAGAATTATTTGAAAGGATCTAATACTGAGCGTTATGATGACTTTGGTTTTAGTGTGTACATCTCTGGGGATACATTGGTTGTTGGGGCACCCAGTGAAGGGAGTAAAGCTTCGGGTGTGAATGGCAATCAAAATGATAATTCAGTGCCAAATTCGGGAGCTGCCTACGTGTTTTCTCCAAACGCTAATACACATTCACTCACCAACGACATGGTCAAACAGCAAGCTTATCTGAAAGCGTCAGTAACAGGTGAGTATGTAATCGAAAGGTTTACAAGTTTGGTGGTTCTTTAGCTATTTCTGGTGATACGTTAGTCGTTGGTGCTGCTGGTGAAGACAGCAATGCCACTGGAGTGAATGGTGATCAGAGTGATAACTCTGTGCCAGATTCAGGGGCAGCCTATGTTTTTGTTCGAAATGGCAATATCTGGAGCCAACAGGCTTACCTAAAAGCGCCTAATTTAAAAAGTGGTGATGAATTTGGTGCTAGTGTATCGATATCGGGTGATACGCTGGTAGTGGGTGGATCTGTCTTTGAGTCCGATGTTTATGTGTTTGTGCGGAATGGGAGTAGCTGGAGTCAACAAGCCCATCTCAAAGAGAGAGGTAGCTTATCCATCTCTGGTGACACACTGGTAATCGGTGACACCGTTTTTGTACGTAACAATAACACGTGGCGTCAGCAAGCCGTCTTGCAGGCATCTAATGCCGATGTGGGGGATGGCTTCACAGCGAGTGTATCGATATCCGGAGACACTATCGTCATTGGTGCTACTGGAGAGGACAGTCATTCTACAGGAGTCAATGGCGAAGAAAGCGATAATTCGCTAGATTATTCTGGAGCAGCCTATGTGTTTGTGCGTAACGGCGAGACATGGAGCCAACAAGCCTATCTGAAAGCATCCAATACTGATGCACAAGATCGATTTGGTCACTCCGTATCCATCTCTGGTGATACCCTGATTGTTAGCTCTCTCAGAGAAGCCAGCAGTGCCAGAGGTGTGGATAGCGATCAAACTGATAACTCATTTGATAACAGCACTGGAGCCGCATATGTGTTTGTACGTAACGGTAACACCTGGAGTCAGCAAGCCTATCTGAAGGCATCCAATACGGATTCAGGTGACCTGTTTGGCAGCGCTGTCTCCATTTCAGGTGATCGGCTGGTTGTGGGAGCAACTTTTGAAGCTAGCAACGCAACTGGCGTGGATGGCGATCAGAGTGATAATTCAGTGCAAAGATCAGGGGCAGCCTATGTATTTGTGCGTAGCGGCAACATCTGGAGTCAGCAAGCTTATCTGAAGGCATTTAATACGGATGCTGGTGATGGTTTTGGCGAATCAGTATCGATATCCGGCGATTTTTTGGCGATTAGCGCTCCAGCTGAAGACAACAATGCCAGAGGTGTAAATCGTCATCAGAATAATGAGATAGGAACAGATGCAGGAGCAGCCTATGTATTTGATACGGGGACATCAATAATCCAACGTTCAATGGATGCGGATGGAAATGGTAACGCTGATGCTTTGACAGATGGATTGTTGTTTATCCGATATATGTTTGGCATCCGTGGTGAAAGCTTGATTTCGGATACTGTGGCGAGTGATTGTGTTCATTGCTCGGCTGCTGAACTTGAGGCCATTGTTGCACAATCTGTAACTGATGACACAGCAGATATCGATGGCAATGGAGAGGTTGACGCGCTGACTGATGGATTATTAATTCTTCGCTATTTATTCGATATTCGTGGTAATGCGCTGATTGAAAATTCAGTTGCAGATAACTGCAGTCGCTGCACTGCGCCTGATATTGAAACTTATATCCAGGGTTTGATGCCGTGAGAATCTAATAACAGCAGTGTAATACTATAGAATGTATCTGATCTTAAATGATGGTGTTTACAGATTCTATGAATTATATTTGCATACTACTAAAGATTGCAATCAGTTGTGTAGTTGGTCTATATTAAAAAATAAATAAGGTGATAGAGTTTTATTAGTTGTTGACAAAAGAAGTAGTAAAGAGATTATAAAGTAAAGACTTATATAAGTAATTTCAATAAAATTTTTAATGAACATATTGAGCTAACTATTGTTACTCTAATCACAATTACTGTGAGAGGTATAAAGCTTGAAATTATTTTTCCAGAGAGATTAAAAACAAAATAAGTAGTGTTAATATATCAGTTAAAATCATTCGATTTCAAAGAATACGAGGGCATGTTTATAAAAAATGATACAGAAATAAATCGAAGAAATACGAGTGCTTTCTATTTAGGCAACTGGAAAAAAATAACCCACCCACTTAC
>VAPL010815445.1_pt1 | contig 10117 bp, 10 predicted proteins | sample 3395061 | NCBI WGS metagenome assembly VAPL01 (sample SAMN08290444, study PRJNA428436) | hydrothermal vent metagenome | isolation source: Deep-sea hydrothermal vent chimney 2 | place: Pacific Ocean: Juan De Fuca Ridge | depth 2182 m m | reverse complement strand
TCTTTCTGGCTGCTTATGCTTAGCTCAGCCTTGTTTATGTTGGTGGCTTTGTTAATTGGTTTATTGATTTCCATTGTGGCAAAAAATCAATTTGTTGCTGGTCTGATTGCGATTATTGTCACTTTTCTACCGGCTTTTTTTCTTTCAGGCTTTTTGTTTGATATTAATTCTATGCCTGCACCGATCCAGATGATCACCTTTCTTGTGCCTGCACGTTACTTTGTTTCCATATTGCACACCCTGTTTCTTGCCGGTGATGTTTGGCCTGTGGTACTTGCCAATATGGCCGCATTGTTGCTTATGCTGATATTCTTTTTTACCCTGGTATGGGCTAAGTCCCATAAACGTCTGGATTAAGCTATGTCATATAGGCACATCATCGCACTTGCTATCAAAGAGTTTCTTGCACTATTGCGGGACAAGCGCAGTCGTATTGTAATTATTGCTCCACCCATTATACAATTATTGGTGTTTGGATTTGCCGCTACCTATGATCTTAATCATGTCCCCATCGCTATTTATAATCAGGATACAGGCAGTGCTTCTCGTGAGTTAATTAGTCATCTAGAAGGCTCTCCTAATTTTGATGTTATCAAAACGATCAATAATGAAATGAACATCGCTCCGCTGATTGATAACAAAGAGGTGTTGTTGATCCTGAATATTGGGCCACATTTCAGTGCTGATATGTTGCGTGGTAAAAGCACTTCGGTACAACTTATTCTTGATGGTCGTAACTCCAACACGGCAATGATCGCAATGAATTATGTCAGCACAATCTTGCTGGATTTTAATCATGACTGGTTGTTAACGCATGGTAAGGCAGGGCCTAAAGTCGAACTGCTCATGCGAAACTGGTACAACGAAAACCTTCAGTCCCGCTGGTTTATTATTCCCGGCATTGTGTGTTTGCTGACCCTGGTGGTGACCTTACTGGTCACCGCCTTGTCTGTAGCTCGCGAACGCGAAGCAGGAACATTTGATCAGTTACTAGTGACTCCGCTACGACCGGTAGAAATTCTGATTGGCAAAGCGATCCCCGGCCTGGTGATTGGGATTGTTGAAGCGACTGTTATTATTATTCTGACAGTGTGGCTGTTCAATATCCCACTGCGTGGCGATATAGGTGCACTGTATCTCGGCTTGCTGCTTTTCCTACTTTCTGCAACCGGCATGGGTTTGATGATTTCTGCCATTTCCGTTACTCAGCAACAAGCTATCTTAGGGACTTTTCTGTTTTTAGTTCCGGCAGTTATTCTTTCTGGCTTTTCCACACCGATTGCCAATATGCCTGAAGTTATACAATGGCTAACTTATCTCGATCCGTTACGTTATTTTCTTATTATTGTTCGAGGTGTTTTTCTTGAAGGTGTTAGTTATGGATTATTGATTAATCAATACTGGCCAATGTTAATTCTTGGTGTGGTGACGCTGGCATTGTCTGGCTGGTTATTTCGTCATAGGATGTATTAATTTTAATAATGGAAAAGCGAAAGTATTTATATTTTACACTTGAACGATGATATTGTTATGCCGCTATATGAAGTAGATCAAAAGATAAATGACTATTTAAAAAAGGTTTATTGCTGATGCAAAAACAAACCAAAAATCAAAAGCCGTTACTTATACGCACCCATCTTTGGGTGCAGGTTTTAGTTGCAATGGTATTGGGTATTGGAATTGGATTATTGTTATCACCATCTGGTGTTGCACTGGTTTCTGATTCACTCGCGTATGGTTTAGCGCAATGGATAGCGTTACCAGGTCAGTTGTTCCTGGCTATTATTCAGATGGTGGTTATTCCGCTGGTGATATCATCAATTATTATTGGCATTACATCCAGTGGTGATTCAGAATTTTTAAAAAAAGTTGGTTTAAGAATTACACCGTACTTTGTTATGACAACGACGATCGCGGTTGTACTCGGAATTAGTCTGGCAATGTTAATAGAGCCAGGCAATTTTATTGATTCTAATTTAGTACAGATGATGATCGGTGATACACCTGCCACAGTAACTGCTGCGTCTGCCGAATATGTGGATATTGATTTACCGCAACATATTGTACAACTTGTACCTTCAAATCTTTTTAAATCACTTATCGATAAAGATATGTTCGCCATTGTGATTTATGCCATTTTTATCGGGGTGGCGATGCTTGCATTAGAAAAACGTCAAAGCAAATTGATTATGGATTTAATGAATAGTATTCAGGCGGTTACATTAAAAATTGTTAATTGGGCGATGATCATTGCACCACTTGCTGTTTTTGGTTTACTTTGTGACGTCACTATTCGGATTGGTATTGATGCAGTACTCGGCATGTCAGTTTACGTGGCAACAGTTATATTGGGGTTGCTGTTGTTGTTAGGTGTTTATGTTTTAATTGTTAAACTTGTTTCCGGAAAAAGCCCTAAAGAGTTCTTAAGCGCAATTCGAGAAGCTCAGCTGTTAGCCTTTTCTACTTCGAGTTCTGCTGCCGTGATGCCCTTATCAATGAAAACGGCTCACGAAAAGCTGGGTGTGCGCAAATCGATTGCACAGTTTGTTATTCCATTAGGTGCGACAGTGAATATGGATGGCACTGCGCTTTATCAAGTTATCGCTGCGGTGTTTTTAACTCAGGTGTTTGGTATCGATCTTTCTCTGAGTGATTTATTACTGCTCACCGCAACCACCATTGGTGCCTCCATTGGTTCTCCAAGTACGCCGGGTGTCGGTATTGTTATTCTTGCGACGATTTTGCAAGGGATTGGTGTGCCGGCTTCGGGTATTGCTTTGATCCTCGGCGTTGATCGAATTCTGGATATGTGTCGAACTACCGTGAATGTTAGTGGTGATTTAACTGCCTGTGTGGTGATGGATCGTTGGATTGGCAGTGATATTTCAGTGAGTAAAACGCCTCAACCGTTACCAGAAGTGACTTGATTATAATGTTAAAGAAGCTAACTTTGAGGTTATATCATTATGGGATAATTTTTAGTTTTATTCTATATGTCATCAGTCTGCAACATGTTTTTGCTTATGATGTAGCCATGGATTCTGTAAAAGAAGAGTACTGGAGTATTCAACTTGAAAATGATTTTTTTGCTCGATCGGGTGATCGTTATTACACCCATGGAACTGAGATATCTCGAACATTAATAGGAGATCGTGCCCGGTGGCTTGAAAATGTTGCTACATTTCTTTGGGCATTTGACACTGATGGCAAAGTTAATGGTGTTAACTACAGAATAGGACAAAAAATTTTTACCCCCGATAATACTGAAGCTACCGCTCTCATCGTTAATGATCGGCCTTATGCGGGATATTTATACGTAAGTGCGGCAATGCTTTCCAGTGTATCCAGTGATAATAATATTGATACTGGAAATTTAGTTGAAGTAACTTTAGGTGTTGTTGGGCCGAGTGCACTGGGAGAAGAAGTACAGAGTGGATTTCATGATTTAATCGGTATCGATAAAGCAAATGGTTGGGATAACCAGTTACATGATGAACTAGCTCTTGGTGTCTCTTATACTAGATTCTGGAAACAGGTAAAACCAATTGGGTCTTTGAGTTATGGTATGACGCCACATATCAATTTAGTCATAGGTAATGTTTATACTTATGCTGCAACTGGCGTTATGTTTCGTTTTGGCACACATCTTAATAACGATTTAGCGCCACCCAATATACGTCCCGGATTTCCGGGGCTGTCCTTATTCAAACCTAGCCAGCAAAACAACTGGTATTTATTTGCTGGCATAGAAGGACGAGCCATTGCCAGGAATATTTTTCTAGATGGTAATACTTTCAGCGATAGCCATAGCGTGGATAAAAAATCACTGGTAGCTGATTTTCAGTATGGATTTGTTTTTCAAACAGGGGGGATGCGCTTCTCCATAAGCAATATGATTAGATCAAAAGAATTCGAAGGTCAGCAAGACGAAACCAAGTTTGGTGCGGTTAATATTTCTTTTGCTTTATAGCCTGTAAGTATAATTTCAGGAATGGCCGAGTAACAAACGGGCTTCATTACCACCACCAGTACGCGGGTGGAGTGTGATCTTCCAGCCCTGAGCCTGACAAAGTTGACGTACGATTGCCAAACCGAGGCCACTGCCGCCAGTTATCAGGTTACGCGATCCTTCTAATCTATAGAAAGGCCGGAACACGCTTTCCCGTTTTTCCTCCGGGATACCGGGTCCCCGATCTAAAATGGTAATTAAAGGAATATCATCCTGTCGGGTTAATTGAATAGTCACGGGCTTGTTGTTGCTATAGCGCATACTGTTCTCTATCAGGTTGTGTAAGATCCGTAACAAACTTTGTTTCGCTATTGGCAAGAGCCAGCTAGTATTCAATGTTTTATCTTTTTGAAATTCGAGTCGAGATTCACTTTCTGGTTGTTGTGTCTGCCATTCAGCATCAATTTGTGCAACTAATGTTGATAACAACATAACCAGATCTTGTTGCTGTAAGGGTTCTTTTTTCTCCACTCCACGAGCAAGCAATAGTGACTGCTCAAGGAGTTGTTCCATTTCTTCTATATCATTTTCAAATTCTTCAACAAGTGAAGCATCAATGGCATCGGCGTTAATTTCCAGGGCAAGACGTATACGTGTAAGTGGCGTTCGTAAGTCGTGAGAAATGCCGGCAAGCAGCGTTGTTCTGTTTTCCAGTAGCTCAGAAACTTCATTCGACATTCGGTTAAAGTTACGTGCCAGGGTATTTATTTCTTTTGGACCTTTATTTTCGGGAACAAGAGACTTCTCTCCTTTCCCCACTGCTGTTGTCGCTGCGGAGAGTAACGCAAGAGGACGGGATAAACGTCTCGCGATGATAAGAGCTGCACTAATCGCCAGAACAAAAATTGCGATGGTGATAGCCAGTAGGGCAATGGGTGGTCGGGCACCAATACGTTGTTCTGAAAAACCAACTCGCAGTGTTTGCTTATGTATCAGGATGTTGAACCATATCCAGTCAGGTTGTTGCTTATCTGTACCAAAGGTAATTTTGCTCGACTCAATGAGACGTGTCTCCAGAGCTTGTTGTAATAGTTGCTGATAAAGAAAGAATTTTTTATTTTTTGGTGTATCGAGTGTGTGTTCAGATTTAAATAACCTGATGCCATGCGCATTAATTAATTCTTTCTCAAAATCCGGGCGAGTTTCTGGTGGTAATTCTGTCCACGTTTGTGCCGAAAGAACCAGCAGGGCAGCAAGATCATCTGCGGAACGTTTACCGACCGGTATTAAAACAAAATAAGCAGTGCTTGCCAGAATAACGATTGAGAGTAACAGCAGGCTAATGATTAACGTCGATGCCGTTTTAAAAAAAAGTGTATTTGGAAGATTCATTAATTGATCACTTGTTTGAGTTTGTGCCGGGAGTAAAACGATATCCTTCTCCCCAGACAGTTCGAATAAAACTGGGTTTTGCGCTGTTCTTTTCTATCTTATGTCGTAAGCGGGTAATGCGAACATCGATGCTTCGGTCGAAGGGATCATTATCTCCTTTATTGATCATATCCATTAGTTGCTCACGACTGAGCACACGGTTTGGATGTTGTACCAGAACAATCAATAACGCCATCTCACCGCTGGTCAGCATTACTTCCTTCTCATCTTGCAGCAGTATTCGTTCTTCTATATTGAATTTGAATTCTCCAAACTGAAAAATATGCTCCGGTGTGGCTACTGGCACAGTATTCGATAAGCTATTGGTTTCTAAATTTTCTGTGGTTGTGATGGCTTGATTGCCTCGACGTAATACCGCACGAATGCGCGCCAATAACTCACGTGGGTTGAAAGGTTTAGCCAGATAATCATCAGCACCAACCTCAAGACCAATAATTCGATCCACTTCCTCACCTCGAGCCGATAAAATAATGATGGGAGTAGTTTCTTTTTGTCGAATACTTCGTGCCAGTGACAAACCATCTTCACCAGGCAGCATGAGATCGAGGATGATTAAATCAGGGCTATGTTTCTCTAGCCAGCTTTGCATTGCTTCGCCATCTCTCACTGCAAAAGTGGCATAGCCCTGATCGCCCAGATATTTTATCAATAGCTGTTGTAACCGCAGATCATCATCAACAATCAGGATTATCTCTTTTTTGTTTTCATTACTCATATCTATTCCGTACCTTACAACAATTTCATTGAAATATTTTGATACAAATTAGCTTTTTACAGAAATGTTTATGAAATAGTTTACCGGCATGATGAACATCGTATTAGGTCAGATTGACAACTGCGTCATCTAACCACAGCAACAAATTTGATAAAATCTGGCAAAGGAAAATATAATGAAAGCAAATAAAGGTATTATTGCATTAGTTATTTCAATGTTATTAATGGCAGGTTCCGCACTGGCAGATAATAACAAAATAAAAATAGCACCACTGACAGACAACGATTTCCATGATGGTGGTGCACCACAAAAGGACAAGGTTGAGTTAGGACGACTCCTTATGTTCGACAAGATTCTCAGCGGCAACAAGAATATTTCTTGCGCCAGCTGTCACCATCCATTGGCCGGTACGGGTGATGGATTATCTTTGCCAATCGGTGAAGGTGGTTTAGGTTTGGGTGTAACTCGAGATACCGGTTCGGGAACAGATGCAGTACATGAACGAGTGCCATGTAATGCACCCCATGTCTGGAATGAAGGCGCTAAAGAATTTACCGTTATGTTTCATGATGGTCGCCTTGAATTAGATAACGCATACCCGAGCGGTTGCAAGACACCTGTTGGTGCTGGTTTACCGGATAACCTGGAAAATATCGTCGCTTGTCAGGCAATGTTCCCGGTTGCCTCGGTGACTGAAATGGCTGGTCAGGCAGGTGAAAACTCCATCGCAGATGCCGTAGTTGCGGGCAATATCGCTGGCCCTGGTGGTGTTTGGGATCAACTCGCTATGCGCTTACAAGAGATTCCCGAGTACGTGGATATGTTCATCAACTCTTTTGATGATGTTAATAAAGCTTCAGACATTACTTATGCTCATGCAGCCAATGCCCTTTCTGCTTTCGAGCGAGTTTTTTGGCGTGCAGATGACAGTTCCTTCGATCGTTATTTACGCGGGGATAAAAATGCCATGAGCAATAATGCCAAAAAAGGCATGAAATTATTTTACCGAAAAAATAAGCACGAAAATTCCTGTGCCGATTGCCATAGTGGCGTGCTACAAACGGATCATACATTCCACGCGATAGCCATGCCTCAGATTGGCGCTGGCCGCGGTGATGGTTTTGATGGGCATGAGGACTTTGGTCGTGAACAGGTTACCGGTGATCCAGCCGACCGCTATAAGTTCCGCACACCTTCACTGCGTAATGTTGCACTGAATGCGCCTTATGGTCATAGTGGTTCGTATAACTCGTTGCGTGCAATGGTTCAGCATCATATTAATACTGTAAAAGGAATTAATAATTATGATTGGCTTCAGGTTAAATTGCCTTCACGTGCTGATTTGGATGCTCTGGATTTTATAGTTATGAATGATCCTGCTCGGGTTGCAGAAATTGCGGCACATACAGAATTGCATGGAATGAGCTACAGCTCTAAAGATGTTGATCGAATCATTGATTTTTTGAATGCTCTAACGGATCCGAGCAGTGTTGATAATCGTGATGATGTACCTGCAAGTGTTCCGAGTGGTTTGACTCTGGCTGAGTAGGTTCGGCACTTGTGCGTATATTTAAAGAGGGCAGCAAATCGCGGCCCTTTTTTTTGTTTATTTTTTCTAACAATGATTTTATTGAAATAATTTGTAACAAAATAAATCGATATAGAAATTTTTGTGAAATAGTTTATTAGCATAATGATTGTGTTAGAGAGGCTCTGGCTTAATTATTTTAAGCATTGCACTTCTTACTAATTAAATTATATACAGACAAAAGGAAAATATTATGAAAAAAAAAATAACATTAATTGGAAGTTCTCTTCTTTTATGTGTTAGCACAATGAGTTATGCCGATGATATTACTGAGGCACAACAAACTCAGACTCAAATGCAATTGCAAAGCCGTTTGCAATCAATGAATGATGAAGAACGTGCCCTCTATAAAGATTTAAATGGAAAGGGTGATGGCAGTGGATCAGGTAGCCAGAATCGTTATAGAAAGGGTGATGGTAGTGGATCAGGTAGCCAGAACCGTTATAGGAAAGGTGATGGTAGTGGATCAGGTAGTCAGAACCGTTCAGAACAGAGTAGTAGTTATGGTTCAGGATACGGTTCGCGTCAAAGTGGAAGTGGTTTTAGCTCTGGTGGTGGTAGAGGTCGCGGTCGATAAGTTAATTGATATAGGCCCCTTTATCCCGTATAAGATCAAGGAAGATCATGGGGGCAAATTCTGTTTTTTTAACACGCCAACTCAAGCAGTGGGATTTTTCTAATATATGGTCCATATTTATTAGAGATAAAGTTTATTATTTATAGGAGACAGATGATGGAATTATCTAGAACTTTTAAGCCCTTTGCATTGAGCCTAAGTTTTATTGTTGTTCTATCGGGATGTGTTTACCATCCATATTATAGCGGACCGGCGCGTCATTCATACTACCCGTATTATTACCCGTTTTATTATGATTATTATTATTATCCAGGTGTTCAGGTTTATTTCAATTTTTCCACAGGATTTTACTATTATCCGTCTGGTAAACGCTGGATACGTTCAAAGGTTTTACCGCCTCACATTCATCTTGATTCGCGAGAACGTGTGACTACACGAATTGAAGGTGACAAGCCTTACTTAAAAAATAAACAACATATACAAAAATATCAACCTCGTCGCGATTATCGTTCTGATCCTCAAATAAACAGGAAAGAACAGCTTCGGAATTTGAAGTGGTATGAACAGCACCAAAAGAAACAAAAAACATATGAGAAGGAATGGGAAAAAAGTCGTAGGAAAAAAGATAAAAGACCAAATCGGTAAAAAATGAAATAAGTGGAAAAGGGGCAGAATTTGAGCCCCTTTTTACTTGTAATAATATCCTCTAATATTAGAAAAAATAATTTTGTCGCATTTAAAGCAGAAATAGTAAAGTTTAGTAAGTTTCACTATCTTATAATATAATATCCTTTGTATTCAAATAGATAGGTGTGGTTGAAACTGGTCGATAAACAGGCCAAGATAAACAATATTTTTCATCGATGATTTCAAACAGGAAAGATTAAATTGGATAAAAAATATTACCCTACTGCATTTTTAGTCATAATCGCGGTTGCGTTGTATTTTATGTATGGTGATCAGTTTTCTTTGAAAAATATTGATTTTGCTGCATATAAAGAAGCATGTGTTAAGTATCAATCTGCGAAGGATGGTGTTTATAGCAGGGATGAGATGCTGAGCCTGGTGACCAAGGTGAATTATCTTCTACCAGGAACAGTAGCAGAAATAAAAGATCCATTAAAAAAAGAAATAAAAACCTGTGCTGATGAACTTTCAAAAAGATTAAATCACTAAAATAATTTAATTGTAATAATTAAATGGAGTTAATTTTAAAATGTCATTCTTATTTGAAACATTCCCCGTTCCTTTATGGTTTTTGATTTTTGCTTTTGGTTGTGCGGCTCCTCTGTGGATTAAGTGGTATCAGTTAGTCTATAAAAAACTTATTAAGTCAGGTTTTTTAAAAAAGAAATTCAGTGGTTTTGATGATTCAGCTGATGAAGAAACTAGTGTTTTTCAAAAGGCAACGGATAACTGGAATGCGAGTGTAGAACATGATCTTAAAACAGCAGAATTAAAAAAATCACAACGTAAACATGATGCTAATTCAATAGAGCAACCTTATGTAAAAATCGTCTTGAAAACGTTAGCCTTGAATGGTGATGCGGGTATGTTAATTCAGTCAATTGCTGATGATTTAGAAATTAAAAGTAATGAAATTAAAAGCTCACTTTCTTATCTGGAAAATAATGAATTTGTTGAGGCGGTTGTGACCGGAAGTGGTACAAAATATTATCTAGCTGCTCGAGGTAAAAAATACTGCATTAAACAGGGTTATATCGCAAAATAGTAAAAATTAAATGGAGTTAAATTTTTATGTTTTTTTTCTTTGAAACAATTGAAGTCCCTTTTTGGTTTATTGTTTTTATATTTTCCAGTGCTGCACCGTTATGG
>VAPL010088367.1_pt1 | contig 10121 bp, 8 predicted proteins | sample 3395061 | NCBI WGS metagenome assembly VAPL01 (sample SAMN08290444, study PRJNA428436) | hydrothermal vent metagenome | isolation source: Deep-sea hydrothermal vent chimney 2 | place: Pacific Ocean: Juan De Fuca Ridge | depth 2182 m m | reverse complement strand
TGGCTCCTCTGCTGTACGGCCGAGAGTATGTAGGCCGATGTGAAGCTGTCCGGTCCGGGGCCGGTGTCGATGATTGTGTCTGCCTGCACCAGGTAAGCTCCTCCAAGTAAAACCAGACCTGCGGCAAATCCTGTAAACATTTTTTTTACCATTTTTTTCTCCTTTTTGTAGATATACTTCCGGAAAAAGTTGCCATTCCTTTTCTGCTGTAAGAGTGCAAGCAGTATCTGTACCACATTGTGCTGGTTATCTGGAGGTATTTGGATTGAAAGAAAAAATATTTTTCCGGATAAATTTTATCATGTTATGTGATTGTAGGATTCCGTCTTTCCGATCCGGATTCCCGGAAAGCGAACAGTTTTTTGGTGGTGGAGGTGAAAGCTGGCTGTTGACTTTGCCTGTACAATTGCTTAATCTGTATGTGAATAATATTCACTCTTATCACAGGTGTTTCTATGGAAATTTCACAAGCCGGTACTGTACAGGTTGCAGGTTCCATGTCGATTTTAAAATCAGCCAATAAACAGCCGGAACTGGCGTTGGAGGTTCTTCAGGGCGCCCTGCCGCCGGGTGGCTCCGTACAGGAGGCGCAGCAGGTTGCCCGGCCGGTTGAATCCGTTGAGTCCCCGGATGCCGATGACGGCGGCGGCAGGCGGATTGATATCAGGGTGTAGCCGCTGGCGGGATTGCCGCCGGCTTAGATAAGGCTGTACATATAGGCGGTATAGGCGCCGAGGAAGAGCAGGCCGTGCCAGCGTCTGGTACCGCCGGTTTTATGCAGAATCGGGAACAGGATCAGGGTAAAGGCCAGCATGACCGGCAGGTCGCGGTGGAGAAGTTCCGGTGAGAGGGTAAAGGGCTTGATGGTTCCGGTCAGGCCCAGCACCATAAACAGGTTGAACATGTTGGAGCCGATGACATTGCCGATCAGCAAACCTGATTCGTTATGGCGCAGGGCCGAAAGGCTTGAGGCCAGTTCCGGCAGCGAGGTGCCGATGGCCGCCAGGGTCAGGCCGATGATCAGTTCGCTGACTCCGAAATAGCGGGCAATATCAACTGCTCCCCTTATAAACAGATTTGACCCTCCGGCCAGCAGCAACAGGCCAAAGAAGATCAGGGCCAGCATCAGCGGCAGGCCCATTTTTTTTCCGGGTTCTTCGGATGATTCCTGCCTGTTTTTACCGTTGAAACTGCCGAGGCAGGTAAAGACGGTGTAGCTGACCAGAGTGACAATAAAGAGCACCCCCACTGCTCGGGGGAACACTCCGTATCCACTGCAGAACATCAGGATGATACTGCCGCAGGTCACCAGCAGTAACTCAATCCATACCTCCTGGATAGTCAGGCGCAGAGAGGCGAGCAGGGCGCTGCAGCCGAGAATCAGGCCGACATTGGCTATGTTGCTGCCGACTACATTGCCGATCATGATGTCCGGGTAGCCCTGCAGGGCTGCCGTCAAGCTGACAAAGAGTTCCGGAACCGAGGTGCCGAATGCAACAACCGTCAGCCCGATAATGAGTGGTTTCATGCCCAGACGCCGGGAAAGACGTGTTGCGCCGCTTATTAATGTTTCCCCGCCGCCGACCAGCATGATCAGGCCGCCGATGACTGCGGCAACAGACAGGGAGAGCGAGAGAGATGTCGGCTCCATCAGTGGGTAAACTCCCTCATCTCCGGTTCACCCCTGAGCGTGTACGCTCTGTCGATGACTTTGAGCAGTTCTTTCTTAATTTCCTTGTATGGTCGTATCCTCGGGAGCGTGGGCAGAAGCTTCTCTACCGGCGCTGGTGGCTGGAATTGCATTTTTTTATCAAGACCAGTGCCTGTCTGCGGCATCAATCCTCCTTCCATGGCTCCTGCCTTGTAACTTGCAGAACCCCCGAGTCCGCGCAGAAACGTCATGATCGTACTGAGGTCGTTGTTTCGGTAGAAAAGATTAATTTCTTCAGCAATGGTTTGTTGTTCCTCGCTGAGCTTTTCTCGGTTTTCCTCATAGTTGTCGATATGGTCGGTCAGGGCCTGGTATGTTTCAGCGACCATGTTTCTGAACCTGGATTTTTTGGTCAGGCCATGGGCCATGATCCCGGCAAAGACTCGTTGGCGAATGGTCGGTGACTCGGCGAGGTACGGATCGAAGAACAATCTATCTTTAAGACCGATTATTTGAAAAAAGTCATGGATAACCTGTTCATCCTTCAGTAGAATATACAGCCTGACAAGGTCGAATCCGATTTTTTGCTCAAGCCTTCTGAATGCAGCGATAACCTGATTATCATAGTCTTCAATGTCCTCCTCAATGAGTTTGCGAAAACCAAAATACCTATCGGCTAGTTCTTTTTTGACTTCAAAGGAGAGCATTTCGTCGATGTCTTGCATTGGTCCTCCCATGGGGTGAAAATTTGTCAGTGTCCTGCCCGCAGGTGTCATGCAGGAGTGTTTGTGCAAATCATAACGGCCGGGCGGACGGGGCAGGGTGAAGAGATTCCTGATTTCGGTCCGCAGCCACGGAAAATGATGAAAAAACGGTTTCCTCATACTCCTCATACATCAGATAACTATCCATATAAATGGTAATGAACCTCGGGTGACTTGTCGATGATATTTCTACATCCGGAAAATATAAATGCTGGTCAAGGAAAAAAATGGCTTTGAACGAAAATGACGGCCTGTGCAGGAGTGATTGTTTGTGATGGATACCTTCCGGGCACAGGATGAAATCAAAAACAGGGTACGTGAGAGCACGGACATCGTCCGGATCATCGGTGAGAGTGTAGAGTTGAGGAAGGCAGGGGTGAACTATGTCGGGCTCTGTCCCTTTCATGCCGAGAAAACTCCGTCTTTTTCCGTCAATCCAGGGCGCCAGTTTTTTCACTGCTTTGGTTGCGGTGAATCCGGTGATGCCTTCTCCTTTATGATGAAGTTCCACCGGCTCAGTTTTCCGGAGGCATTAAAAGAGCTTGCCCGTCGTGCCGGGATCGATCTCCCCGAGCGAACGTTGAGTAAAAGCGACCAGCAGCGGCTCAAGCAGCGCGAACGGTTGTATGCCGTCAATGAGGCGGCCGCTGAACTTTTTCAGCAGACCTTGCAGCAGGAGCCGGTGGCTGAGCCCTGCCGGGCCTATCTCGTTGAACGTGGAATTCCCGATGAGGCCCGCGAAAAATATCGGCTGGGGTATGCCCCGGGCCCCGATCAGGGCGGGTGGAGTTATCTGATCGGCAAGCTCCAGCAAAAAGGGTTGGCAGTGGCTGATATTGAGCGGGCCGGACTTGCGGTGAAAAAGGAACACGGCGGCTACTATGACCGCTTTCGTGACCGGGTTCTCTTTCCCATTCTTGACATGAGTGGCCGGGTGGTCGCCTTCGGCGGTCGAATACTTGGTGAGGGAAAACCCAAATATATGAACTCGCCGGAAAGCCTCATCTTTGATAAGAGCCGCCTGCTGTTTGGTTTGGCTCAGCATAAGGAAGCCATCCGTGAGCAACGCCGTGCCTTGGTGGTGGAGGGAAATTTTGATCTGTTGTCCCTTGCCGTACACGGGGTTGAAAACGTGGTTGCCCCGCTCGGCACCTCATTGACCCGCCAGCATGTACGATCTCTGCGCGGCTATTGCGAGGAGGTGGTTCTCCTTTTTGACGGGGATGCCGCCGGTCTTAAGGCAGCCATGCGTTCAGTGCCTTTTTTCCTTGCCGAACAGGTCGAGGCCCGGGTAGTGCTGCTGCCCCAGGGGCATGATCCCGATACCCTGATTCGTGAAAAAGGGGCCGGGGGGCTTGAAGAATTGGTTGAGCGGGCCATGGGGTTGCCGGAGTTTGTCTTTGATACCCTGGTCAAGCAGTATGGTTTGACATTGAACGGAAAAAACCGAATTATTGCAGAGCTGCAGCCCCTGCTTAAAGCCGGTGATCCCAGCCAACGTTCCCTCATGGTCGCCCATTTCAGTGAAAAACTCGGGGTTCCTCCTGATCGGATGTCAACGGTTGCGGCCCGGCCTGCTCCTGTTGCTGCAGGTGAGGTGCAGGGATCACGTTTTCAGCAGCTCTCCCGTCAGCATCGGCAGTTGGTTGATTTTCTTATCCTCTATCCCGAGTTCCTTGACGAACTGCTGGCTGCCGGTCTTGAAGCCGTGGTTCGTGACCCTCTTCTGCTCGATTTTATAACGTTTCTCAAACAGACTGCCACCGCCGGTCCATGTACGCCTGAAACGATCTTTGCAGCCCTTGGAGATGGAGTTGAGCGTGACTATGTGGCCGAACTGTTCATGCAGGCGGGTGCTGTCGAACATGAGGATGGAGCCTGGCAGCAGGAGATGTGTGACGAGCTTATCGACTGGCTCCGTCAACGCAACCGCCTGCGAAATGAGGCGGGTTTGTTGCAGCAGATAAGAGAGGCACAACAGGCTGGAGATCAGGACAAACTGATGGAATTGCTGAAACGGAAACAGGAGTGCGGGAGAAAAAGAACGGAATTTTGTGATAACATGTTGAAAAAAGAATAAATACTGGTACATTACAAAACTGTATTCAGAGCTCTGGATGAGCATCTGAAAGGTCGAGAGGCGTTATTTGTAAGTTATTTTAAGTTGTTGACTAGTGTTTAGACGACAACGTTGGTGTTGGTTCTGTATTTTGTGCACTATCCAAGGGGGGATGATGGACACTGAAGATTCGACTTTTGAGGTGGAAACAGGGAGTAGAATTAACTCCAACCCCGTTGATCCGGTTGAGGTAAACATGGGTGACAAAAGCAGTGTTAAAGCTGAGTTGGCGTTGAAGAAAACTGAGCGAAGAGTTTCCAGTGATCGGCGAAAAGGTCGTGATCGGAGAAAAAATGATGCCCGCCGGGTGGGAACGAGTATCGATCCCATGAATATCTATCTCCGTGAAATGGGCAGTCAGTCGTTGCTCAGTCATGAAGAGGAAGTTGAACTGGCCCGCCTGATAGAGGAGGGGGAAACCAGGGTTCAGCATGCCGTTCTTCGAGTAACACCTGGTATTACAGCCTTGAATGATCTTGCGGACAAGCTTTTGTCAGGCAAGGTGCGTATTGGAACCGTGTTGCGCGGCGTTTCCGAAAACGATGAAAAACAGTTACAGGCGATCAAGGATGAATTTCTTGAGCGAATTGAAAAATCCAATGAACTTGATGACCGCCGCAGTCAGCTGTTTCTGGAGTTGAAGAATGTGGCCGGAGTTCCCGCAGAAGAGGAACGGCTGGTCAAGGAGATTCTTGATGTTGGTGAAGACATCTCCGCTCTGTTTATAAAGTATCGCCTCTGTTCAAAGGGCATTTTGTCTGTTGCCGATGCCGTCAAGGAATTGAGCCTGAAATTTAAGAAGGTGAAAGTCGTTGCCCAGCAGCGTGAAATGCTTGCCGTGCGTCGTCAGGAACTTGCCGGTGAAACAAAAGTCCCGACTCCTGGCGAGATAGAGCAGCATATTGCTTTGGAACTTGCCGAGACCATAGGTGTCTGCTGGCAGACGTTTGATGATATTCTGCAGGAAATTGAACTTGGCCGGGAAATGGCCAAACAGGCCAAGGAGTCGTTGGTCCGTTCAAATCTGCGCCTGGTTATCTCGGTTTCCAAGAAATTCCTCAACCGTGGTTTGCAGCTGCCTGATTTGATTCAGGAGGGAAATATCGGCCTGATGAAGGCGGTTGAGAAGTACGACTATACCAGGGGCTATAAATTCTCCACCTATGCGACCTGGTGGATCAGGCAGGCCATTACCCGCGGGATTGCCGACCAGGGCCGGACCATCAGGCTGCCTGTACATATGATTGAAACCATTAACCGTATGCTGCGCTATTCCAAGGATTTTCAGCGGCTGGAAAGTCGTGAGCCCTCTCCGGACGAACTGGCCGAGCAGCTGGGAACGGACGTGGAAAAGGTCCATATGGCCCTGAAAACCGCCAAAGATGCCATTTCCCTTGATGCACCGGTTGGCGATGAAGAAGACACTCTGCTCAGTGATTTCGTTGAGGATCATGCCCATCCTGATCCCCAGGAAGCCTCGGTGACCCAGAGCCTCAAACGCTGCCTGTGCAAGGTTATGGACTCGCTCTCTCCGCGGGAGGCAAAGGTTCTGCGGATGCGCTACGGCATTGAAGTCGGTTGTGATCACACTCTGGAAGAAGTCGGCCAGTGTTTTGCCGTCACCCGTGAGCGCATCAGGCAGATTGAGGCCCAGGCAATCAAAAAATTGCGGCATCCGACCAGGAGTCGCGAACTCTCCACGTTCATGACCGATTAGTCCCTTTAGGCCGTGTATATCAGTGACACGGCCCTGGATTGGCTGGCTCTCGCCTTTTTGCCGGGAGTCGGCAGTACAACGCTCTGTCGTCTTGCGCAGCGGTATGGAAATCCCGCCTCCGTTCTTTCGGGGTCAAACCTGGATTCCGAGATCAATCCCCGTCTTGCCCGCATTCTTACCGATCAAAAACTCTCCTTTGAGGCCAAACAGCGCGCAGAGCAGCAGCTCGACGCCCTGAATCGTCACCAAGTCTCTCTTCTCTGTTATGGTGACCCAGCGTATCCCCAACAGCTTTGCGCCCTTGCCGACCCTCCGGTTTTTCTATTTTATCGAGGTGATCTTTACTGTCTGCAGAAACCCTCGATTGCTCTTGTCGGCTCCCGTGCCGCCACCTCTTATGGCCGTGATATCAGCTATAAATTGGCAACCGGTCTTGCCCGGCAAGGAATACTGGTCGTCTCCGGTGTGGCCCTTGGGATTGATGCCCATGCCCATCGCGGTGCGCTTACTGCCGGCGGCTTAACTGCCGGTGTCCTTGGCTGCGGCCTTGACGTTGTCTATCCCCGGGCCAACAAGGATTTATATCCGGAGATCGCCGGCCATGGCATTCTGCTGAGCGAATACCCCTGCGGAACTCGTCCGGACGGCTTTCGTTTTCCGGCCCGCAATCGTATTATCAGTGGTCTGGTGCAGGGGGTTGTAGTGGTTGAGGCAACCTTGAAGTCAGGTTCCCTGATTACCGCCCGCCTGGCTCTTGATCAGGGAAGAGAGGTTTTTGCCGTGCCCGGCCGGATTGATTCAGCAAAGAGTGCGGGTGCCCATCATCTGATCCGCCAGGGGGCGCATCTGGTGCAGAGCGTTGACGATATCACTGCAGAACTCGGGCTTGGCAGGCAGGCGGCATCGACACGGGCTGCAGGCAGGGAGAAATCCCTGGTTGAGGGCGAAGAGGAACAGCGTGTCCTTGACTGTCTTGATGTGTATCCGGTTGATATTGATACAGTCCTGCGGGTGACCGGTCTGGATGCCGGGCGGGTGCTGGATCTTCTCCTGCAGCTTGAGCTCAGGGGCCTTGTCCGACAGCATGCAGGCCAGATGTATGAAAAAACGGCCATTGATTGAGACGAAGTTTTTTTAAAAAAAATCTGTACAACAGGATGAAGGACGTTACAATGGTCCTCGCTTGCAATCCGTAACGGCTTACAGAAAAAAACGATGAGAATCTCCCCGGTGACGGAACATGCCGGGCTGGTTTTCTGGTCAATATACAACCGGAAAAAGACTATGAACTCAATGATGATCGCCCCCTCCATACTCTCTGCTGATTTCTCCCGCCTGGGCCCGGAGATTCGTGCCGTCGAACAGGCCGGCGCCGAGGTTATCCATGTCGACGTGATGGACGGCCATTTTGTTCCCAATATAACTATCGGCCCGTTGGTGGTTCGTGCGGTTCGGCAGGTAACCGATCTGCCGGTAGACGTCCACCTGATGATCACGGAGCCGGATCGATATCTACAGGATTTTGCCGAAGCCGGAGCCGACTGGATCACTGTCCATGTCGAGGCCTGTACCCATCTCCATCGCACGTTGCACCATATAAAGGAACTTGGCAAAAAGGCCGGGGCGGTTCTCAATCCGGCGACCTCTCTTTCCACCCTTGAATATGTGCTGGCTGATATAGATTTGGTCATGCTGATGAGTGTCAATCCCGGTTTCGGCGGTCAGTCGTTTATTGCCTCAACCTTGGACAAGATCAGGACCCTGCGGGCCATGATGGATGAGGTCAACCCGGGGGCCGGCATAGAAATTGACGGCGGTATCAGCCCGAAAACCATTGCCGATGTAGCCGGAGCCGGGGCCAATATCTTTGTTGCCGGTTCCGCCATCTATGGAAAGGAAGAGTATGGCGGGGTGATCGCGGAGCTCAAGGAGCTGGCCGGATTCCCGTCGGATTGATTTCTCACCTCTTCAAAGGAGAACGGTATGCACTTTAAAGATTTTTCTGATTTGGCGGCGGTTGATCAGCTGCAGCAGATTGCCGGAACCCCCTGCGATTTGACCCGGCCCGGCCTGTTGTCTGCCGACCGCTTTGCCGACTATCGGATGAGTAGTTGTGGTTTTGATTTGTTGTATGCAACCCAGCGGCTTGATGATGTTGTACTTGACGGCCTGCAGATCCTTGCCGATGAAGCGGAACTGGTGGATAAATTTCGTGCCATGAAACAGGGTGCGATTTTGAATCGAATTGAAGGCTACGAAAGTGAAGAACGACAGGTTCTTCATACCGCTTGTCGGGATATCTTTGATGAGCAGCCTGATAATCCGGAGGCATCAAATCAGGCAAAACAACAGCTGGCCGCTCTGCAGAGTTTTTTGCAGGACCTGGAAGACGGTGCCGTTGTCAACCATAAGGGCGAATCGTTTACCACCATGATTCAGGTCGGCATCGGGGGATCTGATCTTGGGCCCAGGGCCCTTTGTCTGGCGCTTGCCGCCTATGCCCGTCCGAACCGGGCCGTACGGTTTATTGCCAATGTGGATCCCGATGATGCCGCCGCCGTGCTCGCAGGTCTTGATCTTTCCAGGACGCTTGTCAATGTGGTGTCCAAGAGCGGGACTACCCTGGAGACCCTGACCAATGAACAGCTGGTGCGGGCGGCCTATGAGCAAGCCGGGCTTGATCCGGCCCGCCACATCCTTGCGGTTACCGGCGAGGGCAGTCCCATGGATGATCCGGAGCGCTATCTGGCCTCTTTTTATATGTATGAGTATATCGGCGGCCGCTATTCGGCAACCTCCATGGTCGGTGCGGTAACGCTTGGTTTTCTCCTGGGCTATGATCAGATCCTTGATATTCTTGCCGGAGCCCATGCCATGGATCTGGCGGCTGAAGAAAATGATATTCGGAACAATATGCCGCTGATGATGGCATTAACCGGTATCTGGAACCATAATTTTCTCGGCCTGCCCACCCTGGCTGTACTGCCGTACAGTCAGGCGCTGATTCGATTCCCCGCCCATCTGCAGCAGTGCGATATGGAGAGTAATGGTAAGTTCATGACCCGGCAGGGAAATCCTGTCCGCTGGCAGACCGGACCGGTGGTCTGGGGCGAGCCGGGCACCAATGGCCAGCATGCCTTTTATCAGTTGCTCCACCAGGGAACCGAGATTGTTCCGGCGGAGTTTATCGGCTTCCGTCATTCTCAATATGGTCGCGATCTGGAGGTCGAGGGTTCGACCAGTCAGCAGAAGCTGGTAGCAAATATGCTGGCTCAGTCACTGGCTCTGGCCCTTGGACGAAGTCATGAAAACCCCAATCGGTATTTTCCAGGCAACAGGCCCAACTCCATCCTGCTGGCGGATCGTCTGACCCCGTATTCCATGGGAGCCCTGCTTGCGCTTTATGAACATCGAATTGTTTTTCAGGGATTCTGTTGGAATATCAATTCATTTGACCAGGAAGGGGTGCAGCTGGGCAAGGTGCTGGCGACGAGAATATTGGCTGAAATTATGAATCAGGTCAAAAATGGCGAAGCGACGCCGGCTGATAATTCCCCGGAAAAAAATCTGCTCCGGCAGGCGGCGGTATCGGGCAAGGGGTTACCGGATAAAAATATATGAAGAACTGCCGACAGATGGCGTGCTTTTTTGTTGACAAAGTTAGCCTGTCCGTATATTGTCGCTCACTGAATGACCATTCAATATGGTACTGGTCTGCGAAAGAATTATAGACTTCTCCGGCCTGTATCAGTTGGGTAATCTGGTAGAAAATTGTTAATAAAATTAGCGAGGAGGAACACTGATGGCAAAGCATGATACGCCTATGTTGGACGAGCTGGAAAAAGGCCCGTGGCCGAGTTTCGTCACCGA
>VAPL011031301.1_pt1 | contig 10124 bp, 10 predicted proteins | sample 3395061 | NCBI WGS metagenome assembly VAPL01 (sample SAMN08290444, study PRJNA428436) | hydrothermal vent metagenome | isolation source: Deep-sea hydrothermal vent chimney 2 | place: Pacific Ocean: Juan De Fuca Ridge | depth 2182 m m | reverse complement strand
GGCCCAGCAACTTTACTGAAATGGTCGTTCAGGAACATATTCTGCGCGCCCTGATTAACGCCCTTGATGAAGACCGTTTACACCATGCTTATTTATTTACCGGTACTCGCGGGGTGGGCAAAACCACCATTGCGCGGATTTTTGCCAAGTCGTTAAATTGCGAAACCGGCATTACCTCAAAACCCTGTGGTGAGTGTGGCGCCTGCAAAGAAATTGCCGAAGGTCGCTTTATTGATTTGATTGAAGTTGATGCGGCATCGCGTACCAAGGTCGAAGATACCCGCGAACTGCTGGATAATGTGCAATATGCGCCAACCCACGGACGCTTTAAAGTCTATCTGATTGACGAAGTGCACATGCTTTCTGGGCACAGTTTTAATGCGCTGTTAAAAACCCTCGAAGAGCCGCCACCGCACGTCAAATTTTTACTGGCGACCACTGACCCGCAAAAGCTCCCCGTCACCATTTTATCCCGCTGTTTGCAGTTTAATTTAAAGCGCATGCCAATCCCTTTGATTGACGGGCACTTAAAGCATATTTTGCAGCAGGAATCGGTCGAATTTGACGATACGTCTATTCGGTTATTAGCACATGGTGCGGATGGATCAATGCGCGATGCGCTAAGCCTGCTCGATCAGGCGATTGCTTTTGGTGGTGGCAAACTCGAAAAAGATGAAGTACAGGCAATGCTCGGTACCGTATCCCGCGACCGGGTCATGCATATTTTAACCGCGCTGGTGGCTAACGATGCGGCACTGGTAATGCAGCATATTGCTGATTTATCAGACTTAAGTCCGGATTATGCCAGTGTGCTGGCAGAGTTGCTGGCAATGTTGCACCAGATAGCGCTGGCACAAAAAGTACCGCAAGCGGTGGATGAAAATCTGGTCGATCGGGAGGCGTTGTTGCAATTAGCCACACAGGTCAGTTCAGAGGATATTCAGCTGTTTTATCAGGTAGGGTTAATGGGGCGTCGTGACTTACCCCTGGCGCCGGACCCCCGTAGCGGCTTGGAAATGGCATTATTAAGAATGCTGGCATTTAAGCCTTCGTTGGAAGCACGAGCCAGTGCACCGGTTGCACAACCGGTCGTTACTAGTGTGCCTCCCGCGGTTGCGAAACCGGCTGCTCCCGTTGCCCCACCTGCAGCTGTTCAGGCACCCGTCCAGACTTCACCACCCGTATCACAACCTGTATCACAAAAGGGAGCTGTAGCCGAAGCACCACAGACGGCAGTAGCCGTACCAGCCGAACCCGTTAAAGTGCTGCAGTTTGATGGTAACTGGGCGGGTTTGATTGAGTCACTTAATCTGCGTGGCATGGTAAAGCAACTGGCGGTAAACTGTACTCTGCAGGAAAAAACCAGCACGGAAGTGAAGCTGACATTAAACAAACACAATCAACAGTTACTCAATCCGATGATGCAGAAAAAGCTTGAAGAGGCGCTTTGCAGCTGTTTGCAGCAGAAATTAAAACTGCATATCGAGCTGGGTGAGCAACAGGTAGAATCACCCGCTGAAACCACTGCTCGCAATCAGGTTGAACGCCAGCAGTCCGCGGAGGATGTCATTCATCAGGACCCGATGGTGCAGGCACTGAAAGAAAACTTTAACGCCGAGGTGGTTCCCAACTCGGTAAAACCTATTAACGAATAGTTCGTTTAATAATTAATATAGAAAGAGAGAAAAAAATGAAAGGTGGCATAGGCAACATGATGAAGCAGGCGCAGAAGATGCAGGCTGATATGCAAAAAGCGCAGGAAGAAATCGCCAATATGGAAGTGCAGGGCGAGTCCGGTGGTGGCATGGTTAAAGTGACGATGAATGGTCGCCACGAAGTGCGCCGGGTTGAGCTGGATGACAGTTTAATGGACGATGATAAAGACATGATTGAAGACTTGCTGGCGGCAGCAGTGAATGATGCGGTGCGTAAAATTGAGACCACATCATCTGAGCGTATGTCCGGGGTGACCTCTGGAATGAATTTGCCAGGCGGAATGAAGTTTCCGTTTTAATTTTTTAGCCCCCCTCTTAGTAAAAGAGGGGTTGGGGGAGATTTAAGGTGTTAAGTTTTTAAATTCCCCTCATTCCCCCTTTTTCAAAGGGGGGCTAGAACTAAAAATATTTAATTTTATATTCATGAGCCAATCCCCCTTACTTTTACAACTCATCGAAGCCCTGCGCTGCCTGCCCGGTGTCGGCCCGAAATCCGCCCAGCGGATGGCATTTCATCTGCTGGAGCGCGATCGTAAAGGCGCATCGATTTTATCCGATTCATTGCAACAGGCAGTCGATCACATCGGTCACTGCTCCCAGTGCCGTACTCTTTCCGAAGCTGAAATTTGCGGTTATTGCGCCGATACTCGTCGTAATGATGAGCTACTGTGTGTTGTTGAAACGCCCTCTGATGTGCTCGCCATTAATCAGGCGGCGGACTTTAATGGTAAGTATTTTGTGCTGATGGGGCATCTGTCTCCACTCGATGGCATTGGTCCGGCGGAGCTGGGTTTAGGGTTGCTTGAAGAGCGCTTTAAACTTGGTGGTATTAAAGAATTGATTCTGGCTACCAACCCGACAGTAGAGGGTGAGACCACCGCTCACTATATTTCTGAAATGGCAGCAGAGTATCAGATTGAGTCAACACGTCTGGCACACGGCATTCCATTGGGTGGCGAGCTGGAATATATAGATGGAGGCACGCTGGCACATGCGTTTAATGGGCGGCTAAAGCTGCTCTGAGTCGACGCTGCTTCAGCGGTTAACGGTATTTTCACTGCAATGGCGGCAGATTTTTTCCGACTTGTGGTCAATAGTTGCCACTCAGGCTTGCTATACTTTGTGAACACTCAAATGAAGACCCGTAAATGGAAATTGCACTCTCCGGATTAAATCAGCAGTTTGGTTCGTCTGTATCGTTCGATAATACAAGTCAGCGCCAGCAGCAAAATACGCAGCAACAGGCTTCCGCGGGAAATGATCGTGCGCAGCAAAATCGTAATCTGGAAAATACATCTTCACAAAATCAAAGTCGTGCTGAAACAACGCAGCGTACTCCGGCATCAACTGAAAATTCACGAATTATTAACGGTGAAGTACTTTCATCTGAAACCCAACGGGTAAGCAGTCGCGAGGCGGGTGCCAGTCTTTTAACCCGCTCGGATAATCAGCAACCTTCCGGTCAAGCGGATAATCGACGAATTAGTGCCCAGCAGGCGATTCAAAATTTTCAGGAAAATGAAAACCTGGTTCCCACCGGTAATCAACAGCGCCAGGTTTCTGGTATCATCGATACATTCGTATAAATAAAAACTACAGGAAGATAAATGAGCGATTGCATTTTTTGCAAAATCGTCAACGGTGACATTCCCGCGGATATTCTGTATCAGGATGAAGATGTGCTGGCATTCAGAGATTTAAGCCCGCAGGCACCGGTACATTTTTTGGTCATACCGAAAAAGCATATTGCTACGATCAATGATATTCAGCCGGATGATGCGGCGCTAACGGGGCAGCTGTTTCTGACGGCCAAAATGTTAGCAAAGCAGGAAGGTATGGATGAGTCGGGTTATCGTTGCGTAATGAACTGTAATGATGATGGCGGGCAAACAGTGCACCATATTCATTTGCATGTAATGGGTAAGCGGCAAATGAGCTGGCCGCCGGGCTAGTGGGTATGTTTTGTATATTTGTGGTTATGTTCGGGGTCGGAGTCAAATTTAATTAAACATTCTGTCAGCCGGAATATCATGTAAGTATTAAATTTGACTCCGACCCCTGATAATCGACTCCGACCCCTGATAGTCCGACCCTTGATGCCTGGTTTTGCAGCCCTCGTAGAAAAAGAGGGGCTGGGGGATATTTAAACGTTTAATTTTCCCTAAACTGCCTTTTCATAGAGGGAGGTTTCACTTGCATTCTGCCCAGCAATCAGTAATATTCACGCCTCTTCAAAGTACGACTCTACAGGCGCGTAGCTCAGTTGGTTAGAGCACCACCTTGACATGGTGGGGGTCGGTGATTCGAATTCACTCGCGCCTACCAATTCAAAAGACTCGGATTTAGTGCTTCGAAATAGTATTAAATCCGGGTTTTTTCAGTTTAAAAAAACGCAACAGGATGTGAATCACTAAAGGTTCGACTGATTCGCCGGGAGCAAATCAGAGCATGGTGATGTTTTTTATCAGCATGACGCGAAGCGCAGAGGGCAGGAGGCCCGGAGTAATCCACTTGCACCTGCCCATTTTCATACCTACATGAAAATTAGAATTCAATTGTGAAATAATCCCCAATCTTAACCCCCCGCATTTCATTTCATATCACTTTACTGTAAATTAGCGTCTGAATTCAGTATTAAAAAATCGGAAAAAATGAATAGATACGTATCCCCCGTTGTTTTGTTAATTGCTCTGTTTGTTTCAACAGCCGCGCTGTCAGCTAAAAATGTTCAATATGTGAGCGACGATCTCACTATTCCCATGCGCTCTGGAACGACTAATGCCCATAAAATTTTAAAGTTTTTAAATAGTGGCGTGCCACTTGAAGTTATTGAGTTAACCGATGATAAAAAGCATGCGCTAGTTGTACCGGTTGATGATGAGTCAAAAACCGGCTGGGTAGAAACCAGTTCGCTAATGCCGAATCGAAGCGCCCGTGAACAACTAGTACGACTAAAGAAAAAAATGCAGCTCATGAAAGAGCAGCGAGCCGCGTTAAAAACTCAACTGACGGATAGTCAGGCTCAAAATGCAGTATTACAAACGACCCGCTCCGAGTTAGAACATAAAATTAAAAGTTTGCAGAATATGCTGGCTCGTTTGCGAAAAAATGCATCAGACCCGATTCGCATTGCTGATGAAAATGAGCGTCTTAAACAACAGCTGGCAGATGCCGAGGCTAAAACTGCTGAGCTGACAGAAGAAAATATTATTCTTGGTGATGAGAATATTAAGTCCTGGTTTCTAATTGGCGGTGCAGTTTCAATAGGAAGTTTGATTTTCGGTATTCTTCTGACCCGCATTCGCTGGAAGAAAAATGACCGCTGGGCGTAAGAGAACGTATTAGTCATTTGAGTTATTCGTCAAAAGCGACTGCGTTTCGGGTTTTGACGAATAACCAGAGACTAAATAAAAAAGCGTCACGGCCCTAAAAAGTTTGAAATTAAATCTGACTCTAGTAGACTCCCAGCTCTCAAATAAACCCTGTTTAATCAGCCATGGTATGGCTAATTAAATAAAACAAGTGGCCTTACGTATGGGTCACCTCTGAAAAACCAGGAGCATACAATGCCTGTTATTACTTTGCCTGACGGTAGTCAGCGTACTTTCTCATCCCCCGTTTCTGTTTATGATGTGGCCGCCGAAATTGGCCCCGGCCTCGCTAAGGCGACTTTAGCCGGTAAGGTTAATGATGAGCTGGTCGATGCATCCTATATAATGGAAAACGATTCCAGCCTGTCGATAATTACAGACAAAAATGAAGAAGGCCTGGAAGTGATTCGTCATTCCTGCGCACACTTATTATCGCAGGCGGTGAAAGTCTTATACCCCAGCGCACAAATTACCATTGGCCCGGTGATCGATGATGGTTTTTTTTATGATATCGATTACGAAGATAATTTTGGCCCGGAAGATTTAGTTAAAATCGAAAAGAAAATGTCGGAGCTGGCCAAAGAAAACTTTACTATTAGCCGTTCGACCATGCCCCGTGATGAGGCGGTAAAATATTTTCGAGACTTAGGTGAAGAGTACAAAGCTGAAATTATTCAGGATTTGCCCGCCGATCAGGAACTGTCCTTATACACTCAGGGTGAGTTCACTGATTTATGCCGTGGTCCGCACGTGCCCAGCACCGGTAAAATAAAAGCGTTTAAATTAACCAAGCTGGCGGGTGCATACTGGCGTGGCGATTCAAAAAACAAAATGCTACAGCGCATTTATGGCACCGCCTGGCCGGATAAAAAACAATTAAAGGCGTATCTCAAGCGTATTGAAGAAGCTGAAAAGCGCGATCACCGTAAAATCGGTAAGGCTTTAAACCTGTTCCATTCGCAGGAAGAAGCGCCGGGAATGATCTTCTGGCATAAAGACGGCTGGGATTTAAACCTGACCATTCAGAGTTATATTCGTGATCGGTTACGTGACCACGACTATCAGGAAATTAATACGCCACAAGTGGTGGATCGTTCGTTATGGGAAAAATCCGGTCACTGGGAAAAGTTTCAGGACATGATGTTTACCACGCATTCAGAAAACCGGGATTATGCGGTTAAACCGATGAACTGTCCGTGTCATGTTCAGGTGTTTAATCAGGGGCTCAAGTCATATCGCGACTTGCCGCTACGTTTAGCTGAATTTGGTTCGTGTCACCGTAACGAGCCTTCGGGCACACTGCATGGCTTAATGCGGGTACGAAATTTTGTGCAGGATGATGCGCATATTTTCTGCACCGATGAGCAGGTGCAGGATGAAGTATCAGATTTTATTGATTTAACTTACGATGTTTATAAAGACTTCGGTTTTGATAATATTGAAATTGCCCTGTCAACACGCCCTGAAGAACGAGTGGGTTCAGATGAAGTCTGGGACCAGGCGGAAAAAGCGCTGGCAGATGCGCTGGATGCAAAAGGCATAAAATATAAACTACAGCCAGGCGAAGGCGCATTTTATGGGCCGAAAATCGAGTTTACTCTGAAAGATTGCCTGGAGCGTGGCTGGCAGTGTGGAACATTGCAGGTCGATTTCTCGATGCCGGGCAGATTAGATGCTCAATATGTGGCAGAAGATGGCGATCGCAAAGTGCCGGTGATGTTGCACCGGGCAATTTTGGGCTCAGTTGAGCGATTTATCGGTATTTTGATCGAACATTACGAAGGCAAATTTCCGCTGTGGTTAAGCCCGCAACATGCCGTAATTTTGAATATTACCGACAAACAGGCCGGATTTGCCAAAAAAGTTGAAGAAATATTGCATAAACGTGGATTTAAGGTCAAGTCGGACTTGAGAAATGAGAAGGTAGGCTTTAAAATCCGCGAGCATACTTTAGCGCGTGTTCCCTATATGTTAGTTATTGGGGACCGTGAATTAGAAACAGAAAGTGTGACCGTGCGTTCTCGAAGCGGCGAAGATTTAGGCAGTATGAGCATTGATGCTTTTGCTGACCGTCTCGCAATGGCTATCGAAAATCACGATCTCACTATTTCGGAGGAATAAAACATCGCAGCTGATAAGAAAAAAACTCTCATAAACGACAAAATTACTTACCCTGAAGTGCGGGTAATTGACGATGAGGGCGAACAGCTCGGCATCATGACCCCGGCAGATGCAATAGCAAAAGCCAGTGGTCAGGGCCTCGATTTGGTTGAAGTGTCACCAAATGCGAAACCTCCGGTTTGCCGCATAATGGATTACGGCAAGTTTAAGTTTGAAGCGAAAAAGCAGAAAAACGCTAACAAGAAGAAAACCAAGCAGGTACAGGTGAAGGAAATTAAATTCCGTCCGCGTACTGAAGAAGGCGATTATCAGACGAAAGTCCGTAAATTGCGTGAGTTTATGGAGAAGGGCGATAAGATCAAGGTAACCTTGCGTTACCGTGGTCGTGAATTTGCTCACCAGGAGCTGGGTTTAAATTTATTGAAGCGCGTTGCGGCGGATCTTGATGAATTTGGGGTAGTTGACCAGATGCCGAAGATGGAAGGCCGGCAGATGGTGATGATGATGTCACCCAAAAAGGCCAAGGCTTAACGTTAAAAGATTTTAACCGCAGAGGACACGGAGGTTACAGAGAAAGTATTGTTGTTTAAGGCGGCTACGCCGCAAACAACAAAAAAACCTCTGTGACCTCTGTGACCTCCGTGGTAAAAAAGTGTTTACCAGGTTACACACTACGAAAGTAGTAAAAACCGGAAATAATCACCCTCAAGCTGTCCCGATAATTTTATTGGGGTTGGTACCGGGTCCTTTGAAGAATTATTTTGGAGCAATATAATGCCTAAGATGAAAACAAATCGCGGTGCTGCAAAGCGTTTCCGCAAAAACGGCTCTGGCGGCTTTAAGCGCGGCAAGTCGTTCCGTCGTCATATTCTGACCAAAAAATCGACTAAGCGTAAGCGTCATTTACGTGAACCTTCACAAGTAGCTAAGTGCGATTCTCGTGCTGTTAGCCGCATGTTACCGTACGTTTAGGAGAGATAGAAAATGGCAAGAGTTAAACGCGGAGTACAGGCGAGAGCTGCTCACAAAAAGGTAATGAAGAAGGCTAAAGGTTATTACGGTGCACGTAGTCGTGTATATCGTGTAGCCCACCAGGCCGTAATCAAAGCCGGTCAATATGCATATCGTGACCGTCGTGTTAAGAAACGTGAATTCCGTAAGTTATGGATCACGCGTATTAATGCAGCAGCACGCATGTTTGACATGTCTTACAGTCGTTTCATTAACGGTTTATTAAAAGCTGAAATTAGCTTAGACCGTAAAGTACTGGCAGACATGGCTGTTCACGATATTGAAGCATTTGGTCAATTGGTTGAAGCAGCTAAAGCAGGCCTTGCGAAAGCAGCATAATTGATTTGTTAGTTTTATAACTAATAAAATTGATTGTTAAGAAAGGGAAAGGCCACGGTCTTTCCCTTTTTTTATTTTTAGCCCCCCTCTTAGAAAAAGAGGGGTTGGGGGAGATTTAAAATCTTAAATATTTAAATCCCCCTCAATCCCCCTTTTGCTAAGGGGGACGTTTAAACAAAATACAAAAAAACGGTAAAAAAAGTGGCAGATCTACAAGACGTTTTAAAACAGGCACAACAATCTGTAGCGGATGCAGATAACTTGCAGTCGCTGGACGAAGTGCGCGTACAGTACCTCGGTAAAAAAGGTGAATTTACTGCGCAGCTAAAAGAGCTGGGTAAGCTGCCCGGTAGCGAGCGTAAAGCTGCGGGCCAGATAATCAATGATGCCAAGCGTGCATTTCAGGAAGCATTAGAAACAAAGAAGCAGCAGCTTGAAGCGGAAAAGTTAAACGCCCAGTTATCCTCTGAAACTGTGGATGTGAGCATGCCCGGTCGCGGACAACAGGCCGGTGGCTTACACCCGGTTACGCGTACCATGAATCGCATAAAAGAATTGTTTGCGGGTTTAGGTTTTGATGTGGCAGAAGGCCCGGAAATTGAAGATGATTTTCATAACTTCGAAGCACTAAATATTCCTTCGCATCACCCGGCACGTGCTATGCACGATACGTTTTACTTTGATGCGAATACGTTATTGCGTACCCATACTTCCCCGGTGCAAGTTCGTACCATGGAAAAAGAAGCACCGCCATTGCGTTTAATTGCGCCGGGAAGAGTATATCGCTGTGATTCAGACTTAACCCACACGCCGATGTTTCATCAGGTTGAAGGCTTAATGGTCGACACCGATGTCAGCTTTGCCGATTTAATGGGCACGCTGGATCGTTTTCTACGTTTGTTTTTCGAAAATGAAAAACTCGAAACTCGTTTTCGTCCATCTTACTTCCCGTTTACCGAACCGTCATCCGAAGTTGATATTCAATGTGTAATGTGTGAAGGCGAAGGCTGTCGTGTGTGTAGCCACACCGGCTGGTTAGAAGTGTTAGGTTGCGGCATGGTGCATCCGGAAGTGTTTAAACACGCCGGCATTGATAATGAAAAATTTACCGGTTATGCATTTGGTATGGGCGTTGAGCGTTTGGCCATGTTGCGTTATGGCGTAAATGATTTGCGACTGTTTTTTGAAAACGATATTAAGTTTTTGAAACAGTTTAAATAAAAAATAATAAAAAGTTAAAGAGTCATGTCATTCCCTGGTCGGTAGGCTTAGGAATCCAGTGACTTAGCATAATATAAGACTCTAAATTCCTGCCTTTGCAGGAATGACGGAGTAAAAAACTAAACAATGTCGTCATCCCCGAATGTTTGTGTCGGGGATCCAGCGTCTTTAAGTTCAAAGTCACTGGGTTCCAGCCACAAGCATGCTGGAATGACAGAGTAAAAAAATATTATTATAGGTTCAACCAATGAAAATCTCACAAAACTGGTTACACGAGTGGGTCAACCCACAAACCGATTTAGACGAATTTTGTGCCACCATCACCATGGCCGGTCTGGAAGTTGAT
>VAPL011172063.1_pt1 | contig 10126 bp, 2 predicted proteins | sample 3395061 | NCBI WGS metagenome assembly VAPL01 (sample SAMN08290444, study PRJNA428436) | hydrothermal vent metagenome | isolation source: Deep-sea hydrothermal vent chimney 2 | place: Pacific Ocean: Juan De Fuca Ridge | depth 2182 m m | reverse complement strand
CTCTACTTTTAACTTCGGTTATTAATGGGGGGATTACAACAACGTCACCGTGATAATTAAATTATCACGGCTTTATTATTACAACATCCTGACTTATGAGCATAATAGTTTACTAAAAACCTTAACACTATAAAGTAGAAGGTGTTACGGCAACCGATATAATTGACTCATTACCTGCCGCGTCAACAGCTGTAACCACGTAACTGTATACGGCCGTTGCTGCCAAGCCAGTATCTGTATAACTCAGGCTAGTTACCTCGGTTAGCGGAATAGGGCTACCATCACGATAGATTCTATATAGGCTCACCCCGCTGTCTGTATCGGATGAAGCAATCCAGCTAAGTGTAATACTATCAGCAGTTGAACTAGTCGATATACCTGTTACCTGACCAGGTGCTGTAATATCTACATTTAACGGTGTCGTAATAGTGACTGAAGTACTACTTATAGACTCATTACCACTCACATCAACCGCACTCACCTGATATGTATAAGTTGTATTTTCAAATACACTCACATCACTGAAAGTTAATCCAGTTGTTGAACCTATTGAAGTACTTGCGCCACTGTCATTGCGATAAATAGAGTAACTGGCAATACCCGATTCAGCGTCGGTAGAAGCATCCCAGGTAAGTGCTGCTTCAAAAGCAGTTGTCGTTATGGCCAGATTAGTCGGCGTAGTTGGCGCAGTAGTATCAGCAGTTTTCGGTACTAATCTAACTGCATCTGCCACAACAGTACCATTACCTGCCACTGTTAATATCACCGTTGCTGTACCCTGGGTAAAGCTATACGTACCCACCGTCACCCACTGCCAACTTCCTACTTGTATATTAACTTTGGTTTGTACCGTGCCACCATCATGTGTAATGGTATAAAGTGCTTGGTTATTCATCGTGCTATCGCCATAAACGTACACTTGTAAATCATATTGCGCAGGATTAGGGACAGTCATGCTCCAACGCACGGCTCTGTTGCCTCGACCACTTAAGCTTTCACCTCGGATTCGTTTTGCAAACAAGAAATTACTACCAAAATATCCCGTTGGACTTACTGAACTAGACCAGCCACGACTTGCTCTGAAACCTGAATCATTATTATCAAGCTGAACAGGAGCAATACTACTTGAGAGTGTGGTAACCGCAAGAGAAGTTGAACGGATAGACTCATTACCCGCTGCATCAACAGCCGTAATTTCATAACGGTATTCCTTATTCTCTAATAATGCCGTGTCGGTATAACTTAAACCAGTAACTTCAACCAGAGGCGTTGTTCCGGCATCACGATAAATTCGATATGCCGTTACACCACTATCCGTATCACTTGAGGCACTCCAACTTAATGCAATACTATCTGCCGTAGGTGTGCCTGCAACACCGGTTACCTGGGTAGGTGGTGTTGTATCCGCAACCTCATTAACCGTAACATTAACATCTGAGCTAGCAATAGCACCTTCATTATCTGTTGCGGTTAGTCGGAAGGTAAAGATTTCAGTTGCCAATAAAGTTTGAGCTGTAAAGCTTGCAACACCACTACCATTATCACTTAAGACAACCGTTGCACCACTTATTTGCGACCAGACCAGGCTTGCAATCGTGCCATCTATATCAGATGCCGTACCATTTAACGTTACTGTTGTTTGTTCATTAACGGTTTGTGCTGAGCCTGCACTTACACTGGGTGCACTATTTACAGGGTTAACAGTAATAGCAACATCCGCACTAACTGATGTACCGTTATTATCTGTTACTGTTAAACGGAAAGTTAAAACCTCAGCGACCACCAATGTAGGCGAAGTAAAGCTTGCGTTGCCATTGCCGCTATCAATAATAGCAACGACGCTACCACTTACTTGTGACCAAACCATATCGGTAATCGTACCGTCTGTATCCGTTGCACTGCCGCTTAAATTAACAGTTGTTTGCTCATCCACTATTTGATTATTACCAGCATTAACTGTTGGTGCAATATTAGGCATTGTAACGTTGATATTTACATCAGACGTTGCTACCCCACCCTCGTTATCTGTTGCGGTCAAACGGAATGTTAATAGTTGATTTGATGTTACCGCAGGAGAAGTGAAACTTGCTGTACCATCGGCATTATCAGTAAGTATTACAGAAGAACCTGTAACCTGACTCCAGACAAGACTAACAATTAAGCCATCAGTATCGGTTGCACTACCATTTAAATTAACAAGCGTTTGCTCGATAACATTTTGAGCAGAACCTGCATTTACTAACGGTAGTGTATTAACAGGGTTAACCGTTACTGCAATATCTGCACTAGCAATGCTACCTGTGTTATCGGTGGCAGTTAATCGGAAAGTTAAAATTTCTGTTGTAGCTAATACTGGAGCAGTAAAGTTTGCTGCACCTGAGCCATCATCAGTTAGAGTAACCGTTGTACCTGACAGTTGACTCCAGACTAAACTTACTATCGACCCATCGCTATCGGTTGCGCTGCCACTTAAACTAACAACGGCTTGCTCGTTTACAGTTTGAGCCGTACCAACAACAACACTTGGTAATCCATTTACAGGATTAACAGTAATATTAATAGTTGCATTTGAAATAGCACCTAAATCATCTGCTACCGCAAGATTGAAAACCAGAGTCTCGGCTACTGAAACAACTGGTGCTATGAAACCAGCCGTAACAGTTGCATTGTTATTGATTACAACAGCGGTTCCACTTGTTTGCGTCCATGAATAGCTTGCAATACTGCCATCCTGATCGAGCGTACCTGTTGCATTTAAAGTAACCGTATCACCTGCATTGACAGCCTGGTCACCATTGGTTGTTATAACAGGTGGACTGTTAGGTGTTCCAGCATTAGTCGCATTATAAGTATTAATCCATGCATTAATGCGTGTAGCATTTGCTTGTTGCCAGAAGGCTATAGCATCACCATTAAAGTTAATCCCTAAATCGACATTTGTTGCATCACCCAGGTTTTCATTATCAATAATTAATGCACTACGCCATTTACTATCAAATGCATCGTAAGTGTTCGACCAGATATTTTCGTTTGTACCATCTGATTGTTGCCACGCAACGATAACTGAGCCATCGGCACTTAATAATATTTTAGCATTAGATGTAGACGCTGTGTCATCTGTTTCAATTGGGGTAGTAGTGGTAACCCAGCCACCCAAACTCGTATAAAGACTTACCCATACACTATTTACTGTACCATCAGAATGCTGCCAGGCTGCTGCTGCATTACCTGCACTATCCATTGTTACAACAGGTGCGTATGCCCCGCCAACATTATTCGTTTCAATTGCACTTACTGTTGGTGTCCAGCCAGTTGCAACAGCAAAGTGGCTCGCCCAGATATTATTACGCACCCCATCATTCTGCGCCCAAACAACAATCGCGTTACCAGTAGCATCACCCGTTAAATTAAAAGTAACTGCGGCTGTATTATCTGTAGTAATTGTTCCTCGTATAAGTGTTGGATTTAAATTCCATCCAGTGCCAGCGAGATAACGATTCGATTGTAAATTATAACTAAGATTATCATTTGTATTTGTCCACGTAACAATTGCATTGCCGAGAACATCCATGATTGTTTGAACATCAATAATTGAAGTAACACTGTCGCTTTCTATTCGGGCTTCGGATAGCCAGCCCGATTCAGGTATATAAGCCACGGCATGAACGGTATTAAGTAATTGCGAGCCGGCAACAACGGTACCATCTGACTGAATCCATGCTGCCATCGCACGACCACCGGCATCCATTACAATACTCGGTTTTGACGCTGCATTAATTGCATCAGACTCGAGTGGTAACGGTACGCTCCATGTTTGAGCAGTAGAATCATAGCGGCTTTGCCAAATACTTTGTACGCCTGCATCTTCCTGTTGCCAGAGGATAATTATATTTTGGTTGCTATCCATTGCAACTGCGGGGTTGCTTGCGTTTCCTGTGTTAGTCTCAATAGCAATATCTGCTGTCCAGTTTGCACCAGCAGTATAAATATTGGCAACAACATGTTCCTCTGTACCATTAGATTGCAAACGTACGGTAACCACATCACCATTACCATTCATTGCGACAACCGTATTTGTTGCATCACCTAAGTCATTCGTTTCCTGTAATACAGCTGTACCCCATTGTTTAATCCCTACTTTCGCACTTGCTTCTATAGAAGCTACAGATTCACCGCCTAGCCCCATTGACGTTACTATATAATAGTATGTCGTATCATTAACCAAACCAGAATGTATATAGGCTGAAGTAACATTACTAATAAGTGTGCCAGTATCTTTGCTCACACCAGCAGATAATCCCCAGTAAATATTGTAACTTGTTGCACCGGATACCACGGGCCAGCTCGCTGTAGCCTGACCATTACCGGGTAATAAAGCTAAATCGGCTGGCGCAGCAGGTGGATCTAGATTTGGATTGCTGTTATTTAAAAATTCATCCAGATCGGAAATGCCATCGCCATCAAAATCGCCTGTGCCATTACGTGATAAATCACCAAAATTTGCAATCTCCCACGCATCGTCCATTCCGTCACCATCAATATCATTTGCCGGGTTAACTTGAATTGTTGCGACTTTTTCTGTGAATAAACCTGTGGCATCGGTTGCACGATATTTAATAGTATACAAACCCGCTTGACCAATTGACGGCGTCCAGTTAAATGTTGCCTGACCGCCTGTATTATCAGTGAAGGTAGAACCGTTTGGTAAACTACTTGCTGTCCATGTGATGTTATCGCCATTTACGTCTGAGGCTTCAAGAATAAAACCAATTTGGTTACCTTCATAGGTTGTGCGATTAGGAATAAATTGCACACTTGGTGCAGTCGGCCCATACACTGCCGGCCCCATACGCACCGAATATGTACCGGTTGTACCTGTATCAAAAAAGTTAACCGAGTATTCCCATGCGTTAGTCGTGCGATTCTTGATTTTAGAGAACCACGCATTTGCTAATGGTATATATTTACCATCAGAACGCACGACTTCTTTCATTACATTTGCACCACCAAAAGGATCGTTTAACTTCACATAAACCAAACCAGGAGTAACCGGTATAGTTAAAGTATAAATCGCATCGATACCAGCCGAGCCAAAAGGTACAAACGTTGCGGTAGTTGATTGGTCAATTACCGTTGTATCAGCTCCGTCAGATTCATACACTCTTAGTGTATTAGCATCAAGCGCTAAGAAGTCGCGTATTAAATCTCTACCAGGGGCATCAACAATAACGTTACGTACTAAAAAGTGAGTATTAACCGCGTCTATTAAGGATGTAAGAGTTCCACCATATTCATCTGCATGTGAAAAGGCAGCGGTAAATTCAGTAAACGTACCGGCTAAAGTGGTTTCCATATCCCAACGACCTACCTTGGCGCCATTACCTGGTATATCTCCCAGGTTTACCAGTAAGCTTGGCGTACTAGGTTGATCATCAATCGAACTGCCTGTAATCAGGAAGTTAATTAAAAGACCTTGTTTGTTTTCTACAATTTTAGGTTGCGCAGAATCAATTTTTACACTTTTTGCAACGCCCTGGCCATTATTGGTTACGCGAACACCTAAGTAGAAAGTTTCAGGGGGCTCAATTTCAAGCGTAAACGGATCATCTGCAACAACATCTTTTGTTAAAAAGTAATCTAATGTTAGCAAGGGCATAGGTTTAACATAAATAAAGTCAGGCGTAACCGTTACGTTCTGAGGTTCACCACCCAGGTTATAATCTAATGAAGCGCCAACAAAATAAAGTGTACCACTTGGCAAGCCATTAGATGCCCCAGGTGCAGGCACAATAAGCCAATGAATTTCCGCAGTCGATTTAGGTGCGATGCTATCAGTACCATTAACCGCACTAATATTTGTCATTCTATCTAAGGTAATAAAAAATTTGGCTGTCGTAGACGTTGTATCTGACGTTGCAAGAACGGCAGCACCGTTTTCATCTTGGAAGGTAACATTAATATTAACGTTATCAATTGATACGGTATCAAGCCCGTTGGTTATTTTCATAACCGCATCAAAAGCCTGACGTTCAAGAGTGAGTTCTTGCTTGATTTCAATTTTAACAACGGCACAAACAGCGTCGGAAGCTGCGAAAGAAGCGCTCGGTAATAGCAGCAACATCGCAAGTGTAAGACACCTGTGTATTTGCAAGTTCGGCACGTATAATTTTACGCTATCCATAAACTTTTTGCTTAATTGACTACCCATTTTTCTTTCCTTAACACACTTGTGTTTCTGTTGTTTTATATTTTAAAATTAAACACGCATTTAACTGCCATTTTTGTATTATAATTTAGTTTCATTCCTAATTATTGCAGAGAAAATCTCAAACACCTTACCAACTACAGGATAAGTTAACTCTCAATAAATTTATCTATTTCTTCTTTCAGTTTTTCTCTATCTATCCATAATGGCTTAATGTATTTATCTAAAATTACTATTTTTGTTTTTTTCAGCAAGCGTTTTAACTCACCTTCATTAGAAAACGACCATTTTGACAGCTCATTATCAAGATCGCTCTTATCTACAAGACTCCATATAGGAACACCCGTAAACTTCCCCCCATCATCATAAGCTCCAGTGCCGATACCTACTACAATGGTGAGAGAATAAGCCGGGTATGTTTCCGGGTTATAACTTACTTCAACAAATATATCGTCATTTTGAAAAACTACTCCGTCTATTTTATTTTTTTTTGGAACAAAACCATGTGTTGAAAAGTATGAATTAAGTACATTTATACATTCTTCATAGAAATAACCACACAACAATCTTTCCCAGCTTGACTGACTCATCTTTTATTTACTCCACAAAATAGAACAGTTCACATACCATTGTTTATGGTGTAACCGTCTCATATGGTATACCTCTCTCTTTTAGCCTTAATAGTTCAGAACCAGTTAGATCAAACTTTTTTCTAGCAGCAGGATTTCTTGCTGGATCTCGCCCTATGTATTTAAAGTTATCTCCCTCATTTATTCGTTTTCTTAAAGCTCCATCATTTAGCTTCCATCGTTGTTTTGGTGTGAGCTTTGCCCATTTCTCTTTTTTTGTCCCAAAAGGTAGAGTTCTAGCGCCTGTCTTTTTTGCATAAGGAATAACCCTTTGCAACATATTCTCACCAAGAATAGTTGTATTCTTGGCATTCTTGGCATTTTTAGCTAACTTTGCTGCACGTAAAGCTAATCGAGCAGCAAGAGCAACTCTTGTACCTGGAATTGGTGCAAATGCGAGCGCTACATCGAAGGCTAAACCCCATAAGTCAAAATCATGACAAGCTAAACCATATGGATCGAGCCAAAACAAGGGGTTACTAAAACCATAAGCATAAGTGTGTAAGCCCCCACCCAATCCAATCGGATCGCTTTGTATATAACGCCCAGTACTAGGATCATAATCTCGAAAGTAATTATGATAAAAACCTGTCTCAGCATCGAAATACTGCCCTGCCATCCGTAAATTATTTTTTATAATTTCAGTTGTAATAGCGGCTTTCCCAAAGGCCGAGTAACTTGCTTCCCAAACAATACTGCCCGTTTTATCTGTCAACTTTTGTGGTGTACCAAGATTGTCGAGATGATAATAGTAAGTACCAGCATTAGTTCTGGTAATAAGTGGTTTTGTACCAAAAGTTGTATCAGGTTCATAACCATAGGTTTGTATAACGGCACCAGCACTATCAAACTCAGCCGCTATACCCTCTTCACGTGGCATATAATAAGTTCGTATTCCACCAACTTCTTTCCATAAACGTCTACCAAAAGGATCGTAATAATATCTAGCAACAGTTGTTCCTGAAGTATTTTGCACTTCACTTAAACGGCTTTCGATATTATAAATAAAACGTTCTACAACCGTATCGGTGGTTTTTGTTTGCAAATTACCATTGGCATTGTAAATATAGGTAGCTTTTGTATCGTCTGTTAACTGATTCGTCGTGTTATATTGCCAGTCACCTATTGTGTCACTGCTGGTGATACGATTACCGACGGCATCGTAGGTGTAATTTTCCTGGGAGGTATCAGGATTAGTTACGTCCGTTAAACGATCTAAATTATCGTATAGGTAACTATAGGAACCTATTTTAGTAGTACGAGTTTTAATACTGTCATTTTCATAATAGCTGTAACCTAATGTTTGAATTGGATTGCTTGCTGAATCCTGACTCAGCATCGATTTAACTCGCATTAACCCATCGAAGCTATTTGTTTTGGTACTACCGCCTGGCAAGGTAATTTTTTCTGCAGCAAACCATTTGTTTTGATTAATGGTAATAGCACCTTCGCCCGGTACTGTCATACCGGAAAATTGATTATTTGCATCGTAACTATAGGTGTACTCAATATTATCGGCACCTTTATACGATTTTAGTTTACTGTTTTTATAGTAGGTATACGCTTGTGTTTTGCTAAAACCTGGGTAGTTTATGGTTTCTGATGTTCTACGCTGTGCATCATCATACGTATAAATAGCTGAGGTCGTCCCATCGTTATAGCCTGTTAAACTGTCAGCATTGTTGTAGGTATAATCAACCGCCTTAGCAAGTGCCACTTTTGCTGGTGATTGATAGAATTCTTTTCTTATTTGACGACCTGCATCGTCATATATAAAAACGGCTAGTTGATTTTTGTTGTCTATTACGGTTTCGATTTGACCATTGGCATTATAGGTATAACTAAATACTGCACCATTTGGCCATGTGATTGTTTTCGTACGGTTATTTCGATCATAAGTATAACTACGAATACCTATGGAATTTTCGTTAATAACACTTAATAGATTATCTCGGTTATCATAAACAATATTAGTTGTTTTAAGCACGGGATTCGTTATAGCAATAACGCGATTTAAATTATCATATTGATATTTTGTAATCAATCCATCAGGTGATGTGCGCTGTATGACATTACCTGCAGCATCATACATTATGTTTACGATTTGTTGCTTAGCATCGAAGTTATTTATTACTTGTACGACTCGTTCACGGCTGTCATAACGATATGTTCGATTATAAGATGGGAATATTACTTTACTAATTTTTTCTGAAGTTGCACTAAAAGCAGCATCGCCATAGGCGTAGGAAATACTATTATTATTACCATCAACTTGCTTCTCAATCTTATCTAACCCATTAAACGTTAAAGACAAATATTTATTTTCTTCATCTTTAATTTTCTCTGATTGTCCTCTGATGTTATAAGATGTTGTACGGCTGCTAAATAAAGGGTCTATAATGCTTATTAGGTGATTGCTTGTATCATATTGATATTCAAAAATCTTATTAAGCTCATCAAAATATTTTACAAGATTATCAGATCCGTTATACTCAGCACGAAGTTCAAACGTTAATGGATTAATGACTTTCGTGATATTACCATTTGCATCATATTCAGCCTTCCATAGCTTATTACGTGCATCTCGCCATTCAATTTTATTCCCCATAACATTGTATGAGGTATAGTTAGTAACATTACCTTCTGGGTCGGTAGTGCTTACAAAGTTACCGTTATTGTCATAAGAAGCAAGAAACAAGGCATCTTGCGTGACAGAATCAGCAACTAGTTTGATCTGCTCTGCTTCACCATAAACATTAATCGTAAATTCCATAACACGCTGTACAGGTGTGCCAAACGCCTGGATAATTGTTTTTAAATTTCCATTTGAATCATAGCCAAGTTTAGAAGTTATACCGCGCTCATCGGTTACCGTAAGCTTATTGGAATATTTAGAATCATACGTTGAGCTAACCGAGCTGCCATCAGGGTAGGTTATTTTAATCAGGTTATCAAAGTCATCGTACTCGCGAACTGTAACCTGGCCTAGTTCATTCGTTTTAGTATCTTTTTTTGTATCGTAAACAACAGAAATTGTTGTGATACCATTTAAATCTTTACGAAGCAAATCACCATCACGGTTGTACCACAATTCACTTACACGACCACTGCTTTCGGTAATTGATAAATAGTATTCACGTTTACTTTTATCGTAATTGTAACCATAAAACATGCCGGTACCATCGGCTAAAGTAACTGACTTTGTCGCACCATTGGCATGGTAGGCGATGTTAGTTGGTCGGCCATCGGGGTCGATGGCTTTAGTTAAGCGTTTGCCACTGTATTCATATTT
>VAPL010816228.1_pt1 | contig 10129 bp, 9 predicted proteins | sample 3395061 | NCBI WGS metagenome assembly VAPL01 (sample SAMN08290444, study PRJNA428436) | hydrothermal vent metagenome | isolation source: Deep-sea hydrothermal vent chimney 2 | place: Pacific Ocean: Juan De Fuca Ridge | depth 2182 m m | reverse complement strand
GCCCTGTTAATTCCGGTGGTGGTGGGGCTGGTGTATTTCTGTTTTGCCATGAGTCCGATCCTGGAAGACAGTTTCTTTGGCGGAGACATGCCGAGCTGGCTGCGCAATGAAATGGGCATCAACTATGATCAGCGTAACGCGCTGGTAGTAGGACTGGCGATGGGTTTTGCCGTCATTCCGACTATTTTCTCGATTGCCGAAGATGCAATTTTTGCTGTGCCCAAGCATCTGGTGCAGGGTTCACTGGCGTTAGGCGCCACGCCCTGGCAGACCCTGACTCGGGTCGTATTGTTGACCGCCAGTCCCGGTATTTTTTCCGCGATAATGATCGGCATGGGTCGCGCCGTGGGCGAAACCATGATCGTGCTGATGGCCACCGGTAATACTCCGGTGATGGACTTCAGTGTGTTTGAAGGCATGCGCACCCTGTCGGCCAATATCGCTGTGGAAATGCCTGAGTCCGAAGTGGACAGCACCCATTACCGGGTACTTTTCCTGGCGGCGGTGGTGCTGTTTACCTTTACCTTTATTTTCAATACCGCAGCGGAAGTCGTGCGTCAGCGCCTGCGGCAACGTTACAGTAACCTATAGGCGCGATGATGAATAACTTCAGTCAATGGCTTAAAAGCGGGCAACCCTGGATCTGGTTGAATGCCGGCGCTGTCAGCATCAGCCTGATAATGGTAGTTGGACTGGTGCTGTTAATCGCTGTGCGGGGTCTGGCGCATTTCTGGCCGGCAGATGTTATGCAGGCGGATTATCTGCACAAAGGCGAAACTACCAGGGTGCTTGGCGAAATTAATGGTAGTGAGGATGTGAGTCTGGAACGGCTGAAGGACAGCGGTTATGAACTGGAACCAGGAACCCAGACGGAGAACGGGCATGTTATTCGTTACCTGGTGAAAACCGGTAACCGCGATATTCTGGGCTCTGACTTCAGAGTTCTGTTAAAGCCTATGTTGAAAAATGTGGCTTACCCGGAAAATGTGATGGTGGTGGAACGCCGCGAGTGGGGTAATTTTTATGGCTTTCTGAAGGCGGTTAAGAAAGATGGTGAAATACTGGCGCAGGGCGAAGAGGCGCACCAGATTTTTCAGCAACGCCTCGACCAGGCGCTTGGCATTTTTGATGAAATCAGCTCTATTCGCAAACACGATATCGGTAAGATTAACTACAATATGGAACGCCTGCGTCTGCGTGAGCGGCGGCTGGAACTGGACGGTGATAGCGATCCGGTGAAACGGGCTGCAATTGTGGCAGAAAGAAAAACGCTGGATGAGAAATACAGACTGTTGCAGGCAAAGCTGAGCCAGTTGTCTGAAAAAATCCGGCGCGATAGTCTGGTGGTCGAAACAGTAGATGGACGACGCCTTGAAATCGGCGTAGAAAAAGTCGTGCATGCTTATTTCCCCAATGCCATGTCGGTATTCGAAAAGCTGCGCTTCTATTTCGCCAAGATGTGGGAATTCGTTTCCGATGAACCCCGCGAAGCCAATACTGAGGGTGGTATTTTCCCGGCCATTTTCGGCACCGTGATGATGGTTATGCTGATGGCCATGCTGGTGACGCCGTTTGGCGTCGTAGCGGCAGTCTATCTGCGTGAGTATGCCCGGCAGGGCCTGGTGATTCGTCTGATTCGCATCGCTGTGAATAATCTGGCCGGCGTGCCTTCCATTGTTTATGGTATTTTCGGACTGGGCTTTTTTGTCTATTTTCTCGGTGGCAATATCGATGCCCTGTTTTTTCCCGAGGCCAGCCCGGCGCCGGTATTCGGCACCCCCGGTATTCTCTGGTCTTCCCTGACCCTGGCCCTGTTGACCTTGCCGGTGGTGATCGTAGCAACCGAGGAAGGCCTGTCGCGCATTCCTCGTTCTATCCGTGAGGGTAGTCTGGCGCTGGGTGCGACCAAGGCCGAGACACTCTGGCGAACGGTGTTGCCGATGGCTTCACCGGCTATGATGACCGGGCTGATTCTGGCCGTGGCGCGCGCAGCGGGAGAAGTTGCGCCGCTAATGCTGGTCGGTGTGGTCAAGCTGGCGCCGTCGCTGCCGCTGGATGGCAATTTTCCTTTCCTGCATATGGAACGTAAATTCATGCACCTCGGCTTTCATATATATGATGTCGGTTTTCAGAGTCCTAATGTAGAAGCGGCGCGGCCTCTGGTTTATGCTACCTCGTTGTTGCTTATTATTGTGATTGTTTTACTGAACCTGTTTGCCATCAGGATTCGTAACCGCCTGCGGGAAAACTACCGGATGCTGGAAAATTAAATAAAAGTTCCAAAAGGGTATTCGTGTATTATAAATATGCAGGTTGGGTTGAGTGAAACGAAGCCCAACTTGTAATTTTTAAATGGCCTATTGTTGGGCTTCGTTTTGTTTTGTAGTAGATATTAATGCGGATAAAGAGATGAATAAAGAAGCGAGCCTGACTCATGGGGTAAACATGGATGTGCTGGAGCGTAGCAGTGGAGCGAAGGATGCCAGTAGTGAGAAGATAACCCTCAGGGTGGAAAATGTCGATCTGTATTATAGTGAAAAGCAGGCGCTGAAAAATATCAACATGACGATCATTAAAAACCGGGTCACCGCTTTTATTGGTCCAAGCGGCTGTGGTAAATCGACTCTGTTGCGCTGCTTCAATCGGATGAATGATCTGGTTGATAATGTACGCATCGAAGGTCGTTTCCTGCTAGATGGTCAGGATATCTACGACAAGAACGTGGAGGTTTCCCAGTTGCGGCGCCGAGTAGGTATGGTATTCCAGAAGCCGAACCCCTTTCCCAAAAGTATTTATGAAAATGTCGCCTATGGCATGCGTATCATCGGCATTAAGGACAAGCGCAAGCTGGATGAATATATCGAAAAGGCACTCAAGGGCGCGGCGCTCTGGGATGAAGTCAAGGATCGCCTGTACGATAGCGCCATGGGTCTGTCAGGTGGGCAGCAGCAGCGGCTGGTAATTGCCCGCGCCATCGCCATCGAGCCCGAAGTGTTGCTGCTGGATGAACCGGCTTCGGCGCTGGATCCGATTTCAACCCTGAAAATCGAAGAGCTTATCTATGAGCTGAAGGAAAAATATACTATTGTTATAGTAACGCACAACATGCAGCAGGCTGCGCGCGTGTCTGACTACACCGCCTTCATGTATATGGGGGAGCTGATCGAGCATGGCGATACCAAAAGTATTTTCACCAACCCGAAAAAGAAAAAGACTGAAGACTACATCACTGGACGTTATGGATAAAAGAAGATACAGGATATAAGTGGAGTCCGTTTTTCCTGTACCTTATTATCCTGTATCTTTACCTCCGTATCTTAACTGAGAGATTACTATGGACAACTTGAAGCTGGGACAACATATTTCGCAACAGTTCAATGAGGAGCTGGAGGATATCCGCACCCGTGTCATGTACATGGGCGGCATCGTCGAACAACAGCTGGTGGATGCGATTAAGGCGCTGACTACGATGGATGTTTCCCTGGCGGAAGTGGTGATTACCAATGACTACAAGGTCAATGCTCTGGAAGTCTCTATCGATGAGGAATGCACCCAGATCCTGGCGCGCCGCCAGCCGGCGGCCAGTGATCTGCGCCTGGTGATGGCGGTTATCAAGACCATTACCGATCTCGAACGCATTGGTGATGAAGCCGAACGCATCGGACGCATGGCGCTGCACTTTGCGGAGAAGGGTGGTGAAAACAAAATGCTGGCCGGAATTGTGCACATGGGCGATCTGGTAACTAAACAATTGCACAATGCGCTGGACACCTTCGCCCGTACCGACAGCGAGGCGGCTGTTATGGTTGCGCGTGAAGATAAAAAGGTCGATCAGGAATATGAAACCATTCTGCGCAACCTCATGACCTACATGATGGAAGATCCGCGCACGATCCCGATTCTGGTCGATATGATGTGGTCGGCCCGCGCACTGGAACGCATCGGGGATCGCTCCCGCAATATTTGCGAATACGTGATCTATCTGGTCAAGGGCAAGGATGTGCGCCATACCAGTGTGGACAAGGTTGCCGATGATGCGCGCAACTTTATCAAGGATCGGGATTAAGTCCGAGTTTTCAGATTGGCAGGGTGGGCACGTTTTTTGTGCTCACGCGTAAGTGTGACATTCAGGAATATTTGATTTTCACCACAGAGGGCACAGAGGACACAGAGTTAAATTATCTGCTTTCTCAGCAATACTTGTGGGTGATTCATCAGTTTTAGTCGCGTGGGCACAAAAAACGCACCTACCCTACAGGTGCTAAAGAACACTGTGCAAAATTTCAGGCTGGAAAGGCGACCATGTGATCCAGTCCCAGCCTGATGCGCACCTTCTCACCGGGGCTGTAATCATGGTGGCTGGGGAACAGCGACTGCACTTCCAGTCCTGAATCAAACTTCAACGTATAGAGAATCTCGGCGCCCTTGAAGGCGCGTTGCGTTACCTGTGCGCAAAGTTCTCCATTCTCTTTGGGGACGATGTCATCGGGACGCAGCAGCAATTCCACCCGGCTGCCGAGCGGCCATTCGTAGGCCCGATCGCCCTTGACGGTGCCAATCTCTGTTTTTACTGTATCAGGTGCAACCAGTTCCCCTGGGACAAACACGCCCTGACCGATAAAGTTGGCGACGAATCGGTTTTCCGGCGAATGATAGAGGTTGTAGGCTGTATCCCGCTGTAGTATTCGTCCACCATTCATGACGCAGATCTGATCGCCAATCGCAAAGGCTTCGTGCTGATCATGGGTGACCAGGATGCCGGTTGCGTTCCTGTGTTTGAGAATTTGGCGTACTTCCAGGCTAAGACGCTCACGCATATCCACATCCAGGTTGGAAAAGGGCTCGTCCAGCAGTACCAGATCCGGTTTCGGCGCCAACGCTCGCGCCAGCGCCACCCGCTGCTGCTGTCCGCCGGAAAGCTCATGTACATAGCGGTGTCCCAGCCCGGTGAGGCCCACCGTCTCCAGCATTTCATCCGATACTTTCTGACGTTCCGCCTTGCTCATGTTGCGCAGGCCGAAGCTGATGTTCTGAGAGACATTCATGTGCGGGAACAGGGCGTAGTCCTGAAACACCATGCCGATGTGGCGTTTCTCCGGCGCCAGGGTGTAACCGGGGTGGGAGACCTTTTGCCGGCGGATGAGTATTTCACCCCGGCTCAGAGGCTGGAAGCCGGCGATGGCGCGCAGGACGGTGGTTTTGCCGCAGCCGCTGGGGCCGAGCAGACAGATTAGATCCCCCTGGTTGATATGCAGACTGAGATCTTCAATCACGGTGTGGCCATGGTGATGGCATTCAATGTGTTTTAGCTCGAGCAGAGGACCCATGTATTTTGACACTACGGTTGCAAATATAAAGGTGGAAATAATATCAGACTTGGCGCTGGGAGGGGGAAAATCTGCAAATGTGCGCAATTGAAGACGCGGATTCAACTTGTAGAAGCGGTTTGCCAATGCAATCTACTTTCACCCTGGAGGATTGGATCTTTATCCTGGGGGCATAGTTAGATGAAGGTTACCCACCCGATCAGGAGAAGAGCCGATATATTTATCAGGTGCGGGGTTTACTTGGTCGTACCATTACGACGAATCCTGCTTAATTTATCGAAATATTCATTTCCCCACATCTGGAGTACTTTAAGTGACGGTGCAAGTGTTAATCCAAATTCTGTTATAGAGTATTCGACCCTGGGAGGAATTTCTGCGAACACTTTTCTGTGGATAATTTGATCGGCCTCTAATTCCCGGAGCTGCTTTGTTAACATTCTTTGCGTGACACGGGGCATCAATCGTCTTAGTTGATTAAATCGTTTAGTACCACCCTGTAGGTGGAAAAGTATGGGTGCTTTCCATTTCCCTCCAATGATTTCTATTGCAGCTTCAAGAGGGCAGCCAAAAATCTCGGTCAATTTTTCTTCTGGGTTCATATTTGTTCTCATAGTCAGTATACATTTTGTGACTATAGCACAATCCTGTGCGTACTTTGAATTATAGATGTTACCGGATATTATCTTTGTTTCACAGTTGTGTTGAATAGAGAAAGAAATATGGATATAAAAAATACGGTTTATCAATATCGGCTAGCCAGACACTTTGATCTTGAACGCCAAAGGGGTTAAAAAATAATGATGATTTTCTATTGTTAGCCATTTTATATTCGACAGTCTTTAATAATAAAAACTGGCATATTGCCGTTTGTTTTTGCTTTGCGAGAATTTTCCTAAAGTAAATATTCCTGATGTTAGATCAGCTTTAAACGCAGCTGATTAAATTACCGTGCGGCTTGAGTTTTTCGTCAAACTTATAAGTGGTTTGTCGAAAGGTTAGTGTGGTTGTTAATTAATGGTTTTCAGGAATATTTAGATGGAGAGTTTTGTTTTTGTGACGCAATTTTTCATTGGGTGGTGGTAATGTGTCACATGCCAAAAGAAATAGTTCGATCGGACTATGTAAGGAAATGTTTTGTGTGTTTTAGTATGTAAAGTATCCGATAAGGCGGGAATGCAGAGAGGAGGCAATTATCATTGTGATGGTTTATTTGTTGGTTGGTTAAGAGTTTTAAGTTTGAAGGGTGGCGTTGTTTTATGTCTGCTTGTATGTGCAGATTAATTTTTTAGGGTGCGAAATTCTGTAACATTTATGTGCGATAAAATAAATGCAAACTACAGCACGGAGATAGCTTGGCGTTTCAATAATTTTAATGTCCTTAACGGATGACGAAAATGAAATTCATATGGAGATAAGTATGTATGTTCCCTGCAGTCAGAATACAGATAATCTTATATTCGGGATTTTAGATCGCTGTAAATCAATAGTTGATATTGATGATTTGAAGTCTCTGTTCAAGAAAGAATTGCTAGAATTATTTAAATACAGAATGGCGAGTTGTATTACATGCGACACTGCAAGCTGGTCGCTAAAAAATTATCTCACAACAAACACACCTTCCAGCAGAATGCGGTTGATTATAGATGGGGGAAATCGGATTGTTTGTCCAACCATGAGGTGTTGGGTTGAGAATCAAAGGCCGATTATCGTAAATGTTCCTGAAAACAGCCGGAATAGTGTGCTGGACCGAGAAAAAGCAATAGCCCAGCCCGGGGTGGAAAATTCAATAACTCACGGTGAGATTGATATTGAAGAGGGCGTCATAACTTATATCAGTTTTGCATGCAACCCAGATAATTGGCGTGATGAGCATTTCTATCTTTTGAGTTATTTGACCCCCTATCTTTGCATGGCGATAAAGAGAGTTTTTTCTGAGAGCAAAGAGTGTTCGGTTAAAAAAATCACTTCCAGAGAGACCGATATTATTCTGTTGATGAGAACCGGAAAGTCTAACCTGGAGATTGGTGAGTTGTTACACATAAGTCATTGGACGGTTAAGAACCATGTTCAGAATATACTAAAAAAACTGAACGTCTCAAATCGTACTCAGGCAGTGGCAAGATCTCTTGAGCTTTCGGGAACAGGGAATTGTGATGGATTAAGGGGCGAAAGAAAAAGTCAACATGGCAGTTACCTGGAGTGATATGCGGAATTATTTTTAAAAACGCATTTCAGAATAAATATATGGGTACATGCCGATGATATCAGCAATATTCCAATGAGCCACATGAGAGGATAAATTATGAAACTTCTATGGAACGTGAACTCTGCACTCCCCGTTAGCTATCAGGTAAGAATTGTTGACGGCCTACTTGAACTCGACAATAGATCACTACTTGAATCAGGGGTTACGGATCAGCCTGAACAGGACAAAGACATTCGCAGGCTGATCGTGATTGACGACAAGGTGTACCAGCTCTACGGAGAACGTGTTCACCAGTATCTGGAACATCACAGCGTTACGTACAAAATCCTTTCGTTGTCTGTATCGGAAGAGACCAAGACCATGGATTCCGCGCTTCACGTTGTGGAAGCTATTGATCAGTTTGAAGTTTCACGCCGCAATGAACCGATTATCGCGATTGGTGGTGGTGTGTTGCTCGATATTGTCGGGCTTGCTGTGAGCCTGTATCGCCGCAGTACACCGTGGGTTCGCGTACCCACGACACTCATCGGCCTGGTGGATGCTGGCGTTGGGGCCAAGACCGGCGTCAATTTCGGGAATCACAAGAATCGAATCGGCAGTTATTTCCCTTCGCAGATGACACTGCTTGATCGTAGCTTTCTGAAAACTCTGAGTGATCGACATATCAATAACGGTCTCGCCGAGATTCTAAAGATCGCGCTTGTGAAAAACAAGCGGTTGTTCGAGCTTCTCGAACAGCATGGATCCACACTCGTCGAGGAACGATTGCAAGGGGTGACCGATGTGAGCGACCGCGCGACAATCGAAATCATTGAATATGCAATTGCTGGAATGCTCGAGGAACTGGAACCGAACCTATGGGAGCACAAGCTGGAGCGACTGGTGGACTTCGGTCATTCATTCGGACCCGAAATAGAAATGCATGCCCTGCCGGAGCTTCTGCATGGCGAGGCGGTCAATATCGATATGGCCTTGACTACGATGATTTCTGTACGGCGCGGTTTAATCACTACCCAGGAACAGGAACGAATATTCGCTCTTATGCGCAAACTCAATTTGCCCCTGTACCACCCCTTGTGTGAAACCCGGTTGCTGGAGAAGGCTCTTGCCGAAACCGTTCGTCATCGCAATGGATTGCAGCGAGTGCCGCTGGGTATTGGTATCGGCATGGCATGCTTCGTCAATGACCTCCAGACATCGGAGTTGGCGCATGCGTCAATGTCGCTGCGCCAGCACGCAACCGACGTCGAGGAACTAGAGGTTGTTCATGCGTGACGGCCTGATTATCGCTGACCTGGAAGAGCCTTCCGTGGTTTACGGTGTGCATGGCACGACAGGCGACTCGCAATGGAAGTGCCTGGCCCGGCGTACCGGACTCCACGGTGCATGGGAAGCGGTTGAATGGGCCTGGCTGCCTCCTGGTGGTATCAGTGGAGAACATCTGCATACGCGCACCGAAGAAGTTTATTTCATTCTCTCCGGTAAGGGTGAGATGCGTGTCAACGGTCATGATTATGAAGTGGAACCAGGCCATCTCATTTTGACGGGGTTATGGACGCAACACGGTCTACGTAATATTGGTCAGGATGGTCTTGGCTGGTTAGTCATCGAGTTACTGAGTGCGGCAACAGATACCGTTTTGAATCGAAGTGCACGCTATCGTCGACCTCATGCATTGAGAGCAGAGCGACTTACCGAGAGGGTAAGCGATGGTAATCATAAGCCCAGGGAGTCATTAATGAATGCTGAAATCTTTAATCTACGTGAGACACCTGAAGTTGATCCGAGATCGGTTTTTACAGGCCCACTGCGCAAGATCCAATTGGTAAATTTGCAACCCGGTCAGCGAACCAAATTGTCTTCAACAGGCGTAGAACATACGATGTTTATTCTCGGTGGTGCGGGAGAGGCTGCTTCCTCAAATGAGGCCAGTGTCTCCCTGAAGTATGGCGTCTCCATTACCCTGCCGTTGGATACATGCTTATCGATCATCGCCGGACAGGAGGGGCTCGAATACTTCCTTGCCACCCTCGAAGTCCCCGCAGGTCCTGCCGCATGATTGTGTCAAGCATCGAAAACACTTCTCGCATGCTGGGGCCTGGCGAAGAAATCCAGTGGCGCTGTCTGGCGCGCCGCGGAATGCTGTACAGCGAGTGTGAAGCCTTTGACTTTCTGCGACTTTCGCCCAGCACCGAGTTTGCGTTAAAGGGAATGAATGGAACCGAGGGTGCCTGGTTTATTGTGCGCGGTGGCGGGATCCTTTGCGAATCGGACTCGGCGCACATCGATGTTGTGCTCGAAGAACATGATCTCGCGCTGCTGCCTGATAATGAATCGTTTCTTATTCATGCCGGAAATGAAGGCATGGAACTGCTTTGGCTTGCCGTCACGTCGCATGTGCTGACCCGCTTTTTGCCTCAGCGAAGGCCTGCCATATGACTTTATACCAGGAGATAATCATGAACCGACAATCTGTTGCTGTATTAAGCGGTGATCCGCAAACTCTCGGAGTCTGGCCTGAAGGCAACATGCGAGCGTTGCAGATTACCGCACCAGGGCACGTCAAGCTTGCCGAAATCCCTATCCCAAAACCGTG
>VAPL010639995.1_pt1 | contig 10139 bp, 8 predicted proteins | sample 3395061 | NCBI WGS metagenome assembly VAPL01 (sample SAMN08290444, study PRJNA428436) | hydrothermal vent metagenome | isolation source: Deep-sea hydrothermal vent chimney 2 | place: Pacific Ocean: Juan De Fuca Ridge | depth 2182 m m | reverse complement strand
GACGTAACATTGCAGTATACTGAGTTTTGTGACCATGGGCACGGGGTTGCGCGCGGCGTCTGAGAGCTGACGGCGGGAAACCATGGACTGAAGCAGAAATTTCGGGAACAAGAAAACGCACAGGGTCAGGGTTCGGCGTAGATAATCCGCATATCCGGTTCTTCTGTGCAATACATATGCACCCAGATATAGGCGTGGTTGAACAGCGCCAGCACCAGCGCATTCCAGGACCCGGTCAACAGTGCTATCCCCCAAAACCCAAGAAACACAAAGGAATACATGGCATTGGATGAGTATTTGAATATTCCCTGATCCACCATCGGCATATTGGCATATTCATCATAGAAATGATCCCCCCCCAATGCGCGGTTTATGGTGAAATATTTGATCACCGAATGCATGCCCCAAATTGCCGGGATCATCAGGGCAACCCCGGCAATCAGTTGCAGGTAACGATCACCGGACAACGAACCGGCATCCGCCAGCCCGACGATCAGTACCGTGATCGGCCTCAGCGCCAGAAACGGCAGGAACATCGCCCCCCAAACCTTCAGGGCTTGCTTACCAAACAGCTGTACCATCAGGTTCAGATGCAGCTGCGCACGAAAGACCACCGCCACCATGGATTGGTGGATCAGCGGAATGGCAATGGCGGCTACGATCCAGGATTTGGTGTCTAGGCCAAGGAATTTTCCACCGGTGCTGTTCAAAAGTGAGCAGGCACCGATGGTCAGAAGTGCTGCAATCATGGCGTGTTGTGCCTGACCGCGAAAGATTTCCCGCTTAGGCGTGCGGGCGCGGATTTCGGTCAGTGATCGCATGGGGAGGTTCCTTTTTTTAGGAGGTTAGCAAATTGCGGCCCTGCGGGCCATTATTATGTCTCGCCCTTGCGGGGCTCGGGCGGGCCTCCGGCGGGGGTATTTCCGGAACAAAGATAGGGTATCCGGGGCTTGAAGTGGATCAGTTGAGAACCCATTTATGCGTTAAGGCCCATATAAGGGATGTGCTGCATAAGCGGGCATCTGATGAACGGGCGCTTATTAGAAGGAGACACCCGATGGACATGGAAAAGTTCACTGATCGGTCAAAGGGTTTTTTGCAGGCTGCCCAGACAATCGCGATGCGCGAAGACCATCAAAAGCTTGCCCCCGAACATTTACTGAAAGCGCTGTTGGATGATGAACAGGGCCTGGCCAGCAACCTGATCTCTGCTGCCGGTGGCGATCCGCGTCAGGTGGTTGAGGCTGTCGATCTGGCCTTGGGGAAGATCCCCAAAGTCAGCGGTGACGCTGCCCAGACATATATGGACCAGCAAACTTCGAAGGTTCTGATTGAGGCCGAAAAAATTGCCAAAAAGGCCGGAGATTCATTTGTTCCGGTGGAACGGATTCTAACCGCGTTGGCAGTGGTGAAATCCAAGGCAAAGGACGCGCTGGATGCCGGTAATGTCACGGCGATGAAGTTGAACGGCGCCATCAATGATGTGCGCAAGGGGCGCACCGCCGATACTGCCAGCGCCGAAGAAGGCTATGACGCGCTGAAAAAATATGCCGAGGATCTGACCGAAAAGGCTGCCGCCGGCAAGATTGACCCGATCATTGGCCGCGACGAAGAAATTCGCCGCACCATGCAGGTGCTGTCCCGGCGCACCAAGAACAACCCGGTGCTGATCGGTGAACCCGGCGTCGGTAAAACCGCCATCGCCGAAGGTCTGGCCCTGCGCATTGTCAATGGTGACGTGCCCGAAAGCCTGCAGAACAAAAAACTGTTATCGCTGGATATGGGGGCGCTGATTGCCGGTGCAAAATACCGTGGAGAATTTGAGGAACGCCTGAAGGCGGTGCTGAACGAAGTCACCGCCGCTGCTGGCCAAGTGATCCTGTTCATTGATGAAATGCACACGCTTGTCGGGGCCGGTAAGGCGGACGGTGCCATGGATGCCTCCAACCTGTTGAAACCGGCGCTGGCGCGGGGTGAGTTGCACTGCGTGGGCGCAACCACGCTGGATGAATATCGCAAACATGTGGAAAAAGACGCGGCCCTTGCGCGGCGTTTCCAGCCGGTTCTGGTGGCCGAACCAACGGTGGAAGATACGGTTTCAATCTTGCGCGGCATCAAGGAAAAATACGAACTCCACCACGGCGTTCAGATCCGCGATTCTGCCCTTGTGGCGGCGGCAACGCTTAGCCACCGCTATATCACCGACCGGTTCCTGCCCGACAAAGCCATCGACCTGATGGACGAAGCCGCCAGCCGTTTGCGCATGGAAGTCGACAGCAAACCCGAAGAACTGGACGCGCTGGACCGTGACATCCTGCAAAAACAGATTGAAGCCGAAGCGCTGAAGAAAGAAGACGACAAGGCCTCGGTCAAGCGGCTGGAAAAGCTTGAAAAAGAACTGGCCGACCTGCAACAGAAATCAGCGGAAATGACTGCCCAGTGGCAGGCCGAACGTGAAAAGCTGGAAGGGACGCGCGAGCTGACTGAACATCTGGATCAGGCCCGCGCTTTGCTGGATCAGGCCAAACGAGAGGGTGATCTGGGTAAAGCCGGGGAACTTTCCTATGGTGTGATCCCGGAACTAGAGAAAAAGCTGGCAGAAGCCAAAGACGTAGAAAACACCAAACTGGTGGAAGACGCTGTTGGTCCGGAACAGATCGCCGAAGTGGTGGAACGCTGGACCGGTATTCCAACCTCCCGCATGCTGGAAGGTGAGCGTGAAAAGCTGCTGCGCATGGAAGACGAAATTGGCCGCCGGGTCATTGGCCAGCGCACTGCTGTGACGTCGGTTGCCAATGCCGTGCGCCGGGCACGCGCCGGGCTGAACGATGAAAACCGCCCCCTGGGCAGTTTCCTGTTCCTTGGCCCCACCGGTGTCGGTAAAACCGAGCTGACCAAGGCCGTGGCCGAATTCATGTTTGATGATGACAGCGCCATGGTGCGCATTGATATGTCCGAGTTCATGGAAAAACACTCGGTGGCCCGCCTGATCGGTGCGCCTCCGGGCTATGTCGGCTATGACGAAGGCGGCGCTTTGACCGAGGCGGTGCGCCGGCGCCCCTATCAGGTGGTGTTGTTTGATGAGGTCGAAAAAGCCCACCCGGATGTCTTTAACGTGCTGCTTCAGGTGCTGGATGACGGTGTGCTGACCGACGGGCAGGGGCGCACCGTGGATTTCAAGCAAACGCTGATCATCCTGACCTCCAACCTTGGTGCGCAGGCCCTTAGCCAGCTGCCGCAAGACGCCGATGCATCGGACGCCAAACGTGACGTGATGGATGCGGTCAAAGCGCATTTCAGGCCGGAATTCCTGAACCGTCTGGACGAGATCATCATATTTGACCGGCTGTCGCGTGGCGACATGGACGGCATCGTCGATATCCAGCTTGGCCTGTTGACCAAACGGCTTGCCGCACGCGGTATTGCTTTGGAACTGGACGACAGCGCCAAAACCTGGCTGGCGGATCGGGGCTATGATCCGGTCTACGGCGCACGACCCCTGAAACGGGTGATGCAGAACGATCTGCAGAACACGCTGGCTGAAATGCTGCTGGCCGGTGATATCGAAGAAGGCCAGACCGTCACGGTCAGCGCCGGGGCTGACGGGCTGATCATCGGCGATGTTATCGCCACCAGTAACCGTGCAAAACCGGATGACGCAACGGTTCACTAAACCGGTGGCATGCGAATTGGGTTCCGCCGAAATGGCGGGGCCCTTTTGCATATTGAAAACCTACTGGATTGCAGATGTTTTAGGCGGGCTTTTCACGGATAACGCCCAGGCCGCAATTGCAAACATCAAAAGCCCGCCGAAAACGAACGCGCCACCAATGGATGTAACTGACGCGATCCCGGCGCCAATAAAGGGCGCAAACAGCAGGGCAAAGGTGTTTAGCGCTTCACTTAGCGCTGTGATCCGGCCAATTGAGTTTTCTGGCACGGTGTTCTGTATGACAATCCTGAACGGCACAACGGAAATTGCCGATGAAATGCCCAGCAACCCAAAGGCTGCGAAAAATATCGGGCGCGACACGGGCAGGCCAGACAATTCGAAAACCCCAAGGCCCGCAACCACAACCCCCGATACTAAAGACCCAAGCGCTATCCAGATAAATGGCCGGCCCATGCCTTTGGACATGCCCATCAGGATCGCCCCAAACACACCTCCGGCACCAACCGAGGCCAGTGCCAATCCCAGATCAGTCTGGGAATACCCCATATCCCGCGTTAACGGCGCGATCAGCGTGTCATACAGAAACATTGCAAAATAACCCGCCGCCATCATAAAAAGCGCGGATTTCAGAATGGGATTGCCCGATACCATTGTGAACCCGTCCCTGACGCTTTGGAACATTCCAGCCGACGTGCTGTTTTTGCCCGCCAGCACGGGCCGCATTGGTGCTACACGTATCAATAACACCACCGCAACAAATGAAACGCCGGCATTGAGCAGAAACACAAACTGCGGTGCCAGCCAGATCAGCAATGAGCCGCCAAGGGCAGGGGCGGCTATTTTCGCGACCTGGTTGATCGCGTGGCTCAGACCATTGGCGCTGGTTCTGTCTGTCTTAGTGGTCAGGGCTTGCAGTGCTGATTGCTTAGCCGGAGTAAAAAAGCTGTCAACGGTGCTGCGTGCGGCAATCAGGGCCAGCAAAACCGGCCAGTCCGGCGCCAGAAAGAACAATGCGGTTACCAGACCGCGGCCAACGTTGCTCCAGATCATCACGGTTCTTGTATTGGCGCGGTCCACCAGAACACCGGCAAACGGGCCGACAACCAGGTATGGCAAACCCATTGCAACGGCAAGAATGGCGAACACATAGGGCTGCGCGTTCCAAGTAAATGCCAGCAATGCGCCTATGGCAACAAAATCCAGCCAATCCGCGAAATCTGCGGGCAATTGGGCCAGCAAAAGTCGGCGAATTTCGGTGTTTTTAAGCGCCTCAGGAAAAATTGCCATGCCCCTAAATTAGAAGATACGAATACCGCCGCAATGCTAAAATAATACTGGCTCTGCAGTTCAACCCGGATCTTCGCTGCTCAAATTGCATGACCCATTGCTTTGCTGCATTGCCATGCGCGGGCCGTATTTGCGCCTAAATTCCCGGCTAACGCTAGGTCAATAGAAGCCATTAGATAGCCTGGGAATGACCAAATTGACCGGATTTGTTGTACAGCCACCAACCGCGGCAATGGCCGCAACGCCGACACCCCGCGCAAGCGCATCGGTTGATGAATGCGTTCTTGGTAACGGCGATTTATGGGATATTGTGCGCCCAATAAACGACGCGATGAACCTGTCCGAAGGCGAAGCCGCCTTCCACGCCTCGATCGCGCATTTTTCACCGCAACAACGCGCAGCGCACGCCGTTGTCTGGTATGTAAACGACGCCCAAAACGGCGGCCATTGGCAGTTTTTCTACAACTCCACCGGCAGCCTCTGGGAAACCGCCCAAAACGGCCTGCGTGAAATAGGGGCCGGTGAAAATGCTCTGATCCTGTCCGGTGCCGCGCTGCGTGCCGGTGGTTCACCGCCGTTTGAATTGTCCAGCCGTCAAAGCCTGATGAAACGCCTTAGCCCGAAATTTGCGGACTTTGACGCCCGGCTGAACGCAACCAACCCGCTAAAACTGCTTTCAGATTACGTACAGGAAAATCGTGCGGCGTTTCTGTTTGTCAGCCCCGGCAACGCCTGACTATTGTTCCCGCAATGCCGGTAGCCCGACGCCGGCCGCCTCAAACCCGCCATCCACCGCGATGGTCTGGCCGGTGACATAACTGGCGGCATCGGAACACAAAAATACAATCATCTCGGCAATCTCGCGCTCAGAACCATAGCGGTTTAACGGAATTGCATCGTGATATGCGTCAATTATTTCCTGGGTATGCACGGCCATCGCCAGTTTGGTGCGCACCGGGCCGGGGGCCACGCAATTGGCGCGGATGCCATATTCCCCCAGTTCAACCGCCTGTTGCAGCGTCAATTGGCGCACGGCCGCCTTTGAGGTGCCATAGGCCACCCGCAAGGTGGATGCCCGAAGACCGGATATAGAAGCGATGTTTACAATCGCACCCTTGGATATTTTCAGGGCAGGGGTGGCGGCCTGCGAACACAGGAACACCCCGTCCAGATTGGTTTGCATCACCCTGCGCCAACGGGCGAAATCAGTTTCTTCGATGGGTCCAAAATCCGCGACACCGGCATTGTTGATCAAAGCATCAATACCGCAGAGCGCCTGAGCCACGTCTTCAATCATCGTCGACACCTGATCCGGGTCAGACACATCGCAAACAATCGGCTGGACGTTGGCAAGCTGTCCGGCTGCAAGGGCCAGCTCATCAGCATCGCGATCAACCATCGCCACCTGCCACCCCTGTTCAAGGAACAACCTGGTGGTCGCCAACCCGATCCCACGGGCGGCACCTGTAACAAGAGCAACCTTCATCTCTTTCCCCGGATTGCAACATTTCCCCCAAAAGGCCAGCGCCTGTTGATAATGTCAATCACACCCCCGTGAGCAGGTTTCAATTTCCAACAATGTCGTGAGAATGGTTTGTTTTGATTTCAATGAAGCCTCAGATATTGAATGCTAAAGCGGAAATCACAGGAGCGAACAATGTCCGGACGTTGGAAAAACACACTGAAATACTCGGCAGTCACCCCTCAGGCGAAATATATGAACCGCCGCCAGTTGATGGCCAGCGCGGTCGCCATGGGCATTGCCGGCCCGGCCTTTGCTAAAATTGCGACTGTGCCCAGCCAATATTCGACAGATATGGAGCCGAACAGTTTCAAGGACGTCACCACCTACAATAACTTTTACGAATTCGGCACCGATAAGGCCGACCCCGGTAAAAACGCCCATGTCCTGACCACCGATCCGTGGTCGGTTAAAATTGACGGCATGGTGGACAACCCCGGCAATTACGACCTGTCCGACATCACCAAAGGTGTCACCATGGAAGAACGCATCTACCGGCTACGCTGTGTGGAAGGCTGGTCGGCCGTGATCCCATGGGTTGGCTTTGAACTGTCTGATCTGCTGTCGCGTGTCGGCGTGCAAAGTGGCGCCAAATACGTGCGTTTTGAAACATTGGTGCGCCCGGAAGAAATGTTCGCCCAGAAACGCTCGTTGCTGGATTGGCCTTATGTTGAAGGCCTGCGTCTGGATGAGGCAATGAACCCGCTGACCATATTGGCAACCGGGCTGTATGGCGAAGAAATGCCCAAGCAAAACGGCGCGCCGCTGCGTCTGGTGGTGCCATGGAAATACGGCTTCAAATCGATCAAATCCATTGTACGCATCTCACTGGTCTCGATGGAGCCGCTGAATACATGGCAGCAACAAAACGCCCGTGAATACGGCTTCTTCAGCAATGTGAACCCGGATGTTGACCACCCGCGCTGGTCGCAGGCCACTGAACGCCCGATCGGCGGCGGCTTGTTTTCCAAGCGTGTGCCAACGGACATATTCAACGGTTACGGCGAACAGGTTGCCAGCATGTATGACGGCATGGACCTGAAAAAGTTTTTCTAAAGATAAATTGGCAAGCCCCTGATCCGGTCTTAAATCCGGCTCAGGGCGCGCGCTAAAGGAGAATACAATGACAATGACGCAAAACATAAACGGCGCCCTGCGCCGGGTCCCGGCTTGGCCTATTTACTTTCTCGGCGTGCTGCCGGGGGTCTGGGATTTTTATCAGGGTTTCACCGGCGGCCTGGGTGCCGAACCCATCAAGGCGCTGGAACAGGAATTGGGCCGTTTTGCCCTGCAGATGTTTGTTGTCGTGCTTGCCATTACGCCTTTGCGAAACTTCACGGGCATCAATCTGATCAAATACCGCCGTGCGCTTGGCCTGATGGTTTTCTTCTATGTGGCCGTTCACCTGACTGTCTGGCTGGTGCTGGATGTACAGGACCCGGCGGCGGTCTGGAAAGACATCGTGAAACGCCCCTACGTTACAATGGGCATGATTGGCTTTCTGGCGCTGATCCCGCTGGCGGTCACTTCAAACAACAAATCCCTGCGCAAACTTGGCCCGCTGGTCTGGCGCAAACTGCACCTGTTGACCTACCCGGCGGTGATCCTTGGCGGCGTGCATTTTGTCTGGTTGCGCAAGGGCTGGCAGATTGAACCGATGCTCTATCTGATCGTGATCGTCCTGTTGCTGGCGACGCGGATTAAACCGCGCCGCGCCAAAACTGCCCCCAAGCCAGCGCAGGGCGCGGCCTGAAGATCAGTTAATCAGGCGCAGCGAATTGATATTGCGCGCAATTGACTGGAAAGCATCAGCGATATCTGTGCCATCGACATCGTAATAGTGCGACGGTGTCGAAGCGCAGGCCTCCATCACCAATGAGGATGCGGTAGAGGTTTCAAACCCCATGGTGAACACAGTGATACCCTGCGCCTTGGCGGCGTCACACATGGCTTCCAGGCGGTCGTCTTTTGCTGAATTAAACACCTGATCAACAGCGCCTGGTAAAGATGCAGCGGCGGCGACACCCTGATAATAATCCCATGTGTAGGCATCCCAGAATTGTGGATAGCTTAGTTGCGTGGCGTTGGAATTGCCTTCGGGGTAGGAACGATACTGGCCGTGTTCCTCCCAGTAATAATCACCATAAACCGCGTCATACACCGAAACATGCCCGGCATGGCGTCCGGTACCATCGTTTCGGTAAAATGGGGATGCCCCATCACGGAAACCATCGCGCACAATATGCTGGGTGGTATTCTTGCCGTCGGTCATCAGCACAATAACCTTTTTAGTGTCGGGTTGACGGTATTCAAACGGCCGACCCAGAAATTCGGTGCTGACAACGCCCAGATTGCTTGCAAGGTTGGTAATGGCCGGGCGAAAATCGGGGTCAAGCAGGGCAGAACCCCATTTCATTCCCAATTCAATGGATGTGTAGCCACTGGCGTATAGCGCATCAATTGCCAGCTCAAGATCCTGATAGCTGTTTTCATAGGCCGAAACCGCGCGATTGGTATTCGGGCTGCAGGTGCGCCTGCGGTCGGATGCACTGTCCAGCCAGCTCCAGGGATCAATGGTGGCGCTGCGCCGCAGGTTTGGGCTCAGGTCAGAGATACCTGTTATTGGATCGGCCACCAACGGGTCCAGCTCAACCGGGATCGTATTGTAATCTGACGCCTCAAAATCGATACAACTGGATTGGGTTTGTTCTTCGGTCGTATTGAATTGCTGGATCAGCGTTTCACCCAGCAACACCTGCTCATTGTAGGGAACAAGTGAAATGGATACCTTATCAGGGCTAATCGTACAAACCCCGTCATAGGGTTTTTCCGCATCGGGATTACATTGCATAAGATAGACAAAATCTTTGGCCGCATCCTGCAGGTCTTCGATTTTTGTATTGCCACTGGAAGACATCCGCCCCATTGATCCGGATGTGTCCACCACAAGTGAGATTTCCACATCAGTCACACTTTCCTGCGCGACACCGCCCGCAGGCGCCCTTAATGAATCGATGCCAACAAGGTTCAGAAAAAACGATTTAACATCTGTTGAGACAGTAGCGGACACTGTTTTACCATTGGCCGACTGCACCACACTAATGTCGTCAGCTGTGATCAGATCACCAAACCCGGCCTTATTAAAATAATCCAGAACCACCAGTTTGGAATCCAGTGTCTGGGTCAGGCTGGCACCGGCCAGCACCGACCGGTCAAGCGTTGCCTGTAATTGGGTGCGGTTCATTTCGGTACGCATCAGATCAATGGCCAGGCCGGTGATCATCAACATCATGATCAGCAGGAACAATGAAAAGATAATCAATGAACCGTCCTCAGAAGCCTGAAAGGCTTTTAACCGCCGCTGGCGCACCGGGGGATTATTGCTGATTTGGGTTCTTGTTTGTTCTGATACCAATAACATACTGCACCTACTAATTACCCGAAGTTTAAAATACCGGCAGGGATGCGCCTTTAATTCTCGCCCACCCCAACTGTGGCTCGATTTGGAACAGAATACGGCAAGCAAGGCGTAAAAGCGGCAAAAAAGCGACTTTGACCACGGTTCAGGGATGGTTGGAATAATTCAGGCCGAATGTTTCCATAATGGCAGCCAATACGCAGTATATTGTGGAAACCAAGCTGAATTATCCGGGGCTT
>VAPL010053084.1_pt1 | contig 10144 bp, 7 predicted proteins | sample 3395061 | NCBI WGS metagenome assembly VAPL01 (sample SAMN08290444, study PRJNA428436) | hydrothermal vent metagenome | isolation source: Deep-sea hydrothermal vent chimney 2 | place: Pacific Ocean: Juan De Fuca Ridge | depth 2182 m m | reverse complement strand
CACCGGGTCTGGAATTTACAGCCCGGCGGCGGGTTGGTTGGTGACGGAATTTCGCCCTCAAGTTTTTCGGCCTTGCCCCGGTCATCCGGGTCCAGCGATGGGATCGCCGAAAGCAGCGCCTTGGTATAGGGATGGCGCGGGGCGGCGAATAATTCGCGCGTTGGCGCGCTTTCCACCAAACGCCCCAGATACATCACCGCCACATGGTCACAGACATGGGCCACGACGCTTAAATCATGGCTGATGAACATAAATGTCAGGCCCATTTCGCGCTGAATTTCCTTTAGCAGGTTCAGCACATCGGCCTGAATGGACACATCAAGCGCCGCCACACTTTCATCCGCGACCACAAACCGGGGCCGCGATACCAGTGCGCGGGCAATGGAAATACGCTGGCGCTGGCCGCCGGAAAACGCATGGGGGAAACGGCGCAAATGTTCCAGGTTCAACCGGCATTTGGCGGCGATTTCGCGCACCCGTTCGTCGGTTTCTTCCTTGGATTTGGTCAGGCCCATCACTTCCAGCGGTTCGGCGATAATATCGCGAACTGTCATGCGCGGGCTAAGGGCAGCGTAGGGATCCTGAAAGATCAACTGCGCACGGCTGCGGTAATCTTTCAGTTCTTTGTCATTGATGTTGGGCAGGTCATACTGGACCTCGCCGTCATCATAGGTGATGTCACCCCGGGTGATCGGCGCGGCGCGCAAAAGGGCACGCCCCAGCGTGGTTTTTCCGGACCCGGATTCACCCACGATGCCGAAAAAATTACCCCTGGGGATGTCTATGTTAACACCTTCAACAGCGCGCACCACCGGTTTGGGGCCAAACAATCCGCCGCCACGCAGCGGGAAATGCACCGACAGATCACGGGTTGAGATCAGGGGTTTATCGCTCATGTTGCGCCTCCTGCCGGGGTGTGCAGATGGCATGCCGCCCGGTGATTTTCGTTAATATTACTGAACGCCGGAACATCGACGTTGCAACGTCCCTCAATGTATTCCGAACAACGGGTGTGAAACACACAGCCCGGAGGGCGTTCCAATGGCGACGGAATATCGCCCGGTATCGGACTGAGCGGCGTATCGAGATCTTCTATATCGGGCAGTGCCTTAAGCAGTCCACGGGTATAGGGATGCGATGGATTGCGCAGAACATCACGCACCGGCCCCTGTTCAACAAGGCGCCCCAGATACATCACCGCCACTTTATCAGCGGTTTGGGCAATGACCCCCAGATCGTGGGTGATGAAAATAATCCCCATGCCAAATTCTGTCACCAGATCCTTCATCAGATCAATCACCTGCGCCTGAATGGTCACATCCAGCGCGGTTGTGGGTTCGTCCGCGATCAGCAGCTTGGGTTTGGTGGACAGGGCCATGGCGATCATGGCGCGCTGGCGCATACCACCGGACAGTTCAAAGGCAAATTGCTTGAACCGGGTGGAGGCATCGGAAATTCCAACACGGTCCAGCATTTCAATGGACACTTCTTTGGCGCGTTTGCTGTTCATATCAGTGTGGATCAGCAACTGTTCGACCATCTGGTCACCGATGGATATTGCCGGGGCAAAACTGGCCATCGGTTCCTGAAAAATCATCGATATAGCACCGCCACGGATCACCTGCAGCTCAGTGCTGGTATTTAATGACATCACATCAATCGAACCGCTTTCCAGATGCAAAGTGACCTTGGTGTCATCACTATAGATTGCGTTGCCGGGGTTTAGCTTCATGATCGATTTGGCTGTCACCGACTTGCCGGAGCCACTTTCACCCACAAGCCCCATTACTTCGCCTGCCTCAAGCGAGAACGACACATCATCCACCGCAGTGATCCGGCCTTCGTCGGTGTCAAATTGCAGGGTCAGGTTTTCAACGTCTAAAAGTCGGCTCATTTTTTGGTATCCCCATAAGGATCCGCGGCATCGCGCAATCCGTCACCGACGAATACGAATGCAAGCACAAGGGTTATGAAGAAAATCACCGGGATAAAATACCATTGGTAATTCAGCAAAACATCCGCCGACGTCACGCTTTGCAGCATTACCCCCAGCGAATTTACCGGGTCTTTCAGACCCAGCCCGATAAAGCTAAGGGCGGTTTCTGACAGCACCATATAGGGAAATGAAATCACCAGATCGACGATGATGTAGCTGGTGAAACTGGGCAGAAGGTGTTTACGGATAATGTGACTGGGTGAGGCGCCGCAAAGCTGTGCCGCCAGCACATATTCCTGATTTCGTTCGGTCAGCAAATGTGTACGGACACGGCGGGCCAGGGTGGGCCAGCCAATGAAGCCAAGGATCATCGAGATGAATAAAAACCTGGTCTCGGCGCTCCATTCAATCGGGATGAAGGCAGATAGTGCCATGAAGAGCGGGATGGCCGGGATCGTTCGCACCGCATCAGTAATCATCTGCAAGATGGAGTCTATCCAGCCGCCATAATACCCCGAAATACCACCGATGATCAGCGCCAGAAAAAAGGCAATGAAAACGCCGATGGTCCCCACTGCAAGGGACGTATTTATGGCGTGGAATGTGCGCGAAAAGATGTCTTTACCGCCGTTATCTGTGCCAAATAGATGTATCTTTCCCTGATCCACCCCAAACAGATGCCTGTTACCGGAGATACCAAAAAGTTTGTACTTATCGCCTTTGGGAAAGAACGTCACATACCGGCGTGCGTCGCGGTCAATTGTTGTGACCCATCTGAAATTAGTTGCAGCAGAGCGCACCCTGCTTGGCGTGTAAATAAACGGTCGTATGGAAAAACCGTTTTCATCCCAGAATTTTGGAATTTGCGGCGCACCGTTTTGATAGTCCACATTACGCCCGGCAATCGTTGGGTCATAGGGAGTCAGGAACGGTGCAAACAAACCAGACAGGATCAACACCACCAATACGATAACACCGGCCATCGCCGCTTTTTGTTTTTTGAACCGCGTCCAGATCAGCTGACCTTGTCCGGCAGTGAAATATGCCTCTTTCAGGCTTTGCTCACTTTCGGGATTGATTGTTGTTGTATCTGTCATTTTGCCTATCCCAATATACTGCGGCGAACGCGTGGATCGGTCAGTGCCAGAATGATGTCAGTGACAAAATTCAGCGCAACGATACTGGCGGTCAACATGAATATGATTGCCCCAGCAAGTTGCTGGTCATTGGATCGCGCCAGCGAATCCAACAATAACGCCCCGGCTTCGGTCAGGGTCAGGATCAGCGCAATTATCGGCAGTTCATTGAAAATCCGGTTCAGGTCAAAGCCAAGCGAGTTGATGATTGGCCCCAATGCATGGCGCGCCGGATACCGCCACAATAACCGGCGCCCGGCTACACCGCGCGCCGAGGCGGCGGTAACGTAAAGCTTGCCTATTTCATCAGACATAAGCGCGCGCACAGTTTGAATAGCAAAGGCTGTGGCAGACCAGGCCAGAACGAACACCGGCAACCAGATATGCCCCAGGAAATCTTTGACCCTGGCCCAGGACCAGGGCACATCTCGAAACTCTTTCGAAAACAGACCTGTCAAAGTATCGCCAAAGAAAACCGTTGCGAACAACATGATCATCAGCGCCAACAGAAAGTTTGGCATTGCCAGGCCCAGATAGCTAACCAGACGCAATGAGTTATTCAGTGTGGCGTTGTTTGATGTCGCTGAAATAATACCTACTGGGATCGCGATAACATAGGCTACCAGCAATGATGCCAGGCAAATCCCAAGGCTAATATAAAATTTCTGTCCAAGAAGTTGGCTGATGTTAACGCGCAGGATGCAGCTATCGCCAAAATCACCCTGAAAGGCGTTGAAAATCCATGTTACCCAGCGGGTAATATAGGGTTTATCCAGTCCAAGTCGAATTCGCTCGGTCTCAATATCAGCAATTGAAATCCCGCTGCCGGTGGTGTTCTTGAAGGCAAGGTAGCGTTCGGCACAATCGCCGGGCACCAGTTCCATCAGGCTAAAAACAATGAAGGACACCAGGATCAGTGTGAACATTGCCAGAAATGCGCGCACAAATGCGAAACGAAGAAACTGGACCATAGGCTTTTCGCCCCCCTGATTTTTTTTCACTACCCGGTTTGCGACATGGGTAGATTATTATTGTGGCCACGGGCGCGCAGTTATGCGCCCGTGGCAATATCAAACCGTGGTTGGACTATTCGTCCAGGAACCACTGAGTAGCCCGGTAAGGATAGGTCCGGTAATACTCATAGGATTGCGTCTTGAACTCGGTGAAGTTTTTGAGGTCATTGTTGTGGTAAATCGGCGCAGGCGCCTGAACCACACCAATGAACAACAGGTTGCTCACCATATTTTCCACCAGACGTGCACCGGCACCATCAGATTCTGCAGATCCGGCTGCAGCTGACTGGAAGATGTTAATGTCAGCGATCATCTCTTTGACATAATCCGGTGGCTCAACGCCGCTGGCACCATTTGAGTCAACCCATTCGGCCCACAGCATACCTGTGCGGTGACCAAAGTAGTTTTCAAACGGAGGCACCCAAAGTTCATTATTCCCAAGAACAATGCCCATTGGCTGACCTTTGCGCCATGTGCCTACATCCAGTTTGTTGGTAGATTGCTGCGAACGATACTCATCCGGAGTAATCTCTTTCACGGAAGACTGGATGCCAACTTCGGCCCAGCTTTGGCCCACAAGTTCAACAACCTGACCGGCAATACCCTGAGTAGAGAATTGCAGGTTCAGCACCAGCTTATCGCCGTTCGGCAATTCGCGGAAACCATCACCATCGGTGTCCATCATGCCGACTTCGTCCAACAACGTGTTGGCCATTGCAGGATCATATTGTGCAAAGTACTGCGACCATTTTGGATCAACGAAACTTGGCGCAGGTGAGAAGCCGATATACTGCTTGGCTTCACCCAGACCGAAGAAAGCAACTTCGTTAATCTCATCGCGGTTGATTGCAACAGACATCGCCTGACGGAAACGCAGATCGCTGAACACTTTACGCTTTTCAGGATCTTCGTGGGTCAGGTTGAACGAAAAGTTTGCCATTGTAATCTCAGGCTTAAGTTCAACGGTAAAGTTGCCCTTTTCCTGATTTTCCAGCAGCAACGGAGCAGAAGGCAATTGTAGTGATTGTGCCTTATAGTCCACCTCAGAGTTCACCAGTTTCAGAATGCGAACTTCGTTCTCGTTCACGTAAATCTCATCCTGTTCATTGATATAGGGCAACTGATTGCCAGCTGTATCAATCTGGAAGAAATACGGGTTGGCTACGAAACGCCGGCCCTCGGTGGATTCAGAAGTAACAAAGTAGCTTTCAAGTGTTGGCACCGCATCCGCTGGCAGATTTGCCACCAGTTCAGGTTTGGCAAGCATCGGTGAGGGTGTGTCCGTCCAGTCCGAATTACCGTAATAGGCCGAAATTACCGCAAGACCGTTTTCAAATCCCAGCGCCTGTGCTTCTGCATCGGCGTTTTCATTGAATTCCGGATCCCATTTGCTCAGGAAATGCATGGGCTGAAAGCCTTGGGCAAATGACGTTGCAAAATGCGCCAACAGACCAGGCTTTGGGGCCGGCAGATTGAACACAACTGTGGTTTCGTCCGGTGTGTCAATGGTCATGCGTTCACCACCAACAAGAACATAGTCCTTGGGCTTGGCGATCACATTCTCATTCAGTGCCAGATTGTCGTACCAGTATTTTACATCGGCAGATGTAAATGGTGAGCCATCGGACCATTTGTGGCCTTTACGCAGGAAGAATGTCAGCTGGGTGAAATCATCATTCCATTCCCAATCCTTGGCGACGTTTGGCACGATGGTTTGCAGATCATCTGAAAACCGAACCAGATTTACGTGGCGAACAGACAAAAAGTCAGATGTACCGGCCTCTGGTGCGTTGGAAAGAACGTCAAGCGTTCCGCCGTACTTACCTACTTCATCATAGGGAACGACAACCAGTGGTTCTTCCGGCAGGCGCATTGCCAGTTCTGGCAAGGGACCATTGCCGCGGATTTTCGCGTTGTTGGCCTCGGCTGCCGGATTGCTCTGGAATGTCATCGTGCAACCAGCAGCATCCTGAAATGCTGACAGTTCATATTGTTGGCGGTATTTGCCTTCGGCAACCCCGCCCATATCGGCCAGCGTAATCCCTGGACAACCGGCATGCGCAGCAGCAGACGCGCCCCCGGTTAACGCCATGAGCGCGACCCCTGAATAGAGTGCTATTTTCATTATTGTTCCTCTCTGTTGATTAATGTCGAAAACATGTGGAATACAGATCGATTGCATTTGCATAGCTGTGACGGCATCAAATGCCGGCAGTTTGACCGAATATGAAAGCCTTTCGGTGGCAGACCAACAATATCCAGTTTTTTTCCTCCCCAGGAATTATCCAATGCAAATGCCGATTCTGTCAAATTCTGCAATGCCCCGCACACCTTGAATAGGATTGTACAGGGGACACCGCTCTGTCAAGATATTTTCAGATATATCGATCACTTACCGATGATACTGGTCGGATTTCCTGAATGTCATACTGCCAAATTCTGGCAATGGATGAGTCCAATTCAGCTAAATGGCAAATTTTAATAAAGTTCTTCGAATTTGTCAGGTGCTTTGTCTTTTATGTATTTGCCCGTCAAAAAATATGTAATTTGCCCGTCAAAAAAAATTAGGCCAGGTACCGTCTTTTAGAAACCGGTCGCGGTTGTGTGCCGCAACCGGTTGATATCTTAGGAAACTAGGGTTTTTCACCACGTGCCAAACGGGCGTTGATATCCGCTATAACCGCGGGTAACTCAACCAAACTGTCAATCACATAATGGGCCCCGGCCTGTTCAAGAATTTTGCGAGTATGGGCCATACGCGCCGCGATGTCGGCGTCAGACAGTGTTGCTTCTTCGTCTAACGTGTTGATGTTCATGTAATTGGAATAGCGCACCAATCCAACGCCCCAGCACCCGGCATTCATCGCTTCACCAACACCGGAAACGGTATCGTCACATTTGACCACCGATTTTACGTCATCAATGCCCAGCAAATCCAGGTTTTTGAAAACCATATGCGGTGATGGTCGCGCACCGTTCAGCACTTCATCTCCGGCAACTGTGGCGTCAGGTGTAATGCCCTGCTTGATCACATCTGCCAACAGCACATCGACCATTACACGGGTAAAGCCAGTGGAAACACCGATCTTGATGCCCTCTGCCTGCAAATCGTTGCACACTTTTTTCACACCGGGCAGTAACGCTGTATATTTTGGTAAACATTCCAGCTGTGCCGGTACAAAATCAGTAAACATTGCATCAACATCAGCCTGGGTTGGTGGCTTGCCTTTGATCTTTTCCCAACGCGCTGCGATAACAGGATCCTGTGTCAGTTTCAGGATGTGAATATCCTTGCGCAGGCCCATGGGGCCGCGGGCCTCTTCCATGGAAATTTCAACGCCCTGGTTTTTGAAAACCTCGACGAAGACAACCGCTGGCGCGATGACATAGGCGTCGGCCAATGTGCCGCTCCAATCCAGTACGGCGCATTTGATTTTGCCGCGGTAGGTGCGCTCGAATGTGTATTCAGATGGTCCAGCCATGAAATATTCCTTTGATTTTCATGTTTCAGTTAATAGGTTAAGCGGCCAGTTTGGCCCGTTCGATCAATGCAGATGCAGCGGGTGCCGCACTATCGACCCCCATATCTTTCAAGGTTTCACCAGCGGCTTTTACAACAAGGCGCATGACATTGCTGTCCATCTGGCCAATACAGCCAATGCGGAAACTATCAGCAACAGTCAGCTTGCCGGGGTAGATTATAAAACCTTTTGATTTCATGATGTTATAGAATTTTCCAAATTCAAACGCGCTGTCCGCCGGGCAGAAGAATGTTACGATAATTGACGACAACCAGCGGTCTTTCAGCAAGGTTTCGAACCCCAGATCCCGCATTCCGGCAATCATCACATCACGATTTTCTGTGTAGCGGGCACCCCGCGCTAAAACCCCGCCCTCGTTCTGATGCGCCTTTAGGGCCGCCAGAAATGCCACGACAACATGTGTCGGCGGGGTAAAACGCCATTGCCCGGTTTTGTTCATATGCGACCACTGGGCATGAACATCCAGTGAAAGCGAATGGCTATTGCCTTTAGCGGCTTCCAGTTCGGAATTGCGCGCGATGATAAAACCAAAGCCCGGCACCCCTTCGATGCATTTATTTGCAGAGGAGACCATTGCTTCAAAACGGATTTCATCGACATTCAGGGCGATCGCGCCAAAGGCGCTCATGCTGTCGATCAACAGCTTGCGCCCGGCAGCATACACCGCTTGTGAAATCTCTTCCACCGGGTTCAGGATGCCGGAACTTGTTTCACAATGGACAACAATCACATGGCTGATAGTCGGATCTGCCAGCAACGCAGCTGATACTTCAGAACCACGCGGTGGCATGTAATCGCCCTTATCTATAACGGTATGAGACCGTCCGAGATACTCTAACGTTTGTACCAAACGTTTGCCGTAAGCGCCATTTGACAGGACCAGAACTTTGCCGTCGCGCGGTATGAATGAGCCCAGCATTGCTTCTACCGAGAAGGTGCCGCTGCCCTGCATTGGAACGCAATCAAATGCGCCTTGGGTATCATTGATCATCCCTAAAAGCAGTTGGCGCATTTCAGCGGTGATGGCGCGAAATTCTTCGTCCCAACTTCCCCAGTCACGCAGCATTGCGCGTTTGACTTCATAGGATGTTGTCAGCGGACCCGGGGTGAGCAGGTAGGGTTCACCCATGTGAGGGGCTGGAAGATTACTGGCGGGGTTTGGCATTGGCTGGTCCCGGTTTGCGGTTTGATAGGGGGCTGATACCGCTTTACAAAGCTATTTGTAAAATCGTTATTATTTATCATTGCATCGTTTTCATCGATCTATAAAATGGCGCTGTATAAAAGGGTTTTCTTTATGAAATACACACAGTTACGGGCTTTTCACAGGGTTGCTTTGCAGGGCGGGTTCTCGGCGGCGGGGCGGGCGATGGGGTTGACGCAGTCGGCGGTTTCGGATCAGATTCTGAGCCTTGAAAGCAGTTATGACATCCTGCTGTTTGACCGCAGCCACCGGCAGGTTTCACTGACTGAAAAGGGGAAAATGCTGCTGGATATTACCCGTCCGTTTTTTGAAGCCGAAGCGCAGGCCCTTGATTTTCTTACTGAATCCCGCGAAGTGGCCACTGGTACTTTGCGGGTCATTGCGGATTCTGCGTTTCATGTGACCGAATTACTGAGCACCTATCGCGCCCGTTTTCCGAAGGTAAAAATCAGCCTGCGATCCGGAAATTCCGCTGAAGTGGAACAGGCGTTGGTGAACTATAGCGCTGATATTGGTGTGCTTGGTTCGACAGTATATTCGCCGCGTTTTCAGGGTGTTACGTTGGGCAGCACGCCAATTATCGCTTTTGCAGCGGTGGATTTCAGGCAGATTGGGGACGCAAAATTGACGCTTTCGGAGTTGATAAAATATCCGTTGGTTTTGCGGGAAGAAGGGTCAATAACCCGGCAGAAACTGGAAGAAGCTGCACAAAAACAAAAGCTTACCCTAAACCCGGCGATTGAGGCCGAAGGGCGTGAGGCGGTGCGGGAAATTGTGGCGTCGGGGGGCGGTATCGGGTTTGTGTCAGAAGCAGAATACGGGCAAGATCAACGACTTAGACCGATCCGGATTGCGGGCCCTGCGATCGCGATGGAGGAAACGGTTGTCTGTATCCGGCAACGAAATGAGGTGCGCACCATCCGGGCTTTCATGGCGATGGCCGCGGATAATTGAGTGAATTTCCGGCGTGAAGATTTTTTGTGAAAACCCGGTGTCGGGCGGCGGATTGGTGATTTCTTTAAACTTTGTAACAAGTTTGCAAGGGGGTGTTTAAACTTTGTAAGGGTCAAAAACATGGAAATACGGGTCAATATGACTGACATAAGGGCGCGGTTGAGCGCGCTGGTCGGTCAGGTGGAAATTGCTGGTGACAGGGTGATCATCCAGCGGTTCGGGGTAGCGAGCGCGGCGCTGGTTTCAATGGATGATCTGGCACGTATCATGACGGCGGAGGCGGATGAGATTGCAGGGGCGGTAAACCCGCGGACCGGGGTGCGCGGGGCGTTGGTGACGGTGGCGGAATTATTGGGGGT
>VAPL010772704.1_pt1 | contig 10150 bp, 7 predicted proteins | sample 3395061 | NCBI WGS metagenome assembly VAPL01 (sample SAMN08290444, study PRJNA428436) | hydrothermal vent metagenome | isolation source: Deep-sea hydrothermal vent chimney 2 | place: Pacific Ocean: Juan De Fuca Ridge | depth 2182 m m | reverse complement strand
GCCTGCCTTTCAAGGCGTAATTCCACCAACTCTTGCCACCGTATCGGCTGATGGAATTCCTAACGTAACCTACATTTCTCAGGTACATTATGTTGATGAAAAACACATAGCTATTTCTCGGCAATTTTTTAATAAAACATGGAAAAATATTGATGAAAATCCACGATTCACAGTGGCACTTACATGTCCTGAATCATTTACCATTTGGAAACTAATTTTGAGTTATAAAGAAGAAAAACATGACGGGCCAATCTTTAATGAAATGGATATGATTATCAAGGCAATAGCCTCGATGCAAGGACTCGAAGATGTTTTTAAATTGCAGTCAGCAGTTATTTGCAGGGTTGATGATATTAAAACCATAGTACAAAATGGAAAAATCAATTGATCAATTAACCAAAGAACTCAAAGAAGAAAAAAGAAAAAACGATCTGCTAAGAGATGTTTCCATGGTATTGGGAAACCTATCTTCTCTAGAAGAAAAGTTGAATAATATATTAGCTTTATTGGACAGCAAATTTAATTTGAAACATACCATGCTGCTCTTCCCATCAAAAAACAATACTGTCCTTAATGTATTTGCAAGCAGGGGTTTTAAAAACTCAGGAATTGGTATAGAGATACCCTTTAACCAAGGCATATCTGGGGTGGTGGCAAGTAATCAGAAAAAATTAAGAATTTCTCGATTGTCACATTATCGAAGATATGCCAATGCATTCACTAAAGGCAAAAATAATGGTCTAAAAAACATCAATCTTCCTCGACTTGAAAATGCTGAAAGCCAAGTGGCCCTTCCGCTGATGGCGAATAACGAACTGGTTGCCGTTTTGTCTTGTGAAAGTGAAGATATTAATTTTTTTCATCAAGCGGACGAAGATTTATTGATGACACTGTCACAACAAATTGCACTTTCAATCCAAAATTCTATCGTATTTGAACAATTGGAAGACCACGTAAAACTTAGAACGAAAGAATTGGAAAAATTGAATAGCACAAAAGATCACTTATTTTCCATTATCGGACACGACCTTAGAAGTCCGGTTACAGCATTGGAGGGAATTGCTGAACTATTTCAATATTATAACTCATCAGGCAAACTAAATAAACTGAAAGAGTTGGGACCGAAGATTAGTTATGCAGCAAAAAATGTAAATCAACTGCTCGATAATTTATTGAATTGGTCAATGAGTCAACAAGACGGACTTAATTGTATGCCGCAGGAGATTGACATTCATAAGATGGTCAAGGAAGTCCAGCACCTTTTCAAGGATTTTTTGGAATCAAAAAAAATTCATTTCGTACTCTCTGGAGAAAGTAAAGCTATTGCTTATGCAGATTATAATATGATTTTTAGTGTGTTGAGAAATGTAATTAATAATTCCATCAAGTTCACTCCAAAAAAGGGTACAATCGATGTTGACATATTTGACGAAGGCAAAAATATTAAAGTTAACATCAGCGATACCGGAATTGGTATCAGTAAAGAAAAAATAGAAACCTTATTTTATCTTCAGAAAAACAAAAGTACGCTTGGCACAAACAGAGAAAGAGGTTCCGGATTAGGTTTAGTTCTTGTAAAAGAATTTATACAACTTAATAATGGGAGCATCACCATTTGTAGTTCTGACAAAGGGACCAGTGTTCAGCTTTTACTTCCAAATAAATAATAATTTTTCATTCCAATAATTGAGACGTTCAATCCCAGATTAGGTGCGTTCATTCCTTATTTTTCTGCCCGGAAATTATTCTTTCAATATTTGATTTAACAATTACTATTAAACGTAATAGCTAAATTCTCAGCAGCAAAATGTGTCTATTTAGCTTGATGCGCATGTAAAAAACTATTTACAAACCTCTAATCAATAAGAAAATGGAAACAGCTACTGAAACACAAATTAACCCCTCCAAAATAATGCAAATTGGCATGGGGTTTTGGGCATCAAAAACATTGCTCACCGCCATTAGCATGGGGCTATTTACCCATCTGGCCCATGGAGAATTATCGGGAGATGAAATTAAAAATAAGCTAGGTCTTCACGATAGAAGTCTTTATGATTTTCTTGATACGCTGGTAGCACTGGGTTTTCTGGAAAGAAGTGGGTTAAAAGAAACAGCCATGTACAGCAATGCCGAGGATGCCAATTTATTTCTTGACAAGAACAAACCGAGTTATGCCGGCGGAATGTTAGAAATGTGCAATCACAGATTATATCCATTCTGGAACACCCTCGAAGATGGATTGAAGACAGGACTCCCTCAAAATGAAACGAAAAATTCAGACGCTGACATATTTGATATTTTCAATGCTAATGAACCCAAGCTTCGAGAATTTTTGAAAGCTATGGCAGGAATTCAAATGGGTAATTTTATGATGTTGGCCAATCAATTTGATTTTTCAAGTTACAGTACCTTGTGTGATATTGGAGGTGCGGGTGGACATTTATCTGCCCAAATAGCCTTGAATAATCCACACATGAGATGTATTACTTTTGACACGGCATCCGTTTCAGCTATTGCAATGGAAAACATTGAAATGATGGAACTTGCTGATAAAGTATCAATTCAGGCAGGAGACTTTATCGAGGGTGATATCCCATCTGCCGATGTAATCACCATGGGAAATATTCTTCATGATCATGGATTGCAAAACAAAAAAATGATTCTTAAAAAGGCATATAATGCACTTCCGGAAGGAGGAGTTTTGATGGTGATAGAAAATATTATTGATGACAACAGACGTGAAAATGCTTTTGGCCTGATGATGTCTTTGAATATGCTTATCGAAACAAAAGAAGGCTTTGATTTTTCTTTTGCCGATTTTAATGAATGGGCAAAAGACATTGGATTTAAAGAAACATCAATAATGAAATTAACAGGACCTACAAGTGCAATAATTGCCATAAAGTAAACCACTATAAAAATGAAAAACTTAAAAACAATACTCGTATCGGGACTAGTAGTGATAATTTCAATATCCATATCCTATTCTCAAAATAGTAATAATTCGCACAATAAATTTTCCTATTCCGATCAAATAACCGGTGGTATGAACTGCGTCATTGTGCAACATAGTATTGCAGATTTTGAAACCTGGGAAATTGCCTATAAAAAAGATGGTGAAAGAAGGCAAAAATCAGGGGTCAAAGAAAAACTTTTACTTAGAGGGGCCGATGATCCGAATTTTATAACAGTTGTATTTGAGCTCAATAATATCGAAAGCGCACAAAGCTTTTTTACTGATCCTCACTCCGCAGAATTGATGCAGGCAGCGGGCGTTATCAGTAAACCCTCTTTTCGCTACTTCAAAGTTGGTTCTTCAGGTATTCCGGAAGGTGATTATTTTTTAATTGTCCAACACACGGTTAAAGATTATGATTTTTGGAAACAGGAGTTTGACAAACATCAAAACGTGAGAACTGAATATCATCTGTCACTGACTGCGTTGGGAAAAGACTTAGACAATCCACTTAATGTTGTCGCTATTTTCAATAGCAAAAAGCAAAAAAACATCACATCCTTTCTTGAAAAATCAGACTTGAAGGAAGCAATGAAGCATGCCGGAATAACCAGCCCACCCACACAAGAAATAATGGTGCTAAATAAAAAATAGTTTCAGTCATAAAATATTTTCAATATTACGGAAGTCGCTTTACTAAGGTGCGACTTTCTTGTTAGGGGTTGTCCGGAAAATAAGGTTTACAGAATTGACGAAGTAATTTTACGCTTTCTCAAGGCATAAAAAAGCGAACCTATCTGGCGGTAGGCTGGTAGCCAAAACCACATGGAAGGTCAATGTGTAAATAATGTGGTTAGAAGGAGTGAAAGTTATAAATCTCACCTCGGGAGATCTCCCAGACGTAACGAACGCAAAGTTTGAAGCAGATTGTAATAAGATTTAAAATCCAGCACCAGTCTGGGCGGAAAAATTAGTGGAGATTTTTAGTCGCATCATTACGATTTTAGTAAAGAGCTAAGATTATAACCATCGAAAAATTGCTTTGGTAAGTTTCCTTGAGAAAATAATTTGCATGGACCTACTCCATAAAAGTGTAATTCATTCTTTTCGCATCTCAATAAGGAACCCTCTGGCAAGGCAACAACTGTAGAATTTTTATTAAGAGATACAAATTCCTTTATACGCATATCTCTGCTTTCTCCACCATGATTTGGAATGGTAGCCTCAGTATAATGAGGATTGATTTGAAAAGGAACAAGTCCTAAGCCGTCAAAGGATACAGGCTCTACAATAGGCATATCATTCGTGGTCATTATTGTCGGACAGGCAATATTAGCACCTGCGCTCCATCCAATATAAGGCATACCGTTATCTACCTCAAGACGGATTCTTTTCATGAGGTTATTTTTTTGTAATTGATGCGCCAGTTGAAACGTATTGCCACCACCAATAATAATTGCACCATATCCGGATATATCATCACTATTAATTTGATGAATGGAGTCTACATGATACCCAAAATTATTAAATCTCTCGCTTACAACTTTTGCATATTCATCATAGGATATTGTAACACCGGCATATGGAATAAATAGTACTTTTTTTACATCTTTTAAAAAATCCTTTATGTGATGTTCTGGCCACCCTAAATATTGCTCGCCAACCATTGTGGAATTGCTGAGTAAAAGCAGTCTTTTATTCATAATTTAATTTTCTCCATAAACTGTCAATACTAGCTTTCTGGCCCCGCCATTGTTTCTGTGTTCACATAAATAAATTCCTTGCCAGATACCAACATTGAATTTCCCATTGGTAATCGGAAGGCTTACCGAACTTCCAAGTATGGAAGATTTTATGTGCGCCGGCATATCGTCTGATCCTTCATAATCATGTTTGTAATATGCCATATTCTCCGGGACCATTTTATTAAAATGACTTTCAAAATCCAATCGAACTGTAGGGTCGGCATTTTCATTCAATGTCAGGCTTGCCGAGGTGTGCTTAATAAACACATGCAACATCCCTATATTAATTTTCTTCAGCTCCTGGAATTTATGAATGATTTCATTGCTGATCAAATGGAATCCTCTCGGATATGCATTCAAAGTAATTTCTTTTTGAAAAATTTTCATGGTATTTATATAAAAAACTTGAAATACTTTATTGGAAACTATTTCGTCAATTATTACAATGTATAATAGTTTTACTACGAATCCGCCTGTTTCCGGCAGGTTTATTGGAGTTAATTATCATAGAATTCAAGATAATTACTCGATTCTTTCATACGCCCCCATATCCGGGAATGTATCTCGTTTGATGCCGTCTAAATCAAATTCTATCCCAATCGGCACTCCTTTGTCTTTTGCTGGTGAAAGCGTATCTAATCGATAATTGTACAATGGCGGGTCAATAAATTGCGGGTTTACATTTAAAATATTACCAAGCGTATCCAAATCTGTAATTGTAGTTTTAAAGATATTATTAGAAAAATTAAATATATATTCAGCTTCTCCATCCAAATTAATTAATATTTCATTTTCCAGGTTCCCATTAATAATTGAGTTTATAATATTCACATTAATGTCTTCAATAATTGAAGAATTATCGTCTAATATGATATTATCTGATATAAAAAATGTAGGATTTTGCCTAAAGAAATTGAAACTGTAATTAGCAAATGTGCAATGTTTGTAAGTATAATTTCCTCCAGCAATATTCCCGCAATTCAGATTTATACAATTATTAACGAGGACATTTTCTGCATATAAATCTGATGTAAAGGATAGAATACCGGAATTACTCATGTTTTCAATGATGACATTTTTCAGAACAATATCAGGTATAGTGTCCTGATCCGGGGATCCAAGTCGAATACCAAATTCAGCATTTCTAATGGTGGTGAAATTCATGAAACTCCCATGGCTACCTTCCAAAAACATCAATCCTCCCCATTGTCCAGGAATATTTTCATAAGCAGGATCGAGGCGTTCATTTCTAAAAATAATACGATCATCTGATGTGCCCATTGCATTTATACTTCCTTTTACATAAATATATGCTCCTTTTGCGCCAAATATTTTTGCGCCTTTCTCAATATTCAAATCACAAAGCGTATCTACCAAAATTGAACTGAAGATTACATAAGGTCTTTCATTAGTCCAGGTGGTGTTACATGCCAGTATCACGTCTCCCAGATAGTTTGCATCCTGTCCCCAGGCAACCAATTTTACATGCTGGATATTTCCATTGGTTTCAAACATTATAGAATCATTGACAAGAAAAGGAGTGTTTTTATTTTGGGGATCTATAAATACTTCTACCAAAATCAGGACAGAATCTTTGCCCAAAATGAGAACCTCTTCCAAAGCATCAGGTTCTGTTCCATTGATTAAAATATTATATGGAGAAGCTTCACCACCTGCGATTTTTATGTTGGTGATTTTAAGCGCATTCTTGCTGGGATTATAAATTTTCATTCTTTTGGTAGCACTTCCTACTCCTGTGAATACTGTGTCGAAAAGTACAGTGTCACTAGAAAACTCCAAGCCATTCACAAAATCAAAATCTATGATTTCCTCCTCCGGTTTGCAATTGAGCACGGATAGTCCTGCTACAAGTAGAATAAAATAAATTACAGGATTAGTCAATGTTATTTTTGCGATCATCAATCGACCTGGCCTTCTTTTAGCTTTTCTGCATTTTCAGCGATACCAAGTTGTTCAATAAACTCCAGAATATTGCCATCCATCACATGGGGTAAATTATGTTGAGAGTAGCCAATTCGGTGATCAGTAACTCTTCCCTGGGGGTAATTATAGGTTCTTATTTTATCAGACCTATCACCCCTGCCAATCATAGATTTTCGCTCTGCTCCGATTTCTTCTTGTTGCTTTTTTAATTCGATGGCATAAATTCTGGACTTTAGCTCCTTCATCGCCTTGTCATAATTTTTGAGCTTTGATTTCTGATCCTGGCATTGTACAACTATTCCAGATGGAATATGTGTCAATCGAATCGCCGAGTAGGTCGTATTTACTGACTGACCTCCTGGGCCCGACGAACAAAATTCATCTCTGCGAACATCATTCAAGTCAATATCAATTTCCAAATCATCCATCTCTGGAAATGCTGCAACACTTGCCGCTGAGGTATGGACTCTGCCTTGAGTTTCTGTTGCAGGAACACGCTGAACCCTGTGCACGCCGCTTTCATATTTCAGTAAGCCATATACATTATTTCCGCTAATATTTGCGACTAACCTACTGTAGCCGCCTGCTGTGCCTTCTACGTAATCAGAAACTGACATTTTCCATCCCTTTTTCTCAGAAAATTTCTGATACATTCTCAGTAAGTCTCCTGCAAAAATAGATGCTTCATCTCCACCTGCTCCAGCTCTTATCTCTAAAATTGCATTTTTACTGTCATTTGGATCTTTCGGGATGAGCAGTTGTTTCAATTCGCTTTCTATTTTTTCTTTTTTAGGATGAAGTTCATCTAACTCAAATTTTGCCAATTCACGAAATTCTTCATCTTTTTCAGTCTCAAGCATTGACTTGGCGCCTTTTATCCCGGCCAATATGTTTTTATAGCTTTCGTACTTTTCAACAATTTTTTCCAAGTCTTTGTATTCTTTACTTAGCTTAGAAAAATGTTTCATATCAGACATTGCATCCGGCTGTACAATTAGTTGTCCTACTTCCTCAAACCTGTGCTTTATAGCTTCTAACTTATCAATCATTGCATTTATTTTGATTCGCCAAAGTTAATATTAATGATCGTTTATTAATAATAGAAAAACGATATGTGTAATATTTTGAACAAATGAAGGGATATATTTTACAATGATGCTATAAAAAATACATATTGGATATTTTGAAAAGGTCAGACAATGATTGCGTTTTCGTGAAGCAGTAATTTATTATTTAGAAAAATTTTATGAACTAGGAACTGTAATTATTGCGTAAATTATATTCAGAGATGTGTTCAGTGTGGATTTTTTACTATAAGGAAAAGAATGTCTAAACTCTCTGAGTCCAGTTGGGAAGGGCATTGAAGTTATTTTTAGATAGGAGATTTAAACTATTAAATTGTATTAACTATAATATCTGTGGTGTAGGATTTACCATTTCGATGAATTAGTTACAATTTTCAATTGAATTTTTTTATCAATAAATAGAATCTGTATTGGGATTTTTATGATTACGATTCTCTTTTTCTTACATAAAGCCAAATTTCATATTTTTATTATATTAAATGTTATTTCATAAATTGGTTAAAAATTAAGAAAAAGTAAAATCGAATTTTTATAATCAGGGCACATTAATAATTATAATATTCAATAACATCCTATCAAATGAAAGGAATAAGATTTACAATTAGGCGAAAAATAATATGGGGATTTTTTGCAATTATCATCATTTTTAGCGCAAATGCAACCTATAGTGTTTATACAATCTACAAAGGAAATGCAATTATAAAACAATCTCAGGAAGTAATAAATCCAATTACTGAGGCAGTAAACGATTTCATCTTATTGGTGACAAGGTCAAAGATGCTGATGACAAATTGGGTTTATCTCCAGACAAATGAAGATGACAAAAATGCCTTGAGAGCGATTCACGATCATGAATACCTTGAGGTTAAGAACAGGATACTTAAGTATTCATCGCAAGTAGAATATGGAGATGATATTGTCAGTCCGGATTCTGCATTTATTCAGTTTGAATCGCTACTTGATATTGAGCAGGGCATCATGACTGATCTGAACACTTTTGAAGATTATGAAGATCCGATAAAGAAATTTATGGCCGAAGAGTCAATTGAAAGTGAAGTATTACCTAGATCTACCGATTTGATTGCTTTACTGGAAAGTATCAATGATTATTTGAAAGGACAAAAGACAAGTACCGATGCAGGATTAATGTCAAATTTCAAGCAATTGATAAATACAACTGCAATACTGGGTGTTGTGTTGCTAATTATTGGTTTTGTCTTGGCATTTTCTATTTCTGGCACAATTACAAAACCTCTCGATTATCTCAGGGCAGTAATAGATCATTTAGGCAATGGTGATTTGGTGAAAATTGATATCAATAAAGTTTCCAATGACGAAATTGGTGACATGGCCACTTCTCTTTCTTCGATGGCAGAAGGTTTTGGAGAAATAACCATTTTTGCTGAAAATATTGGTGACGGAAAGTATGATAGCGAATTCAAGCCTTTGAGTGATAGTGATATGCTTGGAAATGCTTTGCTTGAAATGAGAGCTAACTTGAAAAAAGTAGCTGAAGAAGACAAAAAAAGAAACTGGGCAACAAGCGGGTTAGCTAAATTTGGCGATATTCTAAGAAGTTATAACGACAATTTTGAAAAATTGGCCGATGAAATAATTTCTAATTTAGTAAAGTATATCAATGCAAATCAAGGAGCATTATTTATTATAGAAAATGACGATGCAGCTTCTGAGGAGAGTTATATGGAGCTGGCGGCTTGTTATGCATGGGATAAGAAGAAATTTTTAGAGAAAAAAATACATAAGGGAGAAGGGTTGTCGGGTCAGGCCTGGATAGAGGGAGATGTTATCTATCTGACGGAAGTGCCAGACGATTATGTATCCATTACCTCAGGTCTTGGAGAGGCCAATCCGCGAAGTGTATTGATAGTTCCACTGAAACTGAATGATGAAATACATGGGGTAATCGAAATGGCTTCATTTAGAGAGTATGAAGAGTTTGAAATTGAATTCATAGAGCGAATAGCAGAAAACATAGCATCGACGATTTCATCTGTAAAAGTGAATGAAAGAACGCAAAAATTGCTCGAGGAATCAACTATGATGACAGAGCAAATGAGAGCCCAGGAAGAGGAAATGAGACAAAACATGGAAGAACTCCAAGCGACTCAGGAAAAGATTGAAAGAGACCAACTCGATAGAGATTCGAGAGAAAAAATTGTATTGAGTAGTACTGTATTGTTTGAACTTACTACAAGTTTTACAATTAAAAGTGCCAATGAAATATGCAAAGATGTTCTTAAATATTCTCCTGCAGAGTTAGAAGGTAAAATGTTTAAAGATATAATGGTCTCAAGTTCAGATCTTCAGGATATAAAAGAAAAGGCCACCGCAGAGAATTTCTGGGATGGTGTATTGAGAATGAAAGGAAAATCAGGAGCTGAAGTAAAATTACTCGCCTC
>VAPL010676753.1_pt1 | contig 10153 bp, 5 predicted proteins | sample 3395061 | NCBI WGS metagenome assembly VAPL01 (sample SAMN08290444, study PRJNA428436) | hydrothermal vent metagenome | isolation source: Deep-sea hydrothermal vent chimney 2 | place: Pacific Ocean: Juan De Fuca Ridge | depth 2182 m m | reverse complement strand
GGATTGAATACATGGTTTCGTAACTCTAACTTTCCGGATTCTATTTTTGTTAAATCCAATAGGTCATTAATTAAACTCAGAAGATATTGACTACAATGTCCGATAATTTTAATTTCATTTCTGTATTTAGCCGGGAAATCCTTTTTACGCTGCAATACTTGAATATAGCCTAATAAACTATTAAGCGGTGTTCTCAAATCATGGCTCATATGCGAAAGAAAATCTGATTTTGCCTGACTGGCTACTTCCGCAGTTTCTTTAGCTTTCTTAAGCTGTTTAAGGTTTTCCTGCAACTGATATGTACGGCGATCAACTTTTTGTTCAAGTATCTGATTTTGGTTGCTTAACAACTTATCATGCTGACTGATCTTGGCAATCATGTCATTAAATTCATCAGCCAGTATAGCTAGCTCATCATTAGTGCGTGACTCCACCTGTACTGAATAGTCTTTATGTTCAGTAATATGCCTGATAGCCGATAGTAAATCTTTTATCGGTGTTAGAAATATCATTTGCAACTTAAAAGTTAATAAAAATGCAATCATCAATGTCAATAAAAATAAAACCGAGAGAACCTGTACCTGCCTGTTAACTAATTTAATTAAATCTTTTAAATTACTCTTAATACTCAGTGTTCCTATCTGTTCCTGTTCTAGCATTACAGGAACAGATAAATATAAATAATCCGAACTGTAAAAATAATTACGCTTCCCATCACAAACAAATGTTACTTCTAATAGCTCAATATTTTTATCAAAACTATTGCTATATTCTTCAAATAATTGACACTGCTCATCCAATAAAGCCACATGATTAATTGAATTATCCGCTACAGCTGATCGTAAAATTTCTAGTGCTGTTTTTTTATCTGAAAATTTTAGGGCGGCTGTACTATTTTTAGCCAGCACATCCGCCAAGATAAAGAGCCTGATCACTTTGTTTTTTTTAAAATCAATAGAATTTACCCCAAAAATAAAGCCAGTATTAAGTAACAATGCAATCGAACAACAGAGCATAATAACTATAATGAGTCTACTTCGTAAAGTCGATTGACTGGAAAACAATTTCATCGCTAATCTGACATTTATTTGTTAGTCATTAAACAGACAGTGTTGATTAACATTTTGCTAATCTCTGCTTGTGATACAGGTTTTGAAAATAAATACCCTTGCATGGACTGACAATTCAAACCTGCTAAATAATTTGCCTGAGACTCTTTTTCAACCCCTATTGCAACGACTGATTTATTCAAGCTTTCCGCCAGGTTTATAATCGCCCGAACAATAGAACCTGAACCTTCAGTAGCAGAAAGTTGCCAAATAAACTGAGTATCAATTTTAAATGTATCAATCGGTAACTGTTCTAAATAGTTTAGAGAAGTGTAACCCGCTCCAAAATGATCTATAGCAAAACTGATGCCCATTTGATGGAGCTGATTTAATACTTTCTCTGTTTCCTGAATATTTTGCATAATGTCCTTTTCTGCAATTTCAAAGATAAGAAAATCAGCTGTTAAGCCTAGGCTCTGTAAAGTGTTCGCAATAAATTGCTTAAAATTCTGTTGACGCAATCTATAGCCAGAAATATTTAACGATATTGTTATCTCTGCTAAGCCGGCATCTTTCCATTTTACATAGTCTTGACAAACTTCAGTAAAGGCCCATTCTTCCAGGCCTTGAATCAAACCAGCTTCTTCTGCCAAAGGAATAAAAACTTCAGGTGAAATCATTTTATTTTCAGCATTCTGCCAACGCAATAAGGCTTCTACAGCAATAATTTTGCCCTGCATATTGACTTGAGGCTGATAAAAAATTTGCAATTCAGAATTTTCAATAGCGGTCTTAAGTTGCCTTTTTAGTAAGACTCTATAATCCATAGTTTGCATATTTTCTTTATACATTTCTGCTATAAAAAAACAATAATTATTACGTCCAGCCTGCTTAGACTGATACATTGCAATATCTGCAAACTGTTTTAACTGCTTTGCTGACTGACTATGCTCTGGATATAAACTAATCCCAATACTGCTTGAAACAGACAACTCATGTTGATTACAGAAAAAAGGATCTGAGAAGGCCATCAACATTTTTTGCGCCACCCTCTCACTGTCAGAAAATGATTCAATAGCACTTAAAATCAGGGTAAACTCATCCCCCCCCACTCGACATAAGGTATCATCTTCTCGAAGCAAGGCGTTTATTCTTTCAGTAACCGCAATTAACAACTTATCTCCTGTATCATGTCCAAAAGTGTCATTAATCGCCTTAAAATGATCTAAGTCAAAATACAGCAAGGCCACCTTACTTCCCACTCGCTGCGCATGACTCAGCACTTGTTGTAAGCGGTCATTAAAGAGCAGTCTATTTGCCAATCCAGTCAGCGAGTCATGTGTAGCCTGATGGTTTAATTTTTGATTAAGCTGTATTAATTCAGCTGTTCGCTCAGCGACGGTATGCTCCAATACTTTGTCTTTACGCTGAATTTCATCGAGCATTTCATTAAAACTAGCCGTTAAATCACCAATTTCGTCTTTTGACAAAACTTCAGCTCTAACCGTATAACTACTTAGATGAGTCACTTTCTTTGCTGTATTATTTAACTTTAAAATAGGCTCAACAGCCCGTTTTAGCAATATATTGGACAGTATCATGGTTAAAATCATTGCCATTAATGAAATCATCATGGCGACCACAACATACTTTAAATTATGCCGATACAGATCATTTAAACTGACTGTAATATAAACGATACCAATTTCTTTACCTTGATAATCAATAGCATGCTCAATTAAAACATGTCTCGTAAACCATTTACCCAAAGGGATAGAGGCCCCGTTTATTTGAATATCAGAATTAGCTATTAAGTTTTTATACGTTGCAAAATTTTTTGCCGAAGGCGTTAAAATATTTGCTTTAATTATACTTTTATCAGCCTTTAAAGCCGCTAGTATTTCTTCAGCAGCGGCAGAATCATCAAAAAGAATCGTACTAGCACTATTGTTAGCAATAATTTCAGCCTGAATGGCTAAACGTGTATTTAATTTTGTCCATTCATTTTCTGAGTTTAAAGCGATAAAAATAATAAGCACAAAAAATAATGAAACACCCATGGCTAGTGATGTAACCATCATTAATTTATGTTTAATTGATGTTGAGTTTTGGAAAAGTGATTTAATCATCTTCTTCCAGAGGCACAGCCACTTTTAGTAACCTTTCTAATTTGGAACTTAATTTAATACCGGCTTTATTCACTGCCTTTAAATTAACTTTCATTCTCACTTTAGTTTGATCCAGATAAAACTCGATCATCCCCCCTTGCTCAGCAAAACCTGGGTGACTACTCAGGGTAAAGACAGCAGTATTCTCTAATAAAGGCGCAACCTTGCCCGCTGAAAGGTACAAAAAATCACACTGTTTTATAACTAAACTACCAGGCTTATCAACTAGCTCAAGCTTCCGGTTTAGAATACGCTTAATATCTAACGCTTTTAACTGAGCAGCCACTTTATCCGTCGCATCAATACAAATTTTGAAAGTCTTTCTGTTAGCAGTATCAGGCCAGATAATAAAATCAGCTAAGCGAGTAATATATAATGCTTTAAGTTTATATTCAAAATCAACATCCGTAGCAAAACTGACTGAAGGGGTCATACAGGCCATCAGTAGAATAAAAATAACTTTTTGCTTAACGAATTTTCTCATTCACCCAGCCAAGAGAAAAGTAGATCTTAATTGAAAAAAACAATCAACTTCAAAGCAATCCTTCTCGCTCATTTTAACAACATCCATAGTGAGTTGCCAGAAAAATTAACAATTGACCCAGATAGTTTACTCCATTAGAGTTATCGATTTTCACACCTCTTCTTTGATTACACATAATTGAAAAGCTTTGCGGGTCCATTATGTCAAAATGAATAGCTTATTTTTAATCTGAGTTCTCGCGTCTTACCGGGTAAAGCAGGATGCCCCGTATTAATTTGTTGAACATATTCATACCGTTCATTAAAAACATCATATAGCCCCAGTCCAAACTCCAACCCTTTGAATAAAGGATTCTGATACCGAAAATAAGTATTATATATCCAGCTTGGAGCATAATGAACCAAAGCACTCCCAGTATAACCATAACGGTCACTGGAAAAAATCAAGGTATGGTTAAAAGATAATGCTTTAGTTATAGCAAAGGTATGGTTTAACGACACTTTATGTGTTGGAAAACTGATATTTATATTTTTATGAACAATATTATTATTCGAATCTTTTGCTTTAAATGCTGCAGAAGAATCTTCTAGCGCTTGATAAAATCCATAATTAACCTTTAACACGCCCCAGTCAGTACTCTGGTAATTAAGCGTAGCTTCAGCACCCCAAGTGGAAAGCCTATCTTCGTTTGTATAAAAATCATCCAGATTTTGATCGGCAGTATACACAAAAAAATTATCAATTTGATTATAAAAAAAGTTAGTCGTAAAGCCTAAATTACGCGCAAACTGATAACCTAATTCAAGTTCGTAACTATAGGTTTTTTCAGGAATTAACTGGTCAATGGTTTTATTTATTGTATTTGTTTGGTTATATTCTGCATTAAGTTGATAATTCCCACCCACAGGCGCATGAAAAGCTTGACTATAAAGTGCCTTATAATGAAAGCCGCCTATTTTTTTAGTCAAAGCCAAGCGTGGTGAGAGGTTGGTTTTATATTCACTGTACCAGTCAAACCTCAAGCCACCGAGAATATTAACCCATTTTGTTTTGTAAACGGCCTCCGCATAAGCACTATAATTGGCAAATATTGGTAAATCCCCCTTAAAACTCGACTTAGGATGTTGATAGTCTTGAAACTGAAAACTATTCCCTAAAACTAGATAATGTCCTGCTTCAGCTGAATAAGTCCCTTTAATATCAAAATTATAGCTATTAAGGGATACTTTTTCCCGTAATTGCTCTGCCTGCCCAGTAGTCTTAATTAGAGTCCGTTGCCAGGGTGTTTGATGAGAAAAATCAAAACCAGTATCAATTTTAAAATTATTATCAAATAAATATTGATAACTTAACTTTGTAGCGTATGTTGAAAAACGTGTTCGAAAATAGCGGTCAGGGGCGGTAATATTTCCAGCAAAAAAATCTCGGCTCTCAACCGAATATTCATCCACCAAAAACTGTACATTCAAATTCTTATAACGTAATTTAAAATTCCCTAGCAATGAATTGAGTTTATTATTCTTAGCCATATCAAAGCTATTTCCAGTAGTATCATGGTAAATCCGGTCACTACGATGACTTTCATTAAATTTACCGTAAAAACTGGTCTCAAAATCATCCCACTGTTTACCTAATGTGATAACACTATCCTTACTGGCTTCACCTCTTTGAAAATGACCGTAACTACCACTGACCGTGCCACCATTAAGCTGATGCCCCTGTTTGGTAATAATATTAATCACCCCAAGTTCAGCAAAATTTCCATGTAAGATAGATCCAGGCCCACGAATAATTTCAATCCGGTCAATCTGCTCAACCGGAAAATGACTCCCAAACACCGTAGTACCAAAACGTTGTTCAGTCAGCATAATACCATCCAGCAGAACTGACAGTTTCCCCTCATCCGATTGCACACCACGAACACCAAGCCCAACCGTATTAAAAACAATACCGCCAAAATTAAAACCAGGAATCAACTCCAAAGCATCAATTAAATCACGGGCACCCATATTTAATAGGTCATCACCACTGATAATACTGACAATACTGGCAGCACTTTTTAGACATTCAGCCTCTTGTGAGGCATTTTTAATAATAGGGACTTCCATCAACTCTGCAAGCCCAAAGTTCTCGACATTACCCTCAGGTGCAGAAAATTCGTCACAAGCTAGTTTTTTTGCGGCAAAACTATTGCTTGTCAATATGAACAACAATAAGCCAAAATATTTGAGTTTATAAGCATTCATAATTGACTTCATTATCTTCATTATCGCCATTACAAGCATTAACCATAAAAATAGTCTACCAAGACAATAAAATCAAATACTGAAAAACAGCTTTAAATTATTTGAGTTGCTTTTTTATTAGTTAGGGTCGACAAAAACAACCCCAATTAAATATAGTGTTATAAATACTTTCAGCTTAAACTTTATGATAAACCTCAGCACCTTCATCTAAAAATTGCTGTGATTTTTCATCCATTCCTTTTTGTAAAGCTTCTTCGTCTGCAATACCTTTCTCTTTCGCATATTCACGTACATCTTGAGAAATTTTCATGGAACAGAAGTGTGGTCCACACATAGAACAGAAGTGAGCAATTTTTGCTGAATCTTTTGGTAACGTCTCATCATGAAATGAACGTGCTTTTTCTGGATCTAAGGCAATATTAAATTGATCTTCCCAACGGAATTCAAAACGTGCTTTAGACATAGCATTATCACGCGCTTGCGCACCTGGGTGACCTTTTGCCAAATCAGCCGCATGCGCAGCAATTTTATAGGTCACAATACCTTCGCGCACATCTTCTTTATTAGGTAAGCCTAAATGCTCTTTTTGCGTGACATAGCAAAGCATGGCACAACCGTACCAACCTATATTTGCCGCGCCAATCACAGACGTAATATGATCATACCCAGGTGCAATATCAGTCGTCAAAGGCCCTAAAGTATAAAAAGGTGCCTCATCACAGTCTTCTAACTGTTTTGTCATATTGACTTCAATCATATGCAGTGGCACATGCCCTGGACCTTCAATCATGGTTTGTACATCATGTTTCCAGGCTATTTTAGTCAATTCACCTAAAGTTTCCAATTCAGCAAACTGTGCTTCATCGTTAGCATCATAAATAGAGCCGGGGCGTAAACCATCACCTAATGAGAATGATACATCATAGGCTTTCATAATTTCGCAGATGTCTTCAAAATGTGTGTACAAAAAGCTTTCTGTGTGGTGCGCTAAACACCATTTAGCCATAATTGAGCCTCCACGCGACACTATCCCTGTCATCCGTTTTGCTGTCATCGGCACATGGTGTAAACGGACGCCAGCATGAATCGTAAAATAATCCACCCCCTGTTCTGCTTGCTCAATTAATGTATCTCGGAAAATCTCCCAAGTTAAATCTTCAGCTTTACCCTCTACTTTTTCTAATGCTTGGTAAATAGGCACTGTACCAATAGGAACCGGTGAGTTACGCAAGATCCATTCGCGTGTTTCATGAATATTTTTACCTGTGGATAAATCCATAATGGTGTCACCACCCCAGCGGATACCCCACAACATTTTTTCAACTTCTTCTTCAATTGATGAAGTAACTGCTGAATTACCTAAGTTACCATTAATTTTTACCAAGAAATTACGCCCGATAATCATTGGCTCAATTTCTGGATGGTTAATGTTTGCTGGAATAATTGCGCGGCCTCTGGCTACTTCAGAGCGTACAAACTCTGGCGTAATACTTTCTGGAATCTCTGCACCAAACCGTTGACCTGGATGCTGACCTTTATAAAGTTCACGCATTTTTTCCATATTCTGGTTCTCACGAATAGCAATATATTCCATCTCTGGAGTAATAATGCCTTGACGAGCATAATGCATTTGACTAACATTTTTACCCACTTTTGCTTTACGAGGTTTCCGAATATGCTCAAAACGCATATCTGCTGTTGCTGGATCTGCTAATCGCTCCTGTCCAAATTCCGAACTGGGTCCGTCCAGTGCCACGGTATCATTTCTTTCATTAATCCATGCTTCACGGATAGGTGCCAGCCCTTGTTGCAAGTCGACTTCTACATTAGGATCCGTATAAATCCCAGAAGTATCATATACATAAAGAGGACCATTTGTTTCTATTCCGAAATGCACTGGCGTATCAGATAAGCTGATTTTACGCATAGGCACTTGTATATCAGGACGACTTCCTTCGACATAGATTTTTTCAGATGCGGGATATGAATCAATTTTTACACTACTAGATTCAATAGCAGATATATCTTTACGAACAGCACTCATGGATAGCTCCAGAATTATAAGGGCTCAAGCGCAGGAAAATCTTGGCTTTCCTACGCCGGTATTAGCCGGATTCAGGTTCAAAGGGTTTTTCTCAGCTGGTTTTACCAGCACCCCTAGCCTTTGGACAATCCACTAAAATATAGGAAAACGGTTGTAATTGCAAGTAAGGCAAGCATAATGGGTGAGATTAAAAGTGAAGTATAAAATAAATAATACCTGTAAAGCGGACTGAAGTCCGCTCTACAGTAATATAGCTCATATTTACTTCACCTTTAATCACACCCAAGCATAATTACAACAAGCAAATATCCTCTATATAAAAAGTTTATCCACCGCACCTCCCTATCTCATCGTACATCTATAAATAGCCTGGTAATATAAATGTAATAAAACTGTAACAAGTTTGTAATGTTTGACATAATTAACGACATTAAAAAATATGCTTGGAACAGTATAATGAATAGCAAAAATGTACAAAACCTCTCTCTTTTAAATCAAGACTTGTTTAAAGCACTCTTCGCATTTACTTTTATCTTAGTCGTCGCTTATTTTGTCTCTGCTTTTATAATGCCAGAGTCGGGGAATCATATTTTAATCACAGCCGCTGCCTTTGGTGCCTATATGGCACTCAATATAGGAGCGAACGATGTTGCCAATAATGTTGGTCCTGCTGTTGGTTCTCAAGCGGTTTCCTTATTTGGAGCCATTATTATCGCAGCTGTGTTTGAGTCTGCAGGCGCATTAATTGCTGGTGGAGATGTTGTTAGCACCATAAAAAAAGGCATTATTGACCCAGCAACTATCACAGATACAGATACTTTTATTTGGTTAATGATGGCTGCTTTATTAGCTGCAGCCATTTGGCTTAATATTGCAACTGCATTAAATGCCCCTGTATCAACAACGCATTCAATTGTCGGCGGCGTATTGGGTGCGGGTATTGCTGCTGGTGGCTTTGGTGTAGCTAACTGGGCTGTGTTTGGTAAAATTGCTGCAAGCTGGGTTATTTCTCCCATCTTCGGAGGTGTCATAGCAGCTTCTTTTCTTTATTTAATTAAAAGAACCGTTACTTATAAAGAAGATAAAATTGCAGCGGCCAAACGTGTCGTTCCTTTACTGGTTGCATTAATGGTCTGGGCTTTTTCTACTTATTTAATAATGAAAGGTCTAAAACATATATGGAAGTTAGATATTGTCATGGCGGGAGGTATCGGCTTAGCCGTTGCTATTTGCATATTTTTTATCACTACTCCTTTTCTTAAAAATACGGCAAATAAACTGGAAAATTCAAAAGCCAGTGTTAATACTTTATTTACGATACCTTTGATTTTTTCTGCCGCACTACTCAGTTTTGCTCATGGTGCAAATGATGTTGCCAATGCAATTGGTCCTCTAGCCGCCATTAATGATGCCATAATTCACTCAAGTATTTCACCTAAAGCAAGCATTCCTTTATGGGTAATGCTAGTAGGTGCATTAGGTATATCCATTGGTCTTGCTTTATATGGGCCAAAACTTATTCGTACCGTAGGAAGTGGCATTACCGAACTTGATAAAATGCGCGCCTTCTGTGTTGCCATGTCAGCGTCTATCACTGTTATTATTGCTAGCCAGTTAGGGCTTCCAGTTAGCTCAACCCATATCGCTGTTGGTGCCATTTTTGGTGTTGGTTTTTTACGAGAATACTTAAAAAACAGTAATGCCAAAAGAATCAATGCCATTAGAGAGCATCATGAAAATGCAGACCCTGAAAAAGTTGAGCAACTTTTAAAGCATTACCAGGAGGCTTCAATCGAAGCTAAAGCTAAAATTTTATCAGAGCTTAAAGCAACAAAAAATACATCGCCCATCACAAATAAAGAACGAAAAAGTCTAAATAAAGCCTATAAACAAGAACTGGTAAAGCGCTCTCACTTATATAAAATTGCAACGGCATGGGTAGTTACTGTCCCCCTATCAGGCCTACTCGCTGCATTTTTATTTTTCACTATTCGTGGGTTTATGCTCCCTTAGGAACGTGATCGAGGTAGGACAGCCAGTTACCCGACTGCCCCCTCACAAATCCAATGTCATTCGTTTAAGGCTCAGCCATATTCAGTTAAGAAGACAGGAAAACCGGTCATTCAGCCCAAAAATAATGATTAAAAGTCAGGCGGTACTTC
>VAPL010880402.1_pt1 | contig 10154 bp, 8 predicted proteins | sample 3395061 | NCBI WGS metagenome assembly VAPL01 (sample SAMN08290444, study PRJNA428436) | hydrothermal vent metagenome | isolation source: Deep-sea hydrothermal vent chimney 2 | place: Pacific Ocean: Juan De Fuca Ridge | depth 2182 m m | reverse complement strand
GGTGCGGCTCCAGCGCATCCAGCGGTGTATTCGAAGGTACCGGGTAGGGCGGCCCAATCGCCAGCGCGATTCGGGCAAAGGGCTTGGGTATCATGAACTGATCCCAACGATCCAGATACCAGGCCCTGTCGGCGGCACAACCAATCGGAATAATCGGCACACCCGCAATTCTCGCCATCAAAACGGCGCCCATCTTGAACTCGTACTTTGGCCCCCGCGGGCCGTCTGCGGTGGTGACGATCGAGAAGCCGTTTTTCATCATGCCTTGCATGTCCCGCAACGCCAGCGCACCGCTTTGGTTTGCAGAGCCCCGGATAACTTCGGCGCCCCAGGCACGGGCAACACGCTCGGGTACTTCACCGTCAACGGAGCCGGAAACCAGGAAACAGGCCTTGAATCCCCTGCGGACCCAGGAACGGATCAAGGTCGAACCGATGACGTGATGCTGGTGCCAATAGCAGGGCGCGCACAGGGTTTCGCCATCAAGGTAGGGTTCGATATGTTCGGCACCGGCAACTTTTTCGACGCGATAGGTCGCCGTCAACAGCCGAATGAGCGCTCGAAGAATCGGCAGACCGAGAAAATAGTACACCCGGCGGGCCGTGCTCATGCGGCGCTGCGACGAAGCACTGCGTCGCGAATCGATCGACTTAAAGTCCTTTGCGGGTTTGTTGCTCAATATCGAACCTCTTTCCTGTTGCCGGTTTGCGGCTATCGGACAGAGTTTGCAGTATCGTATCTTCGCGGGTCAATGTAATATTGCGCCTGATTTTTCAATACCCTACAGCTTGATCTATCGTGCAATGATGTCAGCTCAGTCTAACTACAGGCAACCACCGGGTCCCACGGAGCCCGTAAGCCTCGGCATCCATCCCGAGACCCTGAAGACACTGCAAGGACTGCAGTGTGAGTACGGCGACATGGTGAGTATGACCCAGCCGAACGGCAGGCTCGCGTACTTCGTCAACGATGCGGTGGAAGTGCGACGAATACTCGCTCGCCGGCACGCCAAATACCGTAAGGGACCTGGGTTCGAACGCGTCAAGATGCTGTTGGGCAATGGTCTGATTGTCAGCGATGGCGAGGTTTGGCGCCGCTCCCGGCGAATGATCCAACCCGCATTCGGGCGTCAGAACGTTCACCGGCTCATGCAGGTAATGGTCGAATGCAGCGACCGTCGCGCCGTACGATGGGCGGCGCTCGCCGCGAACAACGAGCGCTGCAACATCACATCGGAAACCTCCGATTTTGCGCTGGAGCTGATCCTGATCAGCATTTTCGGCGATGATTACGAGCCGCGCATTCTTCGTGGCGGCGAAAACCCGTTTGCCTTTCTCAGTCGCGATTCTACCCGTGATCTCAGCGTCGTCATGAAGGTACGGGATTTGCGCGAATTGTTGACCGGTATTATCGACGATCGCAAGGCGGGCCGAGCGAGCGATCATTTCGACTTCCTGTCGATGTATTTACAAGCCGTCGACAAGAACGGCCAGCCGTTCACGCAAAAGGAACTGCTTGACGAATTGATGACTCTGATCGTCGCCGGGTTTGAAACGTCCGCCAATACTTTGAACTGGGTCTGGTATCTGATCGCAAAACACCCGGACATCGAAGCCAGACTCATCGCCGAGGCCGAGCAGCACCTGCCGAACGTATCGGCGTTGAGCGCGGATTCGCTCGCAGCGATGCACTATACGCAACAGGTTTTGGAGGAATCGTTACGATTGTATCCGCCGGTGTGGTTGTTCACGCGGCGATCTCACGAAGACGATGCACTGGAAAACTTTGATGTACCGCCGGATACTGATATTTACTTATCGCCGTTCGTGCTGCATCGCAGTGAACACTATTGGGCTGACGCGGAAACATTTAACCCCGATCGTTTCGAGGCAGGCGACACCGCGAAGAAGGAGCGGCCGTTTTTCCCGTTTTCCCTCGGGCCGAGACGTTGTCTTGGCGAGTACTTTTCGTTTCTGGAAATGAAAGTACACCTTGGACTACTACTACCTCGGTTCCGCATGCAGTTGCTCGATGAATCGCAACCGGAGCTCGAACTCGCCATAAACTTGCGAGCTTCCAAAGACATATTCATGAAACCTACGGAACGCTAGAAAACTGATGGAGTTATACAACACACTGACGGAGTTGCTGGCCGACGCCCGTAGCAAAGACCGCGAGATTCGATTCATCGACGGGGAGAACGACGAGAATACGGTCAGTTTCTCAGATCTGTGGCATCGAGCGATTGCGTTGCTGGGATCGCTGCAGGCGCGTGGCATGATGCCCGGCGATGAGCTGATCGTATTCAGTAAATCGAACGAGAGTTTTGTCGTTGCATTCTGGGCAGCCATACTCGGCGGTATCGTGCCGGTGCCCGTCGCGGTTGGTATTAGTGATGAGCACCGCCTGAAGTTGTTCCGGATTTTATCGCAGCTGGAATGTGCGACCTTGTTTACCGAGGCTGATCTTTTGCAGCGCTTAACGGATTTCTCGGAGCAGCGAAACCTGAAGGACATGACGGCGCTGCTGCAGAATAAGTCGGCGTTGATCGGCGATATTGATCCAGCGCTTAGCGGCAAAGTTCACGACTCCAGCCCGGACGACACGGCCTTCATTCAATATTCCTCCGGTTCGACCAGCGACCCGAAAGGCGTTGTGCTGACGCACCGGAACCTCTGCACCAACATTCGCGCGATTGTCGAGGCCTGCGCGTGGACCGAGGACGACATTAGCCTCAGCTGGATGCCGCTGACGCACGATATGGGGCTCATCGGTTATCACCTGAGCGTGCTCGGTGTTGGCATGAATCACGCAGTGATGGACACCAACGTGTTTGTTCGCAGACCGTTGTTGTGGATGAGCAAGGCAAACGAAATGCGCGCGACGCAGCTTTGCTCGCCGAACTTCGGTTATAAACATTTCCTCAAACTTTTCCAGCGCAAGGGACTGGAAAATCTGGACTTGTCGTGTGTGAAACTCATCCTCAACGGAGCTGAACCAATCTCCTGGGAACTGTGTGAGGAGTTTCTTGCCGCGCTAGCGCCGCACGGTCTGGCGCGAACGACTCTGTTTCCGGTCTACGGGCTGGCGGAAGCGACCGTCGGCGTGTCGATACCGCAGCCGGGTACTGAGTATTCGCGAATTACCGTCGACCGACACAGTTTGCGGGTTGGGGAAGCGTTTCGCGAAGTTAACCCGGACGATGGCGGCGCGGTCAGCTTCGTCTGTGTCGGCAAGGCTATCCGCGATGTCCGGATTCGCATTGTGGACGATCATGACAGTGCTCTGGACGATGGCAAGATCGGCAATATTCAATTGCACGGCGGCAGCGTGACCGCGCGAATATACGGTGACTCCGGTGCTACTGCCGAGTTATTTACCCAGGACGGCTGGCTGCGCACCGGTGACTGCGGCGTGTTTACCGATGATCAACTGGTCATCACCGGTCGACAGAAAGACATCATCATCGTCAACGGACAAAACTACTACCCACACGACATCGAAGAGATTGTTGCACGGCTGGATGGGCTCGATTTGAACAAGGTTGTCGTCGCCGGTGTGACTCCGAAAGGCGGGCGGACGGAAGAACTCATCGCATTCATTTTGCATCGCGGGGCGACGGAGTCGTTTTTACCGCAGGTTGATAAGGTTCGCGATTTGATCGGAGAGCAGACCGGCCTCGAAGTTGACCGGGTGATTCCGGTGACGAGAATTCCGAAAACGACCAGCGGAAAAGTGCAGCGAGCGAAGTTGTTGCAAAGTTATTTCGACGGTGAGTTCGACAGCATTATCGCTGCACTCAGTCCGGAGGATGCGGTTGTTGTTGTTGCGAGCGATGACGATCCACTCGTCGCCGAACTGGCGCTTATTTGCCGGGAATTTTCGAACGAACGTACGATTGGCCCGGACGACAACCTGTTCGAGGTCGGGGTCAGCTCGCTGACCTTGACCGAGATTGTGCTGGCAATCGATGAGAGATATCCGGGGAAACTGGATATTAGCGATTTGTTCGACTACCCAACACTTCGGGAGATCGCCGCTTTCCTGAGAGAAAAAACATGATCTATTCACGCATCGCAGGTGTGGGGAGTTTTCTTCCCGCCAAAGTAGTGACCAATAAGGACCTCGAGACGGTCATGGATACTTCGGACGACTGGATACGCGAGCGTACCGGCATCAAGCGGCGTCATATCGCAGCCGATGATGAGACAACGGCGTCCCTCGGTTTGCAGGCGGCGCAACGTGCGATGGATGACGCCGGCCTGGTAGCGGAAGATATTGACTTGATTATCGTTGGTACCGCGACACCGGATAAAATATTTCCATCCACCGCCTGTATTATTCAGCGCCGACTTGGCGTCAAAAACTCACCGGCGTTCGACGTTCATGCCGCGTGCAGCGGCTTTGTCTACGGTCTGGATGTTGCGAACCGTTATATTCAGACCGGCGGTGCGAAAACGGCGCTCGTTATCGGTGCCGAAACGCTTTCACGCATCACAAACTGGAAGGATCGCGGCACGGCAGTGTTGTTCGGCGACGGCGCAGGTTGCGTAGCGCTGCAAGGCAGCGCCGAGCCAGGCATCCTGGCGACACACGTATACGCTGACGGACAATACGAGGAGCTGCTGCAGGTACAAAGCGGTATTTCCGTCAACTACGAGAAAACCCGGGCCGGGAATGGGTATATCGAGATGAACGGCAATGCGGTCTTTAAGCGCGCGGTCGCCACATTCGATCATATTGCTCGGGAAACGCTCGCCGACCACGACGGCGAACTGGGCGACATCGACTGGTTCGTGCCCCATCAGGCAAACATGCGCATCATAACGGCGGCGGCAAAAAAGCTCGGCATGCCGATGGAGCGCGTGATCGCGACCGTGGACGAGCACGCCAATACTTCCAGCGCGTCCATTCCGTTAGCGCTCGATCAGGCGATACGCGACGGGCGCGTCAAGCGCGGCGATACGTTGTTGCTTGCCGCCTTCGGCGCCGGGTTTACCTGGGGCTCCGCGATGGTCAAGTATTAGCGATTTAAGTAATGCTCATCTTCCTCGTGAGCCGCGATAGATGACATAACGTCCCTAAATGACCGATTTACCGAAAAAATAGTGTGACGCGGTTCACATTTTAAGCCTCACGCTGTCTCTATACTGCGACAGAACAGGCTGTCTCCAAACGGAGACAGGTAAGGACGGAAAAAGTGATGAAAAAGCGATATGAAGCGGTGCCCCTTTCAGAGTCGAATGTCTCGTTGAATCTTGTGGACATTCAGCGGCGGTGTTCGCAACTGATAGAAGAGTCTGACGGGCTCGCTGGCTTGGCGCTCGAGGACGCATCGCACGAGGCCGATAACAGCAACCCCTATGATCGTGGCTAACCGCGGTTCGATTTCCTGACAGCACGTTCGTGCATGCGGCGCATCAACAGCAGCCGCCAGACCCAGATTGCAAGAACCAAGGCCGCCGCAAGCGGCAGCGCAGATATCGGCGTTAACAGCACCAGAAAATTGTAGATGCCGTGCAATGCCGCGGACAGTGCGAAGCTAAGAACAAGTGGCCCTGCGATCGACTTTTTTGCCAGCCTCGCGCGCGTAATCCAGTGTGCCCAAATAGACGCGAACAGAATGTGTACGACGGGGCTTGCAAAAGCGCGTGCCGCGGACTCCAGGGGCGTCAGATAATCGAGATAGTGAAAGTTTTCGGCGGTGGCGTATCCCAGCCCAATGAACGATGCGTAGATGATGCCGTCCAGCGGTTCGTCGAAGGCCCAGCGGCTCCAGCCCAAGGTACATCAGTTTCGAAATTCCCGCGGCTAACAAGCCGAGTCCGAAGCACAGCAGCAGGTTCAGCGGAGGCTCCGGCAAGTGGCGATCTTTGTGGTAATGGTAGGTGGCCCAAAAGATGACCGACAATGCGATTGGGGTTAGTAGAAGCGCGCGTTGCATCCGGACATTATCCGGCTATGCTGCGCAATCTTCCTCTCAACCGATCACAAAACGTAGCTATCAAAGGAGTCGAAACTGAATAACACGTTTCTCTACACAGTGGCTGTCCTGATCTGGGGCTCTACCTGGTTTGCGATCGAGTTCCAGCTCGGCGTCGTTGAGCCAGAGGTCTCCATCCTGTATCGCTATCTGGGCGCTGCCGGTATTTTATTTATTTGGTGCAAAATCAAAGCATTACCGCTTAGTTTTAACCTTAATTCCCACCGTTGGTTCGCCTTGATGGGCCTGCTGATGTTTTGCGTGAACTACATCCTGGCGTATAGGGCGCAGATCTACATTACGTCAGCGTTATCGGCGATCGCATTTTCGTCGATGTTGTGGATGAACATTATCAACGCACGGGTCTTCTTCGGAGTGCGTGTCGGTGCGCGAATCTACGTTGGCGCGTTACTGGGACTGATTGGCATCGTTGTTTTATTCGGGCCGCAGATTTCTGAAGTTTCGTTTTCCGATGGTGTCTTGTTCGGTTCACTGCTCGCGCTTATTGGCGCGTTAATGGCCTCGTTTGGAAACATGGCATCGCAGGCGGCACAGCGGTTGAAGTTGCCGGTGGTGCAATCGAATGCGTGGAGCATGCTGTACGGGGGATTGCTGACCGGAATCATTGCGATGGCGCGAGGTCAGTCATTCTCGTTCGATCCGTCCTCGGGATACGTAATTTCGTTGATCTATCTAACGGTATTTGGCTCGGTATTAGCGTTCGGCGCCTATCTGACGCTTCTCGGGCGTATTGGTGCGCACCGGGCAGGGTACACCACCGTCATGTTCCCGGTGGTGGCCCTGATCTTGTCGATGTTATTCGAAGGCATGTCACTGGACGCCTACGTCGTTTCCGGATTCTCGCTGGTCTTGGCCGGAAACCTGCTGGTGCTCATGGAACGACGCCAAGGGGACTGAGTTAGAAAGACCGAGGCCAGAAATCGGACCGTTTTTTTAATTCTTAGCGGACGGGTGTTTCTGCAGATATCCGTGTACTTCGATCAATACGCGCTGATTAGATTGAACCAGACTCCGCAGGCAAAGTACTTCGTTGGCCGTTAGACTGGCAACGAGGCCCGGTCGATAGTTCACTTGTACAGTGCCGCGGCCACCAAATGCGATGGGTCCATTGCCGAAGCCCCGAACGCTGAGCCTGGGGGTGCATGCGCCAACGAAAGCCGATGCATAGTCGGTCGCGGCCGGGGGTACCGGCCCAGAAAAAACGTGACCGTTAATAGCGGTAATACGCAAGACGTGGCCGCTGCCGTTTCTGATGGCATCGGCGAGTTGCGCCGGTGTCGTTTGAGTTTCACCGATCGTGGCAGTCAACACAGTCTCAAAGGAATCGGCTGCGACGATCGCAGAAAAAGTCACTGCATTATCCGGGTCTATTTCCCCAATCGGATCCGCCTCCTCTGCCACAGTGTTCGTCGCTGCGAATACGAGAGTAATAAACACTAAAAAGATACTTCCAGATCTAGAGGCGCTCATGTCCGAATCTCCGTGATGATATGTAATTTGCGATTGTCACCCCGTAAAGCGCATTCGGTCGATGGATCGCCTCATCGTTGTCCGAAAGAAAACGAACCCCAGGTAACCGCACTAAGAATTGGGCCTGGCTACAGACGCGGACCGTTCAATAACGCATCTTTTGTCAGTGCCACTATTAGCTCGACTTCCTTGGCGCTGATATCGAATATCGGCGTAAAGCGTAACGAATGTGTGCCACCGTGGATAACCCCGAGGCCATTTCTGCGCAGATAATCTTCCGTGCTATTTGCACCGTAGGTTTTGTAGCGGGGCGCCAGCTCACAGCTGAGCAGCAAACCGGTTCCTTGAGCACTTGTGATACCGCCGTCCGTCTCCTCCGACAACGCGGCAAGAGCTGCGCGAAGTTCTTGGCCGCGAACGCAAATATTCTCGCGTCGCGCAGGGCCGAGCGAGTCAAGTACGGCAATAGCAACATCCAACGCACGCGGGTTTGTTGTCATCGTATTGCCGTAAAGGCCGTGCTGGTAGTTTGTCGCGACCTTTTCCGAGAGCGCGAGAACCGACAACGGGTATTGGCCCGCGTTCAGCGCCTTCGAGTAGGACTCCATGTCCGGTTCGTCGAGCTCGCTAAACCCCGGGTAGTCCACAATCGATAGCACACCGTGGGCACGCAACCCGGCCTGGATCGAATCAACGACTAACATCGTACCGTGTGCGCGAGTCAGTTCGCGGGCGCACGCATAAAACGCCGCTTCGATTGGCATGCCGGGATTGCCTTCACCCATGACCGGTTCCATGAAGAACGCCTCGATGAAAATGTCATTCTTCTCGGCCTGTCGGAAAACGGTTTTCAGCGCCTCGATATCGTTTGGCTCGACCTTCAGCAGATAGTCGTCGTTCCGGAACGATGCCAGATGTGCCCTATACCTGTTCGCGCACGAATCGGAGAAGCGGGCAGGGCGATCGGTACGGCCGTGAAAACTGCCATTCAATGTCAGCCCCCGAACCTCGCAGCCCTCATACCGTGCGCCGGAGCTGGTCAGAAGCCCGGTGTTGACGTCTGCCATGCGGGCGGCGAGCGACATAGCCTCAGAACCGCTGTTCAGACACAGGAAACTCGCAAAAGGTGTGCCGCCATTTCGGGTGTGGCCCACTTCCCGCCGCAGTCGCTCGACGAAATCGATCTGACTCACGCTGGCGGTCATGATATTCGCCATCACCTGCGGTTGGTTCATGGCGTCGAGAATGTTCTCGGGCGTGTGTCCAAGACCGAGCATTCCGTAACCGCCGCAGTCGTATATGACTGCGCCCTTCAGGCTGATGAGCCAGGGACCGGCGGCGCTGACGGCAACGTAGGGGTTTACCGCGTCTTCGGCATAGAAATTCTTGAGGCCATCGTGCGTCTTACTGATTTGTTCGCTTTCGTCGAGCGCGAGGTAGCTGGCGTGCGATTGCTGCAGCTCAAGAAAGCGCGCATAGGCCCGGTCTATGGCGATGCCGAGTTCTTCATAGCCTTCATTCAGAAAGTCCTGAATGACATCATCGGCAAGGCCGTGTGTAAGAGCGGCACCGCCGAACTCCCTCATGTCACCGAGGAGAGCGAGGCGAGAGCACGTATGGCGAGAATCAATGGCTTGCGACATCTGGGTCATCTACAGAATATTTAAGGCGCGGACTATATCAAATTTAGAAATCTTCTCGCACCATGAGGGGACAGATTTGCTATGTCCGATAATTTTGATTATCGGACATAGTGTTTTTGGCCGAGAACCACTACCATACGGCCATGACCAAGAAATCCCATTCACCTCCGCATCCCATCTTCGACAGCCTCGAGAGCCTTCGAGATCGCCACCAGCAAGCACTCGTAGCCGAATCGATCGACCGCTACTTCGACGGCGACCCCATCGACGGTGCTGCCGACGACTACCGAGCCGCCGTTCGTTTCCTGAAAAGCTACGATGGCTCAAGCGCCACCTTCAATGCGTACCGTCGCGAGTTAGAACGGTTGTTCCAGTGGTCCTGGCACCTGTCCCGACAAACTGTGCGCTCGCTTAACCGGGACAACATCGTTGACTACATCGAGTTCCTGAGAAGTCCGCCGAAAACCTGGATTGGGACGAAGAACGTGGCCCGGTTCAAGCAAAAAGCGGGACGACGCGAACCAAACCCGACGTGGCGTCCGTTTGTGCAGCTTGTCTCAAAAGCCGAGCACCGACGCGGTGTCGAACCTGATGAAGGCAAATACCGCCCGTCCAGTGCATCGGTCAAGGCCACGTTTGCTGTGCTGTCGTCTTTTTTTGAGTACTTGCTCCAGGATGCATATGTCACCACGAACCCGGTCGCCCTGATCCGACAGAAGAGCAAATACTTAAGGCGAGAGCAAAACCAGGCACCTGTACGCCGACTTAGTGAGCTTCAGTGGGATTATGTTCTGGAGAAAGCCGAACATATGGCTGACGCTGATCCTGGCGAGCACGAGCGCACACTGTTTATCATGACGGCCCTGTTCACGATGTATCTTCGCATCTCGGAACTTGTTGCCGACGAGCGTTCGGAACCGGTTATGGGAGACTTCAAACGCGATCGTGATGGAAATTGGTGGCTGCACGTTATTGGGAAAGGCAACAAGGCTCGTACTGTGGCGGTGTCCGATGCGATGCTCAAAGCGCTGAAAAGG
>VAPL010627692.1_pt1 | contig 10154 bp, 11 predicted proteins | sample 3395061 | NCBI WGS metagenome assembly VAPL01 (sample SAMN08290444, study PRJNA428436) | hydrothermal vent metagenome | isolation source: Deep-sea hydrothermal vent chimney 2 | place: Pacific Ocean: Juan De Fuca Ridge | depth 2182 m m | reverse complement strand
GTCTTCCACATAGTTTTTCAGGTAACCCTTTTCATACAGTTTTCTATTGGAAAGGCCGGAATTGACTTTATTCAGGACTTTGAACGTGCATCGCGGGAACCTCTCTTTGAATTCATCGAAGGTTTCTCCCGCAATATCCATTTCCACATCGGCAGATTTTTCCAGAATCACCTTGGGTAAATACACTCTTTTTTGATGAGTGATGCGTTTTGCGACATCGCTGAAGGTGAGTAAAGTGGTGCAATTGGAATCCCCGCCAAGAGTCGCATTGGGAACATAGAGAAATTTGGCGCGATTGCGGCGAAACAGTGTCAAAATTTTGTAAACATTCCCCGCCATCACCACCGTGTCTTTTTTCTCCAACTCACAGGCATCAAACGTTTTAATTATTTTATTGCGATTCAAAAAGGAAGTGATATCCGATTCCGTATGAATCATCATGGTATTTGGAAGGTTTAAATCGTAAGTTTTCCGGGCTTCGGCGGCAAGAAACTTTTTCCCAAAACGCATCAGGGCGGTTGTATCCGGGTCTATATATTTCAAAGGAGTCAAACATCCCATCCACAAAAGAACTTTGGGGTTGATTCTGGAAATCCGCCGGGCGTCCTCTGACATGGTGTCGGGTCCGAAGGAATAGAAGTTAGCCGAAGTCACGGCGGGACCGTCCAATATTTTCATGACCTGTTCAGCACTCGGACCATTGGGCATCAGCTTTTTTCGGGCGTCTCCGAGCGTGATCACCGACAGTTCAAAATTGATTCTTCCGGGATGCCTTTCGGCCAGCTTGTTGATCCTCTCCGGATTGGCGTAGCCAACGGTGAACATGGTGATATTTTTGTCCGTGTTGTCCAGGAATTCCTCAATCCAGTCCAGAGCTTTGGGATGAAGCGGTAGATCGGTCCATTCCATATATTCGTTGCCGCCCAGAACCCAGGACACATCCTTCTTAGTGGGAATTTTTTTGATCTCACTGAAAATAAACTCCCAATCTTCCTGAGTGGTGCGCGGCGTATCAAAGGTTTTCCTATAGCTGTGGTCCTTTTCATAACAGAAGGTGCATTTCACCGGACAGGTTTTCCCCAGACTCAAAGGGATCTTCATCTCCCGGATTTCAGCCCTTAGAATGTCGCGAAGCAATTCTTTTTCCACTCGTCAATTTTCCTTATTTATTATCCCAAAGCCTGTAATACGAAACCGATTAATCCCAGTCCTTGAAAACATTGAGTAATTGCTCGTCTACAGGAACTTCGCTCTTCTGCTCGTCACTCAACTCCGCGATCAATTGCTTGAGATGAACGGCGGCGCATCCCATATAAGCCATGCATTCCTGCTGTTTTTTGAATCCTCCTGCCTGCAATTTCTTCTCAAGTTCTTCGATATGTTTTTCATCGAAAGGATGAACTGAGGCAGAATTTTTGAATAATTCACTGGCATCGTGAAAGTTTTTCCCCTCACTCTCGGTCATTCCGGTTTTAAGATATTCCTGAGCTTTTCTCACCTCTTCAACGGTTACAGGACTTTCTTGCATGGGTTCTAATCTCTCCCTGGATCAATAAAATATTTTTTGAGTCATGAAAAACATAAGACCTAACCCTGACCACCCACCCCTTTCCCTCTATGTAAAACGTGCAAACGAGCCTAAGACCGCAAGGGTAAATGATGATGAGGTTGGGTTTAATGGCCTGGAATTTTCTACAGCCATTCTATCACTCTGCAAGCCCGATTTGTCAAGAAGTTAGGGGAATGACGAGCAAAAAAGGGTAGGAATAAATAAAAGGGGAGTGCTGTTGAAGGCGTGTATCCAGCATTCTGTCAGGAGAATCTGATTTTTTTGTGAGAATTACAAGTGCTAAGGGTGTACAAAATTTGTACTACGTAAGGGCGTGAGTAAAGACAGGGGGGCCGAGGGCAGGCAGGAACATAGAGCACCAAAGCCTTCCGCCTCCAGATGGAGGCGGGAATTCATCGGTATAAAAAACCGTTACTTCTTTTCTTCTACGTTATCGGGCTTGACCTGCTGACCATGAGGATATTTATTTTCCATTGAACATGAGGTCAGGACCATCAAACTAATCGCTAAAACCAGAAAGAACACTACTTTTCTCATCCAACTTTCTCCTTTTTCATTTTGACGCGCGTGCACTCAAAAAATCTGGACACCTTTTACATTTTGATCTAGCTTTTTATCAACATTTCTTTGATAATTCAATGATTATTTTTGATTTTTTGCCCACACCCCTCTTTCAGAGACCAAATCGTTTTTACCAATAAAGGACTTTCGTGCCCTCCCCGCTGTCTGCCGAAACAATCAAAAGCAACCTGAATACTATACGCATAGGATCGGAGATCCTTGTTTTTGATGTAGTCAACTCCACCAATGACGTTGCTAAACGATATCTCGAAAAAAACATTACGGAAGGTCTCGTTCTGATCGCCGAATCCCAAACCAGGGGACGCGGGCGCATGGGGCGAAATTGGATGTCTTTGCCTGGGGTTGGCCTCTACCTGTCGGTGATCTTGCAACCCAAAATTCAGCCCCGGCGTCTCCCTCAACTGACTCTGCTGGCAGGGTTGGCGACGACTCTGGCGATCAATGAGATCACCCATCAAAAAGCCTTATTAAAGTGGCCCAACGATATTCTTTTAAAGGGCAAAAAATGTTGCGGCATTCTGTGCGAGACCCACCCCGCCCGTTCCGGCGAAACCGGCGTAATCATCGGCATCGGGATCAACGCCAACCATTCCCTTTCCGACTTTCCCGACGAGTTAAAATCGACCGCCACTTCCCTGATGATCGAAACAGGAAGCGCGATCGACCGGTGCGCACTCGTCTGCTCTCTCATCGGCCATCTGGATCAACAATACGACGCCTTCCTCAACAACGAAGATCAGACGATCATGGAGAAATGGCTGGAAAACTCAGACATGGTCGGCAAAAAAATCACGGTCTCTCATGGAGAATCGGTCATTCACGGAACGGCTCTGGGGCTGGATTCCGATGGCAGGTTGTTGATGCGTTCTGAAAAAGGCGATGAGCTGGCTTTTGACTCAGGCGAAGTCAGCCTGCACCAGCCTTGAGGCCGACCCGCGTGACGGCTGGTGTGTGTGGCCCCGTATTGACATGCAATGGATATAGAGAGCCTTTAAGGCTCGTGAACGTGTGACATTTCACCTTTGCCTTCATGCCCCGCAAGGGGTAAAGAGAGCGTCAGCCCTCCTCTGAAGCAGGCGATTCTTCCCCACATAGTGGGCGAGCTAGAAGGAGCCAAAAAGTCCGAAGCTGAATTGAACATCGGGTCCAGTGCGCGCGCGGCCTTCCGGCCAGAGATGGTATTCCGTGACGCTTAAAACTGGGTAATCATATGTGATTTCATCCAGCGACCGGGTTTCTTTTCCTTCCACTTTCCCGACCAGGGTGATTTTTCGTCCTTTGGAAAAAATCTGGTCGTCCCAAATTTCGTTGGTCTTTAGCAATAAACGTCCACCCGTCTGGTCGTTCAGTTTGGGTTCCAGCCGATATCCAAGCGGCCGTTGCAAAATTTCCGCCCAGCTTCCTGAAGCGTCGTTTCCCGCCCGGACAATCGTCCCCCCAAATAAAACCGATTTTCCTAAGTAATTTTCAGGGCTCCGTTGCAACTCTCCCAGCAAAACATTCGCATCGCTCTCATCGATGACCGCCTGGGACAAAACAGGCCCGCACCCGGAAAATAAAATCAGCGCCAGCCAAAGAAAATTGTGGTTTGTTTTAAACATAGCGGCCATATCCTGCCCGTCCCTTGCTAATGATGATGATGTCCGTAAAAATGGTGTCCAAATCCGTAACCTCCGAAACCTCTGAAACCCCGGAAACCTCCGAACCCCCCGTAACCGTAGTAAGGATAAAACGGATCGTTGTAATAGGGATAGTTTCGATATTGTTCTATCAGGTTCATTTCTTCCGGTTCGATGACCGGGAACTGGTAATCACGGTCGCCAATTTTCCCGGATTGGCTTCCCACAATCACTCCCGCTCCAATGATATCCCGTCCTTTCGCATAAACCTCAGACTCCAGGTATCCCGGACGGCGAAATATAAAACGCCCCCGCGTCGCGTCTCCCGTATCCAGATTGCCATAGGGACCAATGGACTTTTGCACCACTTCGATCTCGCTTTGATCGGGGAAATTTCGGGTCTCGACAATGTTTCCGCCCATCATCACTCTTTTGCCGATATAGGCGTCCGGAGATTCAAATAGCCCTGCAACACTGACAGCAGGATCAAGGTTGGCGCGCATATTATTTGAAATGGGATGGGTGCATCCAACGAAGGTTAGAAAGATAAACGCAATAAAAACTCGCATGAAAACTCTCCTTTCAATTTTCCAACCATTCGGTACAACGAAGATGATAATATGAAAAATTATACAATTAAATATACATATATCTGAGTATTTCAGCAACTTAATTCAGAGAAAAATAAGCTCTCCCCCAAAAACCACTGGGTTCTTGTACTATCCGCCCATTTAAGGATAAAATGGTTGTTTAACTGAAGGTTGATCTTTCTTTTCATATCCTGTTTTTCCTGCCAAAACATGGCCACGACAAAAAATTACTATAAAACTCTCGGTGTCGAAAAAAGCGCTACCTTTGCGGACATCAAAAAACGCTATCGGGAATTGGCAAAAAAACATCATCCCGACGTCAACAACGGAAGCAAGAAAGCTGAAAACAATTTCAAGATCATTTCAGCCGCTTACAACGTTCTCAGCGACAAAAAAAAACGCCTGGAATACGATCAAACCTATCGCCGGCAAACAAGGCCAAAGGGCCGCGGACCCAACGCCTGGTCCGACCCGTCGAATGACTTTGACTTCAGTGGGCGACAAAAAACCGGTCAGCAAAGCGATTTTCGCCAAACCACTCCCGAAGAAGAACAAAAGTATGACCCCGAATTTCCAACAAGGGGTTTCGATTTGCAGTTCATGATTGACCTTCCTCTCGTCACCGTGGCCCTGGGGGGAACCGTTCCCTACAGCTACGAAAAATATGTTAAATGCATGGATTGCGAGGGAACAGGGTTTGTGGACTCCGAGGAATGCTCCGTCTGCAAAGGCAAACGGTTGGTGGTCGAAGGCGTGACGATAGACGTTAAAATTCCGCCTGGCATCGGGAACATATACACGTTACGCATTCCAGACGCTGGGGGAGAAGGCAGAAACGGAGGCCCACCCGGTGACTTGCTTTTAAGAATCACTGCGGAAAAACACCCGCGCTTCAAGCGTTTGAAAGATGATCTCTATGCTGAAATTTCTATCTCTCCAGAACTCGCGGAGAAAGGCGGCCCCCTGGAAATTGAAACGCTTGATTCCGTACAAACTATAGAAGTGGAAGAAGGAACACTGACGGGAGAGGAACTGCGGATTCCCGGTCATGGCGCATGCATTAACTGGGGCAAAAAACGCGGGGATTTTATCGTCAAATTCAAAATTGAGGAAGAATGACCAGCGTGACGCTCGCTCCCGCGAGGGGGAAATTACTCGCGCCGGACTATATGGGGTTTATGGCTGACTGAATTCTGTACGTAGTGGGGTCAGCCTTTTGCCTTGCGGGCTCTCACGTCTGCCGCATGCGCACGGGCTCTTTTGATCAGAGCGTCTTTTTCTTCAGGGGATCTATTGTATCGGGGTGTCGCCCCGGGAACATTATTGCCGGAACTGGCTTTGGCTTTCGCAGGTTTGGCCTCTGCCTTGACCTCTTTGGAATCCGCAGAAGCTGGAGCCGATTCAGCCTCGACTGCAACCGGTTCTTCTCCCGCAGGTACGGCCGCAGCTTCTCCTTCCTTGCGCACAAGTCGCATGGAAGACCAGACCTCCTGAGTCGGATAGGGGGTGTCAATGCCTATTTTACCATCAAAGCGAATGATATTATCATCCGAGCATTCGATGATCCAGGTGTTGCTGGCACCACCGGCGTCAAATATAGGATCGAGCGGGAACAAGGTTCCGTTTTTATCCATGCATTCTTTGGTCTTGTCAAAAATGGTCAGCGCTTCGACCTTGTTGGGAATGCGCCAATTGTCATGCCCAGCAAACTTTTCTTTATTAAACTTATCGACATATTCCCTGTGCGCCATCCAGGTGTAAAACTTTTTCATATCAAGCCAGGCGTCGGACTTTTTCCACATCAAACCGGAATTGGGGTCGGTGACAGTGCCATCGCCATTGTCCACCATGGGGTCGGCGGCAGGCTTCTCTTTTTTTGCCGCCACTTTGGGCTTGGGGGCTTTTTCGGCAGGCTTTGCGGCTTCTGCCTTTTTATCCGGTGCGGCTTGTGAATCTTCCATAAATCAATTTACCCGTTCAGACGTATTTAATGCAAAGGTTTGGCTTGTACGGGAGTCCATGTACAGCCTTCCAGAACTTGATTCAAATCTTTTCCAGACCCGGTCAGCTGGCTCAATATCTCGCCCAGTTCTCTGGCGGAAAACGCATCCAGGCTGACCATAAAACTCTCTCTATAATTCGCCGCGTTGTTTTTTATCCAATCGATAACGCCATCTTCTCCTCCAGAACCATCCGCTCCAGATTGTTTTCTTCCTAAAAGATTTGTCTGGGAAACACGAATGATTTCACAAATCAGGTCATCTTTTATTCGACTCATTTAGCTTCACTTTCCTTGACGAGCTTCAAAGCCCATCCAGCATCAAAAAGACGCCAATTTATTATTATTTTTCCGGCTTGTCAATCCGATATTTTTCCGACAACATTTAAGCAAATAAAACAGCTATTTAGATTAAGATAACACCCTCTATTTTATATCAGCGAGAAAATTTTGAAAAGAAAATAATGGTGAAAAAACCAGTGGGGGCCCCTTGGGCCAATTTCTTTGACTCAGGTCCTTGGGTCCAGAGCGTCTCTAAGACCTTCCCCAAGAAAATTGAAGGCCAGAATAGTAAAAAATATGGCCAATGAAGGAAAAAGAATCAGGTGCGGATAAAATTTCACCGCCGTCCAGCCGTCGTTGGCGAGAGTCCCCCAACTGCTGAAAGGGGGCGAAATCCCAAGTCCGATAAAGCTGAGGGTCGATTCCGCGAGGATGGCCACCGGGATGCGAAAGCTCAAGGTAACAATCAATAAGCCCATAATATTCGGAAAAATTTCCCGTACAAAGATCCGCGTATGACTGGCCCCAAGAGCGCGGGCGGCTTCTATATAAGTCAATCCCTTGATCCTCAAGACCTCCCCCCGCACTAGCCGGGCGACCGTGACCCAGCTCACCAGCGTCAGGGCGATGAATATCCCCATCACTCCACGTCCCATCAACACCGTGATCAGAATGATCATGAGCAAATCGGGGAGTGCAAAAACCACATCGACGATGCGCATCATCACGTTGTCCGTTCTTTTCCCGGCATACCCCGATACCGCGCCATAGACGGTCCCGATGAGAATCGCTAAAAGAGTGGTCACCACCCCGATAAATAATGACACGCGGGCACCATAAATCATGCGCGAGAACAAATCGCGGCCCAGGCGATCCGTCCCCATCAAGTTAGCCGAATTGGGCGATGCCAGGGTGTTCAGTGTGTCTTGTGTCTCATACGAATACGGCGCTACCCAGGGAGCAAAAACTGCGACCAGAGCTATCCCCAAAAGAAACAATGCGCTGAGTCTGGAGGATAAGGGAAATTGTTTCATGCGATGATCAAATCTTGGGAACTTCGTTCACAAAGGGTTCGGCGGGTAATCGTAGTCATAAATCTTTTGTGCGCTCGTGGCTTTGCCTTTCACACCCTGAAATTTTGCCAGATAACTCAGGATCTTGTTGCGGTCCTGCCGGGACAATTTCCCCATCCCCTGTTTTTTCTGCATCCAGGTGATGGTTTCGTCCCATTTTTTTTTGGTCATGTGATTCTGCAAAATAATGGCCGATGAATGGCAGATCGTGCAAGTCCTGGCCACCAGTTTCTGTCCGGTTCCCGGAGGCAGACCTTTCAGGAAACCCGCCTCGTCCGAAATGGCGACTCCGGGGAAAAACAAAGTAATGAGAATGATAAAAAAAACGCCTGCGCCTCTTGATAGGACTCTGTTCATTCTTTTCAATCCTCCATTGTTTTTTATTTCATGACGGATAGTATTCAAGAATTGCATCAAGTCACGGTCACCGCAATCCGGTGCATGGCATTATTGAGATAGCCTTTTGGGTTCCAGCCGGGGACCACCATCGGTTGCATCACCCCACTGTCATCCGTCGCCCGCGCCCAAATTTCATAATAGCCCTTTTGGGGAAGCTTCAGACTCACTTCCCAGTTCTGCCAGGCATAGGGGTTCACGGGGTTCTTCAACACAGCCGCCACCCATGTGGCCCCGAAATCATAAGAAACATGCAGGAGCTTGACTTTCCGATCGCCCGCCCAGGCATGGCCCCCTACCGTCAGCGGTTGTCCCAATGGAATATGGGATCTGGTTTTGGGGCGAGTGATCAGCGATTTTACCGGCATCGACTCGATGATTTTCATATCTTTTTCGGCAACATGGGTTCCCGGTGGGACATTGTATTTTGGAACCCGGTAGGAATACCCCATCATTTTGGGTCCATCGTGCACCTTGTTACGAATCGAGATTCGCCGCAACCATTTGATCGATGTGGAAGCCGGCCAACCGGGTGAAATCACCCGGACCGGAAATCCATGCAGGGCCGGAAGCGGTTTGCCGTTCATTTCCCAGACAATGAGAGTGTGGTCATCCATCGCTTTGTCCATGGGGGTTCCTCGTGAAATGACGACTTTGTCCGGTTGACCGCTCAAATGGATATCCCTCCCGTAATATCCCGTATAGACAGCGGAATCCTTAAGGCCCACTTCGCTGAGCACATCCTTCATTCTGACTCCCGTATAGGTGGAGCAACCGATGGCGCCAAAGGTCCACTGATTTCCCTTGGCAGGTGGATTGTACCCTGCCCGTCCATTGCCGCCGCATTCGATTTGCAGGGCATACGTGTAATGTTTGAACCGCTGTAATTGGTCCAGAGTCAAAACTTTCTTGTTATGCACCTCACCGTCCACGGTCAGAGTCCAATCGGAAGCTTTGCCACTGCGAGCCGAGCCGGGAACGCGCCCATTATTGCGGACAAAATGCCTATTGGACGGGGTGATGTCGTCATCCAGAAGATGCGGGGGCGTTTCCGCATTGAGTGGACGGTCGTTGAAGACGTGAAGCCCGTCCTTTCCTTTAATCACAAAATCCTTTTTGGATTGTGCCAACGCTTCGGGAATAAAACCCATCGGAATGTTTCTAAAAAAGGGGATGTGCGCCCCCAACAAAACTGCAAGGGTCGCCAGACCGCCTTTTTTCATGAATCCGCGACGGGAAGGTGAAAATAATTCGTTATCTTTTTGCCCGATTTCGGCGTCCGCTTTTTCAGGATCGCTTTCGTACAGCTCGTGAAGCCCACGTTCTTTTTTATTTTTCATGAGACCTCCAAAAAAATTTAAAAGTCCATCCAGAATGAAACCTAATTCCCCAGAGAAACTCTAGGGTCAAGCCACGCATACATCATATCGACTAAAATGTTGGCCAACACAATCAAAATCGCGTAAACCAGCGTGACTCCCATAATAAGCGGGTAATCGCGGTTGGTCACAGCGGTGATGAAAAAACTGCCCATGCCGGGAATCGAAAATATAAACTCGATGACGAACGAACCCGTCACCAAACCGGCAACCAGTGGTCCCATCACCGAAACAACGGGATAAATGGAGTTTTTAAGCGCGTGTTTCAGCAAGACCACAGGCTCGGACAAGCCTTTTGCTCTCGCTGTGCGAATATAATCCGACGCCAGAACGTCGAGAACCGTGGTCCGGGTCAGGCGGGCGATGTACCCGGCAAACCCGGCCCCCAGAGCAAATGCGGGCATCAGCACATGGCGCGGCCCTTCCCATAACGCCGGCGGCAACCAATGCAATTTGTGTGAAAAAACCCAGACCAAAACCGTTCCCAAAACAAAACTGGGAACTGAGATGCCGAGCGTCGCCAACAATATACAGGATCGGTCGATCGCAGAATTTCGCCAATAAGCGGCGATAATACCGCCCGGAATACCGAGCCCGAGAATGACCACCACCGCGCACAACCCCAGCGTGAGGGACACGGGGAAGGTTTCGGCGATGATGTCGG
>VAPL010186690.1_pt1 | contig 10155 bp, 6 predicted proteins | sample 3395061 | NCBI WGS metagenome assembly VAPL01 (sample SAMN08290444, study PRJNA428436) | hydrothermal vent metagenome | isolation source: Deep-sea hydrothermal vent chimney 2 | place: Pacific Ocean: Juan De Fuca Ridge | depth 2182 m m | reverse complement strand
ACTGATATCGATGGAATGGCAGGGGCATCATCTGTCGCGCGAAAAATACTGGATGCGATGTCGGAGCCGATTCATTTATTGAAAAATGAAATTTTAATTTCACCAAGCATTGGTATTACACTGGCACCGATTGACAGTCTGAATGCAGATATTCTGTTTAAAAATGCGGATATGGCAATGTATAAAGCCAAGTCATCTGGCAGAAATAATTACCAGTTTTTTACGGAAGAAATGAATGACCAGGTAGTTGATCACATTATGATAGAAAATGATCTGCGACATGCGATGGGACGTGATGAGCTTTATATCAAGTATCAGCCAAAATGTGATATGAAAACAAAAAAACTGGTTGGGGTTGAAGCACTGGTGCGCTGGAAACATCCGCAGAAAGGTGAGCTGTCACCGGAGTATTTTATCCCTATAGCTGAAACCGCCGGATTGATGATTAAACTCGGAAAATGGGTGTTGAGAACAGCCTGTAAAGAAATTAAAAAACTCGAGCAACAGGGATTGAGTGATATTGAGCTAGCTGTCAATTTATCTACTCGACAGTTTCGTGACCCGGATTTAATTGAAACCATACAGATGGCATTATCCGAGTCGGGGTTCAGAGCGGTGAAGCTTGAGCTGGAAGTTACTGAAACCACATTAATGGAGCAGATAGATCATGCGGTTGAGTTACTGGATCAAATAAAAGCATTAGGTATTTCTTTAACAATCGATGATTTTGGTACCGGATATTCATCGCTTAATTATTTAAAACGACTGCCAATTGATACATTAAAAATTGATAAAGAATTTATCGCAGATATACCTGATGATAAAGATGATATGGAAATTTCGTCAGCGGTTATTGCAATGGCTCATAAGCTGGGTTTGACGGTGGTAGCCGAGGGTGTAGCAACACAGGCGCAGTGGGATTTTTTAGAAAAAAACAAATGTGATATTGCGCAGGGATACCTAATGGGGAAGCCGATGTTAATGGATGAAATTATCGCTCAGTTTGTGAAATGAATGTATGTTTAACTTTTAAACGTATGGCTTAGTTCGCTGAAGGTTATCTGATTAAGCCTGAGTATTCCCGCTAGCCATATTTAATTCGAGTATCCCTGATAATTTATTCAGCTTTACCTTGAAAAAAAATCACTCACCCGCATGTAATTAGTAATAGAACAGTCAACGGGGTAAAGCCATGAGAATGGATCGATTAACCAGTAAATTTCAAACCGCGCTATCCGAAGCACAATCTCTTGCGGTCGGTAGAGATCATCAATTTATAGAACCGCTGCACCTGATGCTGGCATTGCTTGATCAGGATGGCGGTTCGGTGCGTCATTTATTAACGATGAGCAATGTAAATGTGAATGGCCTGCGCTCTAAACTGGGTGAAGAAATTGAGCGTTTATCACAGGTAGAAGGTAATGCGGGTGATGTGCATTTGTCGAATGATCTGGGACGCATATTAAATATTACCGACAAGCTGGCACAGAAACGTAATGATGATTATATTTCCAGCGAACTGTTTGTGCTCGCTGCGATTGAAGAAAAATCCCGTATTGGTGAAATTTTACGCGAATTCGGTGCCGATAAAAAAGCTCTGGAAGCGTCTATCGATAAAGTCCGTGGTGGACAGAAGGTGACGGATCCGAATGCGGAAGATCAGCGGCAGGCATTAGAAAAGTATACGGTTGATGTCACTGAGCGTGCGGAGCAGGGGAAACTTGATCCGGTGATTGGTCGCGATGAAGAAATTCGCAGAACGATTCAGGTATTACAACGGCGCACAAAAAATAATCCGGTTTTAATTGGCGAGCCGGGGGTGGGTAAAACTGCCATTGTTGAAGGTTTAGCGCAGCGTATTGTAAATGGCGAAGTGCCGGATGGAATAAAAGGTAAACGATTACTGTCACTTGATCTGGCGGCATTAATTGCCGGCGCAAAATTTCGCGGTGAATTTGAAGAGCGTTTAAAGGCGGTATTAAATGACCTGTCTAAACAGGAAGGACAGGTGATTTTATTTATTGATGAAATTCATACTATGGTAGGCGCGGGTAAATCTGAAGGCGCTATGGATGCGGGCAATATGTTAAAGCCGGCGTTAGCACGTGGTGAATTACATTGTGTGGGTGCAACCACATTAGATGAGTACCGCAAGTATATTGAAAAAGATGCGGCACTGGAAAGACGTTTTCAAAAAGTATTAGTTGAAGAGCCCTCAGTCGAAGATACCATTGCGATTTTGCGTGGTTTGAAAGAGCGCTATGAAGTCCATCACGGTGTAGATATTACTGACCCGGCAATTGTGTCGGCAGCAGTGTTGTCTCATCGATATGTAACGGACAGACAATTGCCGGATAAGGCAATTGATTTAATTGATGAAGCGGCTAGTCGCATTCGCATGGAAATAGATTCGAAGCCGGAAGTAATGGACCGACTGGAACGTCGTTTAATTCAGTTAAAAATTGAGCGTGAAGCGCTCACCAAAGAAGATGATCGTGCATCCCGTGATCGGTTGCTAAAGCTGCAGGAAGAAATTGATGTGCTGGAGCAGGAGTATCAGGAACTGGATGAAGTCTGGGTATCTGAAAAAGCCGCATTACATGGTAGTGCAACGATAAAAGAAAAGCTCGAACAGGCCCGGCTGGAATTAGAAACCGCAAGTCGTGCCAATGATTTAACCCGTATGTCCGAGTTACAGTATGGACGTATTCCGGAGCTGGAAAAAGAACTGGATATGGCATCACAGGCAGAAATGCAGGAGATGACTTTACTGCGTAATCGGGTTACTGAAGAAGAAATTGCGGAAGTTGTCTCCCGGGCTACCGGCATTCCGGTTGCTAAAATGATGGAAGGTGAAAAAGAAAAATTACTCAGTATGGAGGAAAATTTGAGTAAGCGGGTGGTCGGTCAGGATGAAGCGGTCACTTCAGTTTCTAATGCGATTCGCCGCTCACGGGCAGGATTATCCGACCCTAATCGCCCGAATGGTTCATTCCTGTTTTTAGGCCCCACCGGTGTCGGTAAAACGGAGTTAACCAAAGCGCTGGCAAAGTTTTTATTTGATACAGAAGATGCGATGGTACGCATTGATATGTCAGAGTTTATGGAAAAACATTCGGTTGCACGGTTAATTGGTGCACCACCGGGCTATGTCGGTTATGAGGAAGGCGGCTATCTGACAGAAGCGGTGCGGCGTAAGCCTTATTCGGTTGTGTTGCTGGATGAAGTTGAAAAAGCGCATCCAGATGTCTTTAATGTTTTATTGCAAGTGCTGGACGATGGCCGTTTAACGGATGGCCAGGGGCGTACGGTTGATTTCAGAAATACGGTGATCATCATGACGTCCAATCTGGGCTCCCAGTATATTCAGGAGTTTAGTGATAAAGGTGATTACGATGGAATGAAAGCCGCGGTGATGGAGGTTGTGGGTGAGCATTTCAGACCGGAGTTTATTAATCGTATAGATGAGTCAGTTGTGTTTCATACTCTGGGTCGTGAGCAGATACGCTCCATTACTGAAATTCAGATTGAGAGCTTACGTCAACGTTTACACGATAAAGAACTGGATCTGCAGTTAAGTGAAGCGGCACTGGATAAACTCGGTGAAGCCGGATTTGACCCGGTATATGGTGCGCGTCCATTGAGGCGGGCAATTCAGCAACAACTGGAAAACTCACTGGCACAGCAGTTATTGCAGGGTGATTTTGTGGCCGGTGATGTGATACAGATTGATGTTGAAGGTGATGAGCTGGTATTTACGAAGGGGTAATCTAGTAATGCAGGAGTGAGCGTTTGGCTCGCTCCTGCCAAAAAAGGATATCTATTAACTTATGGTCTGCAGTCGATACCCTAGCTTGCGTACGGTTAATATGTAGCAGGGATTCGACTGATCATCCTCCAGTTTTTTTCTTAACTCAGCTATGTGTGAGTCTATGGTTCTGCTAACCACCAGTTTATTGTAGCCCCATACTTTTTCCAGTAGAAACTGGCGGGAGAGTACGGTGTTTTTATGGTGAAGTAAGGTGGTTAATAATTCAAATTCTTTTGGTGATAAATTTACCGGTATATTGTTTTTAAATACTTCATGGGTTGCGTTGTTTATTATAATGTCACCAAAGTAAAGCGTGTCACTCGGCTGCACTGATTTCTGGCGGCGTTTTAATAATACCTGAATACGTGATATCAGCTCCATTAAACCAAAGGGCTTGGTGACATAATCTTCAGCACCGCTGCGCAGAGCCCTTACTTTATCTATTTCTTCACTGCGTGCGCTTAAACATAATACCGGGGTTTGATTGTTTATTTTTTTCAGATCGTTAAGTATCTCAAAGCCTGTTTTATTGGGTAGCATCATATCGAGAATAATCAGATCAGGTGAATGCTTTTGAATAGAAGGCAGAGCGTCATCGCCGTTGCTGGTGTGTACGAGTTTATATCCCTCCAGAGTTAGATTGTCGATAAGCCCGGTAGCAAGGTCCTGATTGTCTTCAATTAACAATATACAAGTCATTATTTATATCCATTAAATTTAGCTGAATAGCTTTTTATTTTTAAGCGTCCTGATATTAATAAAAGCCAGCAAGAGCCTTTAAGCCGGCAGCGGCAATGATATAGTGAAACAGACGCCACAGTCCAGATTGTTTTCAATGCTTACCTTGCCGTTCATTTTCCTGATAAGGTCGTTGACAATAGATAACCCTATGCCATTACCATTTATGGCTTTCTTTTTATTGATAGGCAGTCTGTAAAAAGGCTTCCATATTTTATTATGGTAACAGGGTGGAATGCCGGGGCCCTGATCACTTATGCTGATATTTATGTAATTGTTTTTTTGCGACGATGAGATGGTGATGGTCTGACCTGCAGGCCCGTATTTATTTGCATTATCTATTATATTAATAATAATCTGTCTTAGGCCATTGGTGTTTATATTGGCGAAAACTTTTTCTTTAGATGAAAAAACGAGTTTGCTGTCTTCGTTTAATAAAACTTTTCTATATTCATCGATAGTGCTCATTAAGTGCTCATTCACATCACAGTATTCGGTGGCTTCATCAACAGCTGAAGAGCTTTGTTTTGAGAATGATAATATACAGTCTAATAGTTGAGATAAGCGAATGCTTTCACGATTAATTACACGCAAGTAGCTATGTTGTGTTTCGATCGATTTTACACGGCCTAATAAAATGGTTTCAGCATACATTCTAATCTGGGTTATCGGCGTGCGTAATTCATGTGAAGCATTAGCAATAAATTCAGAGCGTAAGCGATTTAATTTGTGTTCTTTTATAATTATCCAGAATGTGGTTGTAATAACGACCAGTGTTAATGTCATTAATGTGTATAACAGAGGTAACTGTGATCCGGGTAGGCCACCAATTACCAGCTTGGGTATAAACTGTGGGCTAATGGATGCATGTATTTCATAACCAGAAAATAAACCTTCATAATTGTCTGAGAATTTTTTACCAATAATAATTGACTCATCGTACTGCGTGTGTGAATTAAACAGGCTTTGATTGTAAGGTGAGGTTATTTCAATATATAGAATATCATCAATAGCGGTGTCTTTTTGAAGGGATTCGGGTATCAGATCTGCATTGTCATAAATGCGTTTAAACCAGGCGCTCAGCTTTTTATTGTCCAGACGCATAAAAACAATATTATTATTACTTAACGGAATTAAAATAAAAGTTTTATATTCTTGATGGATGACCTTATAGGGTGAAATGCTATTAATGTCGAGTGTTTTAAGTAGTAAGTTTAAATGCGAATCAGATTCTTTAATAGCTTCGCCATATTGAATTGATGTTGAGCGCGTTTCACTGTCGAGTAAATAAATACTATCTACTGATTCGCGGGCAATAATTTCCCGTTGATTTAGTGCGTTCCGGTCGGCTGAGAAAACCCGTTGTATATTCTGTTTTAATGTTTTTGTCGGGTCCTGAAGGGCACTGCCTAGCTGATGTATTACCCAGTAGCCAACGGCTGATTTCAAGGTGTTTTGAAACTCATCAACTGCCAGTGTTGCATAATCACGCGCCACGCCTCTGGCCGCTTCCCGGTGAGCCATCGATGATGATACTGCCTGCCAGGTTAGTGCGCCTAACAGGCCAATACTTAATAGCATCAATACAGACAGTAAATACGACTTTCTGTAGATTGATGTCATTGCATAGAATTGGCTTATATATTGTTTCAGTTTCTTTACCATCTGTTAATTAAACACTAATTTGATGAATTATATCCCATCTTGACAGTTTCCTGACAATACATTTGCAGGTCTCTGACGCTAGCAGCACCTGTGGTCTGTAAAATCCTATTAACATTGCGTCACCAACTAAACCTGAAGAGGACGTGAGATGAATATTCTACTGATCAAAATTGTTAGACAGAATAAAATACTGCTGGTGTTAATGCTTTCAGTAATGACGCTATTATTTGTGAATAATAGTATGGCAAATACCGGCAGTTCCAGTGAGCCTGATTACAAATGGTCATCACCTAACAACTGGGATGGCGGGAAGTTTTCAATTCCACCCTGGTTTGCCGAGGATTTGCAGTTCACCGGAAAAGAAGAGCTAAGGTTTCATCCCGGATATTACGACATTGGCTCGGATGGCTTCTGGACTTATGTATTTGTGCTTGTAGTTGAGCAGGTAGACGATGTTTCAACTGATGATATTGTTCAGGAAACTAAACTTTATTTTAAAGGTCTGGGTGAAACGCTAGGTGATCACAAGAAGCAGAATATTGCTATTGAATCGATAAAAGTTAAACCATTATCTGGCTGGAAACAATTTAATAATGGTGAATGGAAAGCACAGAAATACAGTCTTACTGCATTTGATTCATGGGAGACGGGTAAGCCAATTGACCTTAACTTAAATGTATCAACCTGGTTGTGCAAAAACACTAAGCACCGGGCGATAGTTTATGCCATTACACCGCATGCCTGGGATAATCCAATATGGAAATCACTGAAGCGTGAAAGTGGTGGCTTGTCCTGTTAGCAGTGCTAATAAATAACATTTTTTAGAAATCAGTGTTATATCTAATGATAGGTAATAAGGAGATTGAAATGATTAAAAATAACGCGGCTTATGATGAAGTAGGTGAATATGAGCAGGACAAAATTAACGGCCTGGATAATGATTTGCTCGATAAGTTTATCTCTCTGGCAAATATTAAGGGAGATGAACTTATTCTGGATGCGATGGCGGGTAATGGCAACCTGACACAACGAATTTTTAACTACTGTCAGAAAAAAGAAATTTCATTACCGACGGTAAAAACACTTGAATATTCTAAAGTACAATCAGAATATGCACAGCAGGTGCTTAAGGAATATCCGGTTGATGTTATCTGGGGTGATATCTTAAGCATGACCGATCTTTCTACTAATGATGAGATAGCGGATGAGCTATTTGATATTGTTTTTATTAAAAGCGCTAATCATGAAATTCCATTGGCACAGCAGGAAATAATGTACAAAAATATATACCGGGTTTTAAAACCCGGTGGTGTTTTTATTAATCTAGGTTTTCTGTTTGAATGCCCGACAGAAAGAGATGAGTTCAGAGAAATTGCCCGTACTAAGGATAGACTGGCCAGTATGATGGAGGCCTGTGAAAATCGTCACTTCCTCACGCAAAACGAATTTTATAACAATCTTCGTAATGTCGGTTTTAAAACCATATCAACTCATGAAAAGTTTCATTATCAAATTCGTTCATCAGAAGTTGCCAGACAGTATGGTAAGGATGGTGAAGTGGATGCTTTTAATATTGAGCATCAGCGTGCCCAGATCAGTGCATTTAATATGCGTAAAAATGGCCGTATTTGCTTTGAAGGCAGTGATAGTTTAATGAGCTGTCCGGGTGAGTTGACGATGGCATCAAAGCCAAATTAATATTTTTTAAAAGGAATTATTATGTCTGCTTCTGTATTCAACAGTTACTTAAAAACGCTGGGACAGGTTAATATCAGCCTGGATATTGATGAGCTGGCCGCCATCGGCAAGTCTGGCTTACAGCGTAAGCCTATTGACGTGTCCGGAAAAATTTCACCGCAAACCATAGTTGAAGTCAGTCAAATTATGGCGGATGCCAATAAGCAACATTTAGCGGTATATCCGGTAAGCACGGGGAAAAACTGGGGTTATGGTGCGAGCTCGCCAGTGGAACAGGGTTGTGTCTTGCTTGACCTGTCTAATCTAAATGAGATTTCAGAACTGGATGAAGGCATTGGCTTAGTAAAAATTCAGTCCGGTGTAACGCAGGGCGAATTATGTCGTTACCTTGAGAACACGTCTCTCATGATGGATGTTACTGGTGCGGGTCCTGACACCAGTATTATAGGCAATATACTGGAGCGCGGGTTTGGGCATACCCCCCTGGGAAATCGCAGTCAGTATTTTGTAATAGGAGAAGCGGTACTGGCAAACGGTAGCATTGTTAATTTCAGTGAAGGTAATCAGGGTGTTGGCCGTTACGGTGCTGCCGCTGGGTTACATGAATTAATGTTGCAGAGTAATTTGCTGATTGTTATTTCTATGTATATCCAGTTAAGAAAACGTCCGCAATCCTGTCTTCGTTGTATTGTCGAGCTTACAGATAATAGTCGTTTAAGTGCATATATTAATATTATGCAACAGCTAAAACAGGAAGGGGTGTTTGAAGGTTTACCGCATATTGGAAATAGCTTACGTGCGAAAAGTATGTTTGGTAGCTTAAAAGACAAAGATAAAAATAGTTTTGGCTGGACTCTGGCAACGGGTATTTACGGTAGTAAAGGGGTAGCAAAAGCAAAAGCAAAAAGGGCAAAGCAGTTATTAAAACCGCTCGGTAAAATAACAGTTATTTCAGAAAAAAACTTTTTACGTGCATTCAGGCTAATTAATTTCGCAGCAAAGTTTGGACGGGTCGGGAGTATTGATTTCAAACAGATAGCCGAACGCTTTAGCACATATAAAGAACTGTTATCACTGATTGATGGCAAGCCAACTGATATTGCATTAAAGGGCTGTTACTGGAAAAGTAACAAACAGTTTGTCAAACATGCGGATCCAGTACAGGATAATTGTGGTTTTCGCTGGGTCGCACCAGTGTTGCCAATGCGCGGAGATGAAGTGGTTCGTTGTCTTGAACTGGCCGATGAAGAGTATACGCGGGCGGGTTTTGAAATGGCAGTGACATTAACGATTGTGACACCTCAAATGTGTCAGGCTATTCTCAGTATTTATTTTGATACATCTGATGAATTTGAATGGCAGCGAGCGAATCATTTAGCAAAAACATTAAAGCAAAATTTTGCCAAAAATGGCTGGGCTCCATATCGGGTGGCGATTGATGAAATGCAGGATATTGGTGACTATACCAGTCAGTCCATTATGGATATTCGCCGCTCAGTTAAAAAAGCATTTGACCCTGAAAATATTATTGCACCCGGGCGTTACGCCTGGTAATTCTCTTTAAAGTTTCACTTACTACTACAAGGAAAAGTTATGAAAGTTAAAAGACAGTTGATTTTACTGGCATTCGTTGCCAGTACTACTATGGCGATGGCGATGGCGAATGAAAGTCATGTTATATCAGTGCACAGTGTAAACGGGCATGTGGCTACTGGAGCTAACCGTTTTCTTGATGAACCATTGTGGTTTATGAATGGTGGATTAGGATCGGCTTCATTTGCCTTTGTGTTCGGTTACAATGCGCAGGGCAATAAACCCATAGACTTAACTGCCTATACTCCACTTGATACGGTACTGGCAACTGGTGTAGATGCTAATTTTATTGCAGCGCTAGGCATGCAGGAATCCGATATTGAATCAAAGTATATTAATAAGCCGTATCAGCATGTACAGGTTACGGTTAATCCATTTACGGCGGAAAAACAGAGTGTTCCTATGGAGCTTAATGCTCAGCCAGGCACGGTAAGCCGTTCGGGGCCATTGCATGAGATTACATTAGCTGACTGGATGAAAGCCAGAGGTAAAATGAAAATTAAATGCCTTGCTGATGGAACAGCAAAAATAAAAATAAAATTATCAGGTTTAATTGCTAATGGAGTGTATACAGCGTGGGCGTTGTTTAGTCAGGATGTAACGGGTGACGCGTTGGATGATATGCTGGTGCCGTTACCGCTTGGTGGTGT
>VAPL010551142.1_pt1 | contig 10158 bp, 11 predicted proteins | sample 3395061 | NCBI WGS metagenome assembly VAPL01 (sample SAMN08290444, study PRJNA428436) | hydrothermal vent metagenome | isolation source: Deep-sea hydrothermal vent chimney 2 | place: Pacific Ocean: Juan De Fuca Ridge | depth 2182 m m | reverse complement strand
CGTCGTCCATTTAGCCTTTGTGGTATTACCCAGTCAATTGGGCCACCATCGACACAATCGATCATTGATTCACGACATCAATGTCAACGGCAGCCAACACGTATTTAACACCGCCCAGCAACACGCTGTAAAAAAAATTGTCTATACCTCAAGTGCCATTGTCTATGGAGCGTTGCCGGGAAATCCACCTCTTATCACAGAACATCAAAAACGACGGGTAATGCACGGTTTTGCGTATGCGGAAGATAAAAATACCATTGAAGATTGGCTGGATGATTTTTGCGAAACAGATGGGGATATACAGATCGTTCGCTTACGTCCACATGTCATATTAGGCCCTTGTGCCCATCCTTTTTTGCTGCGTTTACTTAATCAACCATTTTATCCTAAATTTGCCGCACCGTTCCCCCTCACCCAATGCGTCTGGGAGACCGATGTGGTACAAGCCATCTTAAACAGCTTGCGTCAACCGGTACAAGGCACATTTAACCTGGCCGCACAGCCACCGTTAGCCTTTGCCGATATGTTACGAATCAACCATCGACACCCCATCGCCGTGCCATTTAACTGGATACGCTCGTTGCATAAAATATTATGGAAATTCACCCAGCTTGGCGAAGATCCCGGCTGGCTGGAAGGCCTGCCTTACTCCCTGGTAATTAATACAGATAAAGCAAAACGTGAATTAGCTTGGGAGCCACAGTTTGCTACCCAGGCCTGCATTAAAAAATGCATACAATCTAAAAACTAACGTTGAGGAAAGGTAGAGTGCGCTGTGCGCACTAAATACGGTTAACGGATACATCGTCCAATCTTAGCCGGTTGGGCGATTGGGTATTGGTGCGCGCAGCGCACCCTACGAGAAAAATATTCACCCACTAATACAAAGTGGCTGCTGTACTAACGCCGAGCCACCTCATTAATTCGCTCGTCTAATGTGTAACCAAAAAAACTCCCTCGATTATAGCCGATGATTTTTTTCGCTAACGGGTTACCTTGCGCGTCAAAGAATAAAAGCGTTGGCGTTACATCCACATTATAACGATACACAAAATCTTCTGGCAACACCGCTTCGCCTGAAAAATCAACAATACGAGCATATCCATCGATCATCAATTTTCGGAGAATCATTTTATTGTCATATTCCTCGCTGTTGACCATAAACCCTAAATGATCCGCTTCCAACTGTTCACAGTATTCACAATGTTTTGCTGAAAAAAACACCAGGATGGGCAAATTTCTCTGTTGCGCTTGCTGAGCCAACTGTTGAAAATCAACCACTTCAGGTACCGAGCGCTCAACCGCCCCAAGCGACCCAGTGATCACCCATAAAATTAAAAATAGGTGACATCGGCGTATCCATAAATCTATCATCTATATACCCTCACCCACTGACAACGACAAAATACAATCATGTTAGCCTTCAATTAATTTATTAAAGGCTAACAAAACCCTCTCCCATATGACACACGTTTAAAACAACCTGTTCAAATTGGGATATCGGTATAAGTACCGACAAAAAATAGCTTACAATGCAAAGAATCGGAGACAAAAAACAGACTGACATGCAAAACATATTTGACATCGCTATTATCGGCTCTGGCCCTGGTGGCTACCGAGCGGCGATTGTTGCCGCCTTACGTGGTAAGCGCGTCGCCATTATTGAAAAAGATCGCTGGGGTGGCTGCTGTCTTAATCGTGGCTGCGTTCCCAAAAAAGCCTGGCACTACACCGCCACCTTGATCAAAAAAAGCCAAACGTTTAACAAGCGCGGTTTAACCGGTCACTTGCAAGGCGATCTGCAGCAAAGTTGGCAACACCAGCGATCGGTGGTGACCACCACCCAAACCAATTATCTGAATTATCTAAGCCATCTCAATGTGACCAAATACCAAGGCATCGCCTCGTTCCTGACACCTCAGCGTCTGTGCATCAAACAATCCGATCATACCAAGACCACCCTCACCGCAAAAAATATAATTATTGCCACCGGCTCCTCAGCCAAACCCATTCAGTCATTACCCTGGATCGAAAATCGCATTTTATCCACCGACATGTTATTTGATAGGCTACCCCCCACCGGTCATCGAGTGGCTATTTTTGGTTCAAGCGTGGTCGGCACCGAAATGGCTTTTATTCTAAGCCAATATAACAAACAAATTTCATGGCTAGTGCGCTCCCCCCCCTTATCTACGTCCCGCTTTAGCCAACCGGGTCTCAAAGCATTAAATACCGCCTTAGCGTCAGCAAACACCTGTTGGCAGCAATACCATCAGCTTATCAATGTTGATATCAACGATAACGACATCACCCTCACTTTCGATAACCTACCGACGATCACAGTCGATTGGATCTTATTAGGCACGGGTAGGTCCCCTTATAGCGCCCCATTACAACTTAACAATATCGCCCTGAAACTTAATCCACACGGCTTTATCCAACGAAACCAACACTTACAAACCCAGTACAAAAATATTTACGCCATCGGGGATTGCGCCAATCCAAACATGACCGCCAATCATGCGTTAGCCGAAGCCAGCTATGTCATCAACCATATCCTCGGCACCTCACAACCGGCCTATGAGCCCCAATGGGTGCCCCAGGTGATTTATAGTGCGACGGAAATGGCGCGTATCGGATGGAACGATGATCAAGCTGAAGATCGAGGCTTTGAACCTGCCATCGGCTTTTCGTCCTTTCAAGTCTCCCCCTGTGCCATGGGACAAGAGGCAACCCATGGCCACGTAAGATTGTTAGCCGATCTAGATACCGGTAGATTTTTAGGCGGCGAAATTGTCGGTGAACAAGCCGGTGAACTCATCCATAGCCTGACAGGTAACCACGCGCCCGAGCAACAACTCAAAACCATCGTCAATACACGCTATAATCATCCTTCACGAATGGAAGAAATCTTAAATGCGAGCGAAACACTTGCCAGCCAATGGGGCTTAGGCCAATTTATATTCAATGATGCCAACTGAATTTCATTTACCGATCGATTTTATCCGCCGCTTGCAAACCATTGTCCCTGACAATGTATATGAAGCGTGCTTAGCCAGCTTTGCAAAACCCAGTAAGCCTTGTATTAGAGTCAATCGCTTAAAAGGAGAGCCCAAGGAGATACTTACTCAACTCGCCACCCTAGGGGTCACACTCTCGCCCGTCAACTGGCTAGCCAATAGCTATCAGCTAGCGCACCAAGACAAAACGATACTCAGCCAATCCAGTCTGCATGAACAAGGATTAATTTATTTTCAAAACCTGTCCAGCATGGTACCGGTCCTGCATTTAGCGCCACAAGCTCACGAAACCATACTCGACTTAACCGCCGCCCCAGGCAGTAAAACATTGCAAATAGCCACCTTAATGAAAAATACCGGCTGGATTTCCGCCGTAGAAAATGTCAAACCACGCTTTTTTAAATTAAAAGATAATCTGAAAACGCAAGGGGCGACCAATGTACATACTTATTTAATGGATGGCGCACGGGTCTGGAGAAAATGCCCTGAACATTTTGATCGGATTCTGTTAGATGCGCCATGCTCAACTGAATCTCGATTCCAACTAAATAAGCCAGCCAGTTACGCTTATTGGAGTGAGCGAAAAATCAAAGAAATGGCAACCAAACAACGCAAACTGATCTACTCGGCCGTACAGAGTTTAAAACCGGGTGGCACATTAATTTATTCGACTTGCTCGTTTGCTCCCGAAGAAAACGAAGCCATTATCCATGCCATCCTCCGTAAATTTCCCCAGGCACTCACTGTCGAAGCCATTGAGCTTCCCTTCACGAATTGGCAACCCGGTCTCAGTCAATGGAAGAAAAAAACCTACAACCCTCAAGTAATGCTCAGTCGACGTATTTTGCCGACCGATGGCATGGAGGCTTTTTTCCTATGTAAGCTTAAAAAAACGGAAAGTACCATCGAGTTAAAGACTAAAAATAAATGGGCAAGCAAGGCACCCCATTAACCAAGGATAATGGCGAGGCACCCGCCTCTAGATAAAATTAATTATGCTTATTTTTTGCGGCTAAATATCTTGTCTTAATTTTGGAATATCCTTCTCAATTAATCGCTGGAGCAACGAAGTTTGCGAGCTGCTCAGCACTTTTATGTCGCTTAAGTCAAGTAAGCGCAAAGTTCGCATGATCTTGGGTTTAACCCGATAAAAACAAGCCAGCAAATGGTCTTCATTGTCACGCTCAGCGATTTCTATGCGAAATAACTTGCGAAAAATAGATTCCAGATCATTCGCATAATAACGTTTAAAAAATCCGGCGAGTTTATTGACTATCCATGACCCTAGCACAAATACGACAACCGCAATGGCCGCAAAAAATAACGCTGTCATCATATCCGCCGAACCGAATAAGGTAAACGCGTAATAACCCAATAAAGCCACCAAGGTCCATACAATCGAATACCCTAACCACTTACGCTTTTTCACCGATTTGTTAACATGGGACAATAATTTTGCTCGAATATATAAATCCGTGGTCTCTTCCAAGGTATGATTGATCACAAAATCACTGCGATATTTCGGCAATTCAGTGATATATTGTTTTAATTCATTAAGCGCCTGAACAAAATCATCTAACGGTAAAGAATTCTCTCTAGGCGTCACCAATTCAGGTATCACCGTGGTATAGACATAAGGCAAATCTTTGGTTTTTAAACTGCGCGATAAATTCCAACACAGTGCGCCATAGGTTCGAGAAAAATCTCTTAAATTATCAAATAAGTCCATTTTGTTCATGATAATACGCAGATTGCAATCAATCTCCGAGATCGCTTTCGACAATACGTTGAGCGTTTCACCCGTGGTACCTGGCTTATCAGGATCAAATAACAAGAACACTAAATCACATCGTTCTGCCAACCATTTGACCACTTCAATGTAGTTATAAGGCCGCTCTAACGATCGATTCGCCGAATCAATCATGCCAGGGCTATCAATAATCGTGACTTTTTGCAACACATCTCTTTTTAGCGTACGCCCTTCGATATGCTGTAAAAATTGCGGACCAAATTGCTCTAGTTCTTTATAAGGTAATTGACTACTTCCAACCAAGGTTTGGCCATCAATACGACGGTCTTCATCGCCATACATTAAGATGGTGAATGAATCATCCGTCGGCGCCACCCCGGTTCGCTGCAATGGCTCACCTAACAAATGATTAATTAAACTTGATTTTCCTGAACTATGATTGCCCAGCAACAGCACGGTGGGAACGCTAGTCATCACCGAACGAGGACTTAGTTCGACACGCAACATCTTAGCCGCTGGTTCAATAATCTTTTCACGCCAGCCCATTAATGTATCTATTGCTGGCAAATTTGAATTCGCATTATCAACTGACATGTTTATTCATTTTCCTTGAATATATTAATAACCAGCCCTAATGCTCTGCAAGCACAGGGACCGAGTTCATTGTAGTGTAATAAATAGACATTAAGAACCAATCACCCACCGCCTTAATTGATTTTACTTAAAACCGATATTGGGCACCCTCTCAAAAAATAGACTGCCCAATATCGGTTTTAACAGCGCCGAAGATTTTTCGATAAGCCATGGGCCAAATTGAAAACAAATCGCCAAAGCAACCATACACAGCACCTGCAAACAAGCAATTTCTAACCGGTTCAAGTATATCATAAACATAAGCCTTGCTTTGACAAGCAAGCTGTCCACTTTAAAAGAGTTGCCCGCATCAATCAACATCCAACGATGGCTGTCTATGTTTCATCCAGGGATTAGGACGTTGAGTGATCAGCTTATCAAATAAAAGCCATTTACCAACCTCGCCGGATAGTTTGTTTGCATGAAAATCAGGCATCTTACCTCTATTATTATGCGACAAATACAGGTATGCTTCGCAACATGGAACGTCCATTAATCAACCTATCGATTGATACCTATCAATACCCTTATTTATGGGGCCAAGTATCATCAGATTTTTGTTGATTATGCGTTGCTATTCGATTGTATCGGATGTTGGTTTTGTCGAAAAATTTTACGGTTCCAGTTAATGGTGATTTAAGCTTATTTGTATATGGCACTAATTACTTGAAAAGACGCAATAAATAAATTATGGCATTATAATTGCATTCTCATGGCTTGCTGCCATAACCTAAGCTTCATTAGCTTTGCATAAACAATTGCTTTTAAAGTGATTTTCATGATCGCACCTATGGTAGCAGCTGTAGAAAATGAACAATTTTTAATTAATCTTAAGACATAGTGAGGGTTCCATACTAATGAATAAAAAACTACTGGGTTTGGCCTTGGTCGCTACTTTTTCCATGGGAAGCGCACAAGCTATTTTGATCGATAATTTTGATGATGGAGCACAATTGGTTGATGCGCCGGGCACTGACATAACGGCTATTAGCGGTATTGGTGGCTACCGTACTGTTGATATCGTAAAGACCGGTAGTCTGGGTGCATCAGCGGCTGTTATCACGCCACCAGGTATCTTCAGCCACAGTGCAGACGCATTAACCAGCGCCACCAGCACCATTACCTGGAATGCTAACGGTGCAGGCCTCGGTGGCATGGATCTGATTGAAGGTTTGATTAATAATGTTTTCAGTTTCGATATCTTAAGCATTGACCAAGGTGATATTGACCTGATTCTTAGTGTTGAAGATACACTCGGCGGGGCAGATTCCTTCACTTTTTCAGGGGCAGGGGCAGGCACTGAATCCGTGGCGTTCTCCAGTTTTGCAGGCATTGACTTTACCTCGGTAGATTTAATTTCTTTGCAAATTGTAGGTGGCATTGCATCTGACTTAACGCTGGATTCATTAGAGACAACAGGTGACCTCGCTCCTATCGCTCCTCCTGTAACAGTTCCAGAGCCGGCTTCTTTAGCGCTGATGGCGGGTGGTTTACTTGCATTGAGACTGGGTCGTCGTAAAGCTAAATAATTGCTTATAGGACTTCCTGTCATAAAAAAAACGGTTCGCTAAATCTAGCGAACCGTTTTTTTTGTCTTATCAACATTGCCTTCCACTGATATACCGCCCCCCTCCTCATTACTCCGCTCAAATCACCGGTGGCCGGCCTTGGCTGGAATTCTTTCTTAGTGTCTAATACATCTGCAAAGCGATTACTAATAATTAATACTCAGCACGACCATAAAATAGGATTCTCGCGCCCAGAATTCGCTTAGGTTTGACCAATCTGATGGGAACCATTGGGAGGATTTTTCAACAGAAGAAGGGCGATGAAAATGATCGCGGAGGGCTGGGCTGGATATACGCGTCATGGTGGCCAGGGACAGAATCGAACTGCCGACACGGGGATTTTCAGTCCCCTGCTCTACCGACTGAGCTACCTGGCCATCGAGGAGTGCGAATTAAACCGTTAGCCAGCCTTTAAGTCAAGTATTTCCTTATAGAAAGCTGTTAGATTGCTTGATAAACAAACAAATCGATGTAAATTTGTCACCTGGCTTCCCCTCCCCCCCCCCTCGAAGACTAAGAAAACCAGGTCACGATATGGAAGCTAACTAATTATTTTCCGGGGGGACAAAGCCTTCGGGTACTTGTCCTCCATTACCAAAAAAGAAGCTCTCCATTTGCTCTTCAATAAATTTTCTTGCTTTAGGATCGATAGGACTCAAACGGTACTCATTCATCAGTATGGTCTGCTGGCCCATCCACATTTGCCAAGCTTCCTTTGACACATCTTCAAAGATTTTTTTACCCAATTCCCCTGGATATGTCGGACGATCCAAGCCTTCGGCTTCTTTACCCAATTTAATACACTGTACCATTCGAGACATTTTACACTCCTAATATTGTGGCTTAAATTTCATCAGGGGTTTAGTTTGATGAATTCAAGTGTCTACTTTTGTAGACGCGTTAATAACCGTTGCACCGGCGTCGGTAAGCCCAGGCGATCCGGTTTAGCCGTGTTATACCAAATGGTGGTATTGTCTTCCATCACTTGTAAAGTATGGTTTTTAGTTTTCATGAGTACCGGCGTAATATCTAAGTGAAAATGACTAAAAGTATGGCGCACGATTGGCCAAGTTTGTTCCGGCAACACCGTATACGGTAAATTTTTTTGACACCAATCCATCACATCTTGCTCGGCTGGACATTCCAACAAACTCCAAAGCCCACCCCATATCCCTACGGGTGGTCTTTTTTGAAGCAAAATTTCGTTTTGCGCATTACACAACAATAACATCGTGACTTGCCTAACAGGCAATGATTTACGCGCACGCGATTGAGGAATCATCGCTTGTTCGGCAAATCGGTAAGCTAAGCAGACCTTTTGAAACGGACACTCACCACAAAGCGGACGACCACGCTTGCAAAGTGTGGCCCCTAGATCCATCATCGCCTGGGTGTAATCAGCGACTTGTTTTGAGGGTGTGTAGTATTCAGCCAACTGCCATAATTTTTTTTCGGTCGCGGTCGCGCCTGGCCATTCCGTAATGCGATGCAAACGACATAACACGCGCTTGACATTACCATCCAAAATGGCGTGGCGATGCCCAATCGCTTGTGCCAAAATGGCCCCCGCCGTGGAACGCCCAATCCCAGGCAAGGCGAGCCACTGATCATACTCGGTTGGCATACCTCCGGCGTAGTCTTGATCAATAATTTGCGCGGCTTTGTATAAATTGCGCGCGCGCGAATAATAACCTAGCCCAGACCACAAGTGCAGCACCTCATCAACCGAAGCCCTTGCCAATGCTTTAACATCCGGAAAATGCTGTATAAAACGTTCAAAATACGGTATCACTGTCGCCACCTGGGTTTGTTGCAACATAATCTCAGAAACCCAAACAATATATAAATTACCTTTTGCCTTCCAAGGCAGTGTCTTACGCCCATGAATTTGGTACCAGGTTAAAACCCACTGTTGAAAGTCTTCAGCCGGTAATATTGGTGTCTCAGAGATCTCATTCACTGTTTTAATCTTAGGTTTTTTCATCATTATTTGCTGTTGTCAATGGCCCCATGTTAGTCTAATCGGCCTCGCCTAATCATGGTAAGCGAAAACCAACTAAGTTCGGACAATATCATGGCAACCAAAAAAGAGCTAAGCGTCAATATTGAGAGCAATGACCATGGAACAACGGAAGGTACGCTCCATGTAACAGCGTATAATCATAGCGATCGTATAAAACGGGCAACCCTTAGCTGGCTTGGCTGCTGGGTACTAGCAAGTATTACGCTCTTTATTCCCATTGCTCATTTTTTCTTAGTGCCCGCTTTTTTGATCGCCGGCCCAATGATTGGCCTCTCTAAATACAAGCAAATGGATGCCAAAGAAAAAGTGATCGGCTTATGTCCACAACACAAAGCAGGAACAACGATTCACTTAGAAGCGAATGACAAACTTCCAAAATGGACCTATTGCCCAGCGTGTAATGCATCATTACAATTGACAGAATCTAACCCAAGCTAACCGGCGGTTGGCTTAGCGAACAACAGGATAATCGTATGAAACTCGTACTTGCCTTACTTATACTAGGGATTTTGGCGACATCAGCCTTCATTAGCATCGGGTTATTATTATTTCAAACTGGGCTGATTAGCTAAAAAACTGTTTGGCCACTCTCATCATCTAAATGAACGCCATCCATTAATATATGTTAGAAATTATACTCAACGGAGAAAAAAAGCGCATTGCACCGCAATGTACGGCATTAGAACTCACCCATTTACTCGGGTTGCACGAGCAGCGCATTGCCATGGAAGTCAATCGGCAAGTCATTCCTCGCAGCCGCTATGACCAGTTCACTTTTACCGCGGGGGATCAGGTAGAAATCGTACGCGCCATTGGCGGCGGCTCAACCATGACATCCCCTTAGCTCGATACCTTTTTTATAACCAGCTTAATTAGCATGATACCAGATACGACAACAATTCAATCCAAAAACAGTTTTACTTTGGCCGGGAAAACCTATCGCTCACGCCTACTTGTAGGCACAGGTAAGTACCAAGACCTAGAAGAAACACGCCTGGCCACTGAAGCCAGCGGCGCCCAAATCGTCACTGTGGCGATCCGCCGTAGCAACATCGGCCAACACCACAACGAACCCAACTTACTTGAAGCCATCCCTGCCTCACAGTATACACTGCTGCCAAACACGGCCATGTGTTACACCGTCGATGAGGCAGTACGCACCTG
>VAPL010496382.1_pt1 | contig 10161 bp, 11 predicted proteins | sample 3395061 | NCBI WGS metagenome assembly VAPL01 (sample SAMN08290444, study PRJNA428436) | hydrothermal vent metagenome | isolation source: Deep-sea hydrothermal vent chimney 2 | place: Pacific Ocean: Juan De Fuca Ridge | depth 2182 m m | reverse complement strand
CGTGTAGTAGCGGACTTAACTAGGGTGGAGGATTGGACTGGGATGTACGTGGTCGGAGCGGACATTGGGTACAACAGCCTGAAGGTGGCCCATGGGGAGGTATCGTGGGGGAAGCCACGGTTGCGGGTGTGGCCTGCGCTGGCGGTGCCGGAGCGATTTGCGGCGCAGCGGTTTGTACGTGACGACGGGGCTGAGGACGCAATCATTCGAGTGTGGGCGCGAGGTGAGTCGTGGTTGGTGGGGGTGGAACCCAGTCAGGTGCAGGGGAGGAATTCACGGGTACTGCACGAGGACTATGCGGCGAGTGCTGGATGGGAGGCGATGTTGGCGGCGGCCTTGTCATGTGCGGGTCGGAACGAGGTGGATTTGCTGGTAGTTGGTCTTCCGGTGAGCCAGTACCACGAGGCGGGGCGCCGGGACCGGCTGATGGAGCGGTTGGTGGGTGAGTTTCAAGTAGCTGAAGACCGCTCTGTGCGTGTGAAGCGGGTGGAGGTACTCCCCCAGCCGGGTGGCGCGATGGCCGACCATGCTTGGAGGAACGGGGATCCGGTGGTCTGGGAAGGCCGTGTGGTCGTGGTTGACCCCGGATATTACTCGTTCGACTGGGCGGTATTTTCGGGCGGTGCGTACCGGAACGAGGTATCGGGTACGGGGCACGAGGCGATGTCCCGGGTAGTGGAGGAGTTGGCGCAGGCACTGGGGCGGTTGCGAGGTGTGACGCAAGTGTCGGCGGAGCGAGTGGAGCATGCGCTACGGACGGGGCATGGCCGGGTGTTGGTGGCGGGGGAGTGGATGAATTTGGACGTGCCGTTACGCGAGGTGTTGGCACGTGTGGCGGATGAAGCGGTGAGCCGAATGCGCTCGGTGATGCGTGGGGAGGATGAGCAACCGGATTTGGTCCTGGTGGTGGGGGGAGGTGCGCGCTGTTATGAGGGGTCGCTGAGGGCAGCGTACCCAAACAGCCATGTGGAGGTAGCGCCGGAGCCGGTGTTGGCGAATGTGCGTGGATACTGGAGTCGCGGATGCGGATTCGTGTGATTCTGCTGGAGAGCCATGGAGAGTTGCGCGCGGACCTGGAACGATTACAGGGTCGGGCGCGCGGGGAGCGATTGAGGGCGCTGGCCATGGTGGGGTTAGCGGTATTGCGTGGTGGCGCCCCGGATACGGACATTTCGTCCGAAGGGGAAGGGGATGCAGATGCTGGGCAAGGGGATAAACGAACGAAGCGGCGATTGAAGTTTTGATATGACGTATAGGGGAACAAGCGAGGGGTCAGACATGAATGCGGTGCTGGACGACGTGGTTTTGGATGAGTCGGTGGGCAGCGGGGTGTCGTCTGCGCCGAACAAGATGCTGATGGGGTATGGGTTGATTGAGTCGCGGGTGCGCGACGAGGTGGCCTCATGGCTGGTGGTAGTGGACCGGCTCGTGCAGGAGGCGGAGGGGCGGATGCCGGTGGTGCGGCATTTGGTAGATGGGCACAAGGCGCTGATTCGCAGGCGGGTGGAACGGCTGAGGACCATTCGGGAGCGGTTGTGCCGGGTGGGGGACCAGCGTGTTCGGTTGGTGACGGAAATCGATCGATTGCGGAGTGAGCGTGATCGTGTACACCGGAATCGGAGACGCCAGGAGTTGTCGGGGGAGATTGAGGCGCGGTTGGGGAGCCTGGCGGTATGCGAGCGCAATCGCGCGGAGTTGTTGATGGAGGGATGGGTGGAGGCGAGCGAGGCGATGCTGGCGGCGCAGTTGTTGCGGGAGAGGGTGCTGCGGATGGCGGAGGATAGCGGCAGGCCGATGGTATCCGGGGGAGGTGTATAGCATGGAGAAGGGCGAGTATTTACTGGATGAAGATGAATTGGTGGGGCGTACGACGGCGGGGAACGCGGAGGCAGATGATCATGGTGGTCCGGCAGATGATCGTGTGGTGTCGGGCGCGGAAGAGGGGGGTAAGGAATCGAGTGGGCATAGGCGTGAGGAGGGAGCGGAGTCGGAAATTATTGAGGGGAGGCGGCATGGGGAGATTCGAGAGAATGTTCACCAGGGGCGGGATGTGAAGCATCCGGGTCGAGGTGGGCGCAAGGGGCGCGAAAGATGTGGTTCCGGGATGCAGATGCCGTCGAGGCGTACCAGGTTAGCGGTAGCGCTGGCGGCGTTGGGTTTCGTCGGGGTGGTAGGTTTGTGGTGGGCGCACGGTCGCACGCGCACGGAGGTTGCACGTGGAACGCATGCGGGAGGAAGTTCGGCGACGGTAGCGGGGTTGCCGCCGGAGCTTGCGAAGGTGTTGCGTTCTGAGCGCCAAGCGGTTATTCGGCATCCGACGCCATCCCCTGCGCCACAACAATTTCCTGCTGGGGGTAAAAGCATCGCGGTACAGCAAGCCATTGTGGGTGGTGCTGTCCTAGCGGGGCGACATCATGCTGTAACGCATGTTCCGAATGAGAAGGCGGTAGTGCCGGTTTCTGGGAAGACGATTTTATCGGGACAGGATACCCCTCTGGCACCAGCTGGCAAGGCCCTGGCGGGCGGCAAGGCCCTCGCAAGCAGCAAAGCCCTGCTGGTCGGCGAAGCCTTGCGGGCTGGTGAATCCTCGCAGGGTAGTGCTCAGGCTCCTGCGGTACACCATGGTGCGGTTCCCAAGAAGGGTGCGGCGCGACAGGACAGCGGTTTCGTCGCAGGAGGTGGCGACCAGGCCAAGGTGTTGGAGGAGATTCGCTCGCTGAAGGTGGAGATGGCGGGGGTCAAGGCGGCGTTGGCGAATGAGCGCAAGGCGGTGGGTACGCTGCCGAGCATGGACAAGCGGCTGGTGGTGCTGCATGGCGCATTGGAGAGGCTGCTGAAGAATGCCGAGGCCGGGTCGCATGCAAAGGTTCGGGACGGGAGGCGCGGGAAGAAGGGAAAAGCACATGCGGGAAGCCGTCGCGTGAAGCGCGTAATGGGCTATCGCCTGTTGGCGGTAGTGGGAGACCAGGCGGTGGTGGAGGACATGGGGACGGGGCGCGTGAGGGTTTTGCGGACGAATGAGCGGCTGGATGGTTTGGTGGTATACCAAGTGGCCGGTGGCGCGGTGGTGACCAACTACGGGGTGATGGGTGAGAAATGAGTGAGCGAAATGAACTACGAAAGATTCTGGTCTATGCGTCGATATCGAAATCCCCGCGCCAGGCGATTGGGGTAATCATCTCCGGAGCACGCGTGTTGGCGTTCAGTGACACGCGGTGGGGGCAAGTGGCACGTGATCTGGCGCAAGTGTGTCCGCCGATGAGCGCGGATCGCGGGGAAATGAAGGGGGCGGCCGAACGGGTGCTTCGTGGGATTGTGAAGGGTTTGCGGGATTTGGAGTGTTTGGATAAGGAGTGGTTGAAGATGATTCACGGTTTGGAGCAATTGTGTTTGCCCGAGATGCCCGAGATGCCCGGGAAAGTGGGATTCAAACTGCCGAGTGGTGCGGTGGGGCAAGCGGTGAGGGAGATCGTGTCTGGATTGCAAGAGGCAAAGCGAGGCAAAAGGTTATCGGCGTGATGCGAGGGCGAGCCGGTGCCGAGTGGCGGCGGGAGTTTGCGCAGCTTTGCGCGCTGAGGCCGGCGCTGGCGGAAGAGGTGGATGGTTTGGTGTTGGGGGCGCGTCGTGGTGGGGTGGCTGATTTAGCGGGGCGGTTGATGGTTTTGGCAGATGGGGAGCATGGAGAGGATGCACGGGTAGTGCTGATCCGGTTGGCGGAGATTGCGCGCCAGGGACTGTAGGAGGTACGGAATGCCGCTTCCGGGTGTAGTGGGTCTGGTTGGGTATCTGGGTACATTGCGCATGGGCCGTGCGGTGATGCAGGGCACGGCGAACCGGATATGGCCCGGGCGTCCGATGTTGGAGCCGATTGTGGAGTTAGGTGGGGCGGGCCGCGTGGTGGGTGAGGAGATGCTCTATCGGCCGGGCTGGAGGGGATTCAGGGGTTTTCCGGGCTCGGTGAGTCATTGGAGGCAGTGGTACCGGCGGATGTGTCTGGAGCACATTCCGCGGCGGTTGGGGACAGATTCCGGATGGGTGGCACTGAATGTACACGGGTGGCAGGTACTGGATCCGTGGATTCTGGCGGAAGTTGCGGGACTTGGGCGGTATGGAGACCGCTTGGTAGTGGAGTGGACCGAGGATGCGCAGGATGCTTCACGTCGTAGGAGGGTATCCCGGTATCTGGTGCGGCTGAAGAAAGAATATGGATTCCAGCTATCGGTGGACGATGCGGGGGCGGGGGCGGACGCCCTGGAGCGGATCTCGTTGGTCAATCCGGATTGGGTGAAGGTGGACGGCGAGCTATTCCTGCGTGCGCGATGGAGCCAGGAATCGAAGATTGCGATACGGGCCTTGGTGGGGGTTGCGGGGGAACTGGGTGCGAAAACGGTGGTGGAGTATGTGGAAACGGCTGAGGATTTGGATCGGGCGCGGTCATTGGGAGCTGGCTACGGACAGGGGTGGTACTGGGGGGCTGGCGCAGGGGGGGGAGCCGAAGCCCGAGTACGCGAAGGAGGAGATTCCGAGGTGGCCGCCGTTTCGGCGCGGTCTGCCGGCGGTGGGGGAGGATTGTCTCCTTGAGACGCAGTGCAAGTGGATTGGGAGATTGCGCCGGGAAGCGGGGGTTGGGGAGGCGCGGTGGGAGGAGCATTACGCGAGTCTTCTGAGTCGTTATGCGGGGCATGTGCATTTAATTCCGGCCTCGCGCAATCACCATCATCATGGGGCGGGTGGGCTGTGGAGACACGGGCTCGAGGCGGCTTTTTATGCATTGCGCGCTGGTGGGGAGAAGGTAGTGGGATTGGAACTTCCGCCGAGTGAGCGCAAGGCGTATATGGAGCGGTTTCGGTTTTGCGTATTTGCGTCGGGTTTACTGCACGATGTGGCGAAGCCGGTGACGGATGTAGTGGTCACGAGTGCGGGGGGCCGGGTGTGGAACCCGTTGGAGGGTCAGTTGGTGGGGTGGGCGCAGGCCAACGGGGTGGACCGGTACTACCTGCGGTGGCGGGAGGGGCGCGCGGGTCGTCACGAGGCGGTGGGGGCGCTGTTGCTGTTGCGCTTGTTGGGGGACCGGACGGCGGCGTGGGTTAATGCCGGCGGGCCAGAGTGGCTGATGGACCTGTCGGAGGCGATTTCTGGGGAAGGGGGTGCGGGGAATTTGCTGAGCGAGTTGGCGGGCGATGGCGATCGGGCCAGTGTAGCGGAGGACCTGAAGCGGGGTCCGGTAGAGTCGGATACGGGCGAGGTACCGGTAGAGCGTTGGGTACTGGACGCGATGAGGCGGCTGCTGCGGGAGGGACGGTGGCGTATTGGGGGAGGGGTAGCGATACCGGCGGAAGGTTCGTTGGCGCTGGTATGGCCGAAGGCCGGAAACGATATTGGGCGCGAGTTACGCGAATCCGGGTTGGTGGGGGTTCCGTACGAACCGGATTCGTTGGCGGACTTGCTGTTGGATTGCGGAATTGCGGAGCCGGCATCGGAGGAGGGGGGCCGGCGTGGACGGTACTGGAGGTTGGAGAGGCGTTCGGAATCGGGTGAAGCGGTGTGGATGCGGGTGTTGCGGATTGCGCGGGTGGAGAGCCTATTGGATCCGCCGCCGGCCTCGGGTCCGGAGCGATTCGTAAGCTCGGCCCCTGCGGAGCGGCAAGCCCCTGCGGGGGAGCAAGCCCCTGCGGGGGAGCGGAGCACCCAAGCGCAGCCGGCCCCCGCAGCCGCGGAGAATAACCCTTCAGTGGTGCGGTCGTCTGTTCCGGCGCAAAGCCCTGGCGGGCAGCAAGGCCCTGAGGGGCGACAGTCTGCTGTCGCGCAGCGACCTCCTGCAGGGCGACAAGCCTCTACGAGCCAAGTAAACCAAGCGGTCGAGGGCACGCAGGGAGCGAAGGCGGGGGGACAGGACAGTGAGGAGGTAATGGCGGCCCGGCAGTTGTTCGAGGCGCTTGTTCAGGATATTCGCCAGGGTGTGCGTTCTTCCGATGAGATTGTTCGGGACGGCGGCAAGGTGTATCTGCGTTATCCGGATGGTGTCAAGGGGTACGGATACAGTCCGCTGGACGCGGCGAAGCTATTGGTCGGTGCGGGGCTGGTGGATCGCCCGGACGCGAACCGGCTGGTGGCCCAAACGGCGGGTGGTCGTGGTCTGTGGTTGACCCGGGAGGCGGAGCAGGCGTTGGTGATTGCGCGCGAGCGCCTGAAGGATGCAGTGGATGAGTGGTTCGGACAGGCCAAGGTGGAGGGTCGTGTGGTGAAGGGCGGTCGGAGTTTTTTGCCCCGGAAAGCACTTGAGGATTGGTTATCGTCGGTGGTGCCGGGAGTTGGCATGGAGGAGTTGGGAGCCGAAGGAGTGGTTGTAATCGGAAATATTGGTTCCTCGGGCTACGTCCGATTGGGCGGGGTGGAATCTGATGGGAAACAATGAGGGCATAGGGGTATACGAGCCGCCGTTTCGACCGCCGTACGAGTTTACGGCTGCGGCGGCCTGGGTAGGGGCGGCGGCGCTGGGCTTCGGGTGGGCGTTGGCCGGGTCATTGCCGTTGGCGCCGGTGCTGTACGTGAGTGGGGCCTGTGCGGTGCTGGGAGGTGTACGGGCTTGGCAGGGCTGGGGGCGCAAGCGTGCACGAGACCGGTTGTTGGGGGGTGGCGGACTGTGGTTCATGAACGAGGACGAGGCGCGGGAGCATTGGAAGCGCGCGCGTTCTCAAGGCGAACTGTGGTTGGGGGAGGGGTTTGAGTGGACGCCGCGGGTGGCGGAGGTGGCGCACCATATCTATCGCGAGGGCGTCGACCAGGTGGCCGGCAAGGTGGCGCTTGGGAAGGGGGCGTACTGGCTGCATGCGGTGGGCGAGCCGGGCGATGTGAGCATTCCGCAGTCGATGTTGGACGGAAATGTCATCGTGGTGGGTGCCACGCGGGCGGGGAAGACCCGGTTTTTGGACCATGTGATTTCGCAGGCGGTAATGCGCGGGGAGCCGGTGATCGTCATCGACCCGAAGGGCGATCATGAACTACGTGAGCAGATGAAACAGGCGTATCTGCGTGCCGGGCGCCCGGACGCGTTTCGATTCTTCCATCCCGGCATGCCGGAGAAATCGGTGTGTATCGACCCGATGCGGAACTGGAATCGGCGGACCGAATTAGCGAGCCGGGTGGCGGCGCTGATTGCGACAGAGGGGGGAGGGGATCCGTTCGTGGCGTTTTCCTGGCGGGTGCTGAACAATTTCGTGAATGGGATTCTGATGATTCACGAGCGCCCGACCTTGGTACAGCTGCGGCGGTTAATCGAGGGGGGCGCGGAGTCGATGCTCCTGAAGGTGCTACGTGCATGGTGCGAGCGCCATGCGAAGCCGGAGGAATATGCGGCGTATGTACGCAATGCACGGAACCAGGATAAGGAGATCAACGGTTATATCCGGTTTTACCGGGAGGTGCTCTCGCAAAGGAAGGGCGCGGACTCGTTGGATCTGGAGGGCTTGATTGCCGATGTACAGCATGACAAGGAGCACTTCGGGAAGATGGTTACCTCGCTGACGCCGATCATGACGATGTTGACCTCTCCCCCGCTGGACACGTTGCTCTCGCCCCGTCCGGGCGAGGAGCGGGAGGTCACGGACATCGGCCGTGTCATTCGAGAGCGGCAGGGGTTGTATGTGGGGCTGGATTCGTTGTCGGACGCGACGGTGGGCTCGGCGATTGGAGCGATACTGCTGGCGGATATGACGGCGGTAGCGGGCGACCGGTACAACTATGGGGTGGGGGATGTTCCGGTCAATCTACTGGTGGACGAGGCGGCAGAGGTCGCGAACGCGCAGTTGGTGCAGGTGATGAACAAGGGAGGTGGGGCGAAGATTCGTTCGATGGTGCTGACACAGACGTTGGCGGATTTTGTGGCCCGCCTTGGGAACGAGGCGAAGGCGCGGCAGTTGATTGGGAACGCGAACACGGTGATTTCGTTTCGGATTCAAGACGGGCAGACGGCGGAGATGTTGGCGGAGTCGATGCCGAAGGTCCGGGTCCGGGCGGTGGAGATGAAGTACAGCCAGGGGGTTGGGGTGGCCTCGTTTCAGGGGGGATATGGAGAGGCGTTAAAGGAACAGGATGTGGAGTTATTCCCCGCGGCGATGTACCACCAGTTGCCGACGCTGCACTACATTGCGCGGTTGGGGGATGGACGGATTATGAAGGGTCGGATTCCGATCTTGACCTAGCGGATTGGAGATCGATGCAGCGTATCGGTTCTTCGGGGAACTCGGATGGCGACGGACGAACGAGAAAAGGAACACAAGGTATTCCAGGTCCTGATTGGCCTGGTCATTCTGGCATTGCTGGCGGCCTTCTTTGTGGTACCGGAGCGTTGGGTGAGCGGATTCCAGTCCCGACAGCAGGTGTTGATTGCCCAGGCGCTGGGTGTGGGGGTGGCGAATCGGCTGCGCATGGATACGGAACGGGATTTCAGCCGTTGGTTTGTGGCGCCGGGGGCGGTGGCGGAATCCTATAGCGGACTGCGAGGGATGGGGGGCCATGTATCGGCGTTTTGGGGAGTGGTTTGGTTGGGAATTGAACGGTTCAAGCTGGTGTGGTTATGGGTTCCGCTGATGATTCCGGTAGGTTTGGCGGCGGTAACGGACGGGTGGGTGCGAAGGAGGATCGGGCAATGGCGGTTCGAGTTCATCTCGCGGGCCCGCCATCATTATGCGCGCAAGGGTGTGCACTATTTTGTATTCATCGGGATTTTCGGTCCTTTTCTGCCACTTCCGCTACCGCCGCTGGTAATCCCGTTGTTGTGGTTTGTTGGACTCGGGTCGCTGAGGACGTGGGTGGCGTCGTTGCAGAAGCGGTATTGATCCTATGGATACTCCCAGGAAACAGGGCCTTCGCGAGCGGGCATTCGCCTCTCCGCCGCATTGGGCGAACGACATTATTGAGCCGTTCGACGAGGAGGGATTCCGTCTCGCTCAGCCGTTCGTGGTCGAGTCGTACTGGAGCGGACAGCAGTCGATCAACGTATTTGATGTGGTGGGTACGCAGCATCCCGACTATGCCGGGCATTCGTGGCTGGATTTTCTGCGGACCGGAAAGCGGATGGGCCTGAACCTTGATCTGCAACGGGAGAACCCCGGTTACTACCTCGAGGACGTGGCCAAGCAACCTGGAATGTACTACCGGGCGGTGAATGGAGACCGGTTATTTGTTGCCGAGGACGGAAACCACCGAACGGCGATTGCGCGCTTCATGTTCCACGAAATGGGCCGGAGCATGTTGCATGGGGTCACGGTAATAAAATACAGGACGGACCGGCGGGCTGCGGAGGTGGCTGCTGCCGTATCCGGATTGATGGAGGAGCGCGGTCTCCGGATGCGGCTGCGGACTTGCCGCACCAAGCTATCGCGCGAGGACACGGGCGGCTGGATGCGTGAGGCGTGGAAGGTGGAGTTCGAGTGGACGGACCTTCGGCGCGGCGTAAGCGAGCGATTGGCGGTGGAGGAGGTTGAGCGGCGGGCCGAGGCGTTGCGGCGTCCGTCGAGGTGGCGCGGATGGGCCGGGTGGTTTCTGGGATTCCTTGACTGACATCCTTCCTGGAACGAATGCCGGCGATTCCCACGGTGCTCGGGCGGAGCATTGAGCCACGCCTGGGTCGCTTCCGCAGGTTCCCATGCCGAGCGCGTAACCGCTCTCGTATTTCCACAGGCGTTACTTCCCGCATGTCCCGCAATAGGACACCTGCGGCGTTCGCACTATCTTTCCCCACCGGCAGGGCTCGTCAGCGAGCCGGGTCAAGGCCCAGGGGTGGCAGGGGATTCGATCCGGTGCCGAGCACGAATACAGGCGCAACAATCGCGATTTTCGACGGCGTGCGCGCTGTCGATAGCAATAGCATTTCTCGGGACGTGGCGCTAACGGACCACTAATCTTTCGTCCGTTAGCGCCCACTTTCGCGGGCCGTTTCTATAGGTTCAGACAGATCAGCAGCTTCCAGCCTCTCGAGTTCTCTGCTGGAGTGGATTCTCAGCGACCCGAGAACAGCGGTTTTCAATGCGTCTATTCGGGCTTTTAGGGATTCGATGTCAGAGCCATCGGGAATCGACATTAGGTGGCTCCATTTCCAGTATGGTGCAGTCATGATTGGATCATGAGTGCCAGATATCGGGCAATAGGAGAGAAACAATG
>VAPL010240484.1_pt1 | contig 10162 bp, 11 predicted proteins | sample 3395061 | NCBI WGS metagenome assembly VAPL01 (sample SAMN08290444, study PRJNA428436) | hydrothermal vent metagenome | isolation source: Deep-sea hydrothermal vent chimney 2 | place: Pacific Ocean: Juan De Fuca Ridge | depth 2182 m m | reverse complement strand
TGATTGTGCAATATTTTTCTTATTACCAGACGGAAAACATTATCGGTGTTCCTGCCGGTGCGGATCTCATGCCCATGGGCTGGTGGGGTTTCTTCGTCATTTTGGCAATGGAAGTATCGATGATTGGCGGCATGGTCGGGGAGATCGCCATCAAGCGCATTTATGGGCGGTCGCCCCCCCAGTCGGATGATATAAATTCAGAGAGTAATAAGCCATCGGCGGTTGCCTTGTCCGGCGAGACTGAAGGCGCTAGCGGTAAAGAGGTTTAGTTTGTCCCATCAGAGGTACCAGTCCCGCATTTCGCCGGAACAAAAAAAACTCAAGCAGCGCGTTCTCGCGGCAACGGTCATTACTTGTATCGCCCTGGCCATGGTTGCCGGTACCTTGCATGTCGTACAGCTGGGCGCCAACCGCATGGCTGATATGCGTGACCGCGCCACCTATGACCTGTCCGAGATGAAAGATCGTTTGCGTGCGGCGGGTGAAGATATCACCCGGCATCGTGAACACAAGAAACAGCAACAGGCCGAGACGACCTATGCCTGGAATGAACTGGAGGCACTGTTGACGCCGGAGCAGTGGGCGATGCTGGATGAAATGATTCAGATTCCTGCCGGTCCGTTCAGTATGGGTACGGACTCGGAGCGAGCCAATTCGCAGGACAGACCACAACACGAGGTCATGGTTGAAGATTACTGGATTGATAAATATCCAGTCACCAATGCTAAATATGCACGATTTATCGTTTCCACCAAACGTCGCCCCCCGCTGGACTGGGATGACGGCGTGATCCCGACAGGCAGATATCTATATCCGGTTACCATGGTTTCCTGGTACGACGCCCAGGCCTTTTGCCGCTGGGAAATCAAGCGCCTACCCCTGGAGGAAGAATGGGAAAAGGCCGCGCGCGGCACGGATGGGAGGCGTTGGCCGTGGGGAAATAAGATCGATCCGAAGCTGCTCAATACTTATTACTCTGTGGGTTCAACCACTGATGTGACAAACTATGTTGCGGGTGCGAGTCCGTACGGCGTGTTTGACATGGCCGGCAACGTCAGTGAGTGGACGGCATCCGACTTTGAGCCCTACGAGGGTTCGGATGCCCCGCGCGAGCTTTTCAAACCGAGGATAATGCAGGAGTCATCCAATCCTGTTGACCGTGGCATGAGCCTGGCTGAACAGGTTGAGGTGGTGGGTGTCTACAAGGTGCGCCGGGGTGGTTCGTGGAAAAGCGACCCTTTCTCGACCTCTGTCTATCACCGAAATTATTCCATGCCCCACTATGCATCGAATTTCTTTGGTTTCCGATGCGCAAAATCCAACGCAGATTAATGGTGACTGTTGTGAAACTTCCAATCAATAAATTGCTTGCTCGATGCCTGATTCTGGCGCTGGGTGTATTCGCTTTCTCCCTGTCGACGACGGCCCTTGCGGTCGACAGTTATCGTTATGCTCATGTGACCATCGAAACGCCCTGGATGATCTTCCTGTTTTTGCTGGTGATCGTCCTAATGCCGTTTATCGTCATGGCGATTCTTTACTGGCGATATGCCTTCCAGAAGGAAAAGCCGGAGGCGCCTGATGTTGAGTAGATGTCTGCAGTTGGCGATGGTTGCCCTGCTGGTGTTTTCTGCATCGTGGACATTGGCCGAGGATGCCCCGGCGGAATCGGCGGGCATCGAGGTGATGAGCGCTTTTACCTCGGCGGAGGTGAAAGAGGGAGAGGCCGTCGCCATTTCAGACAAGACCAAGTACTTGGTCATGTTTCTGATGGGCGTTCCCCTGCTGCTGTTGTTGCTGGCGACCGTCGTCCTCGGTGTGGCCATGGGGGTTTACGGAAAGCCGGTGTTTGTCGCGCACATGGTCTGTGCCGGGCTGAGCATGACGCTGGCTACTGCGCATGCCGTGGTGGGCCTGGTCTGGTTTTATCCCTTCTGACGCCGGTGATGTGATGCATGTCCGCCGCCCAGGGGTCTCCCAGCATCGCATGCATCCCGTCACGATGAATTCCTTGACGACTGAACGCCATCTCCACGGCGCGGTATTTCTCTTTCTCTATCTCCTGTCCGGGGTTATCAGCCTCGCCTATGAGGTGCTGTGGATCCGCATGCTTTCACTGCAGTTTGGTGTGAGCATCTTCGGCGTGGTGGTGACGGTGACCGCCTTCATGGCGGGCCTGGGCCTGGGCAGTCTGGCAGGCAGCCTGTGGGGGCGCCGTATCAGCCACCCTTTACGCTGGTTTGCGCTGCTGGAAGGTGGCATCGCCCTGTTTGCCCTGCTGACCCCACAGTTGTTGCGTTCACTTGATGGCAGTCTTACGGCCATGGCGGCCGGTAGCGGTCTGTCCACCTGGCTGGGTCTGCAGATGCTGGTGGTCATCCTGGTACTGATGCTGCCCGCCTTCGCTATGGGCGCGGGCTTTCCCATGATCCTGTCGGCCATGCGCGGTTCCGGGGTGTCGTTGGCGAGCATTTATGGCGTCAATGCCATCGGCGGGGCGGTGGGTGCGTTGCTGCCGCTCTGGCTGCTGCCCACCCTGGGCTGGCTGGCCGGGGTGCAGAGCGTCGCGGTGATGGGGTTGCTGGTGGCCGCCCTGGCCTGGCTGGCGTCGCTGCGATTGCCGCATGCCGCTCCTATGGCAGCGCAGGAGCGCCCCCCCTGGCGCTGGCTGCTGATCTATGGCGGCATCGGCGTCGCGGCCCTGATGCTGCAGATCGGCTGGACCCGCCTGTTCGGCATGGTGCTGCTGCGCACGGAATATGTGCTGGCCGTGATCCTCGCTATTTTCCTCATCGGCATCGGCCTGGGCAGCCTGCTGGCCAGGCATATGCGGCAGGCGTGGTGGTTCAGCGTACTGCCCGTGATTGCCTGTGGCTTTGCCCTGCTCAGCCTGTGGCTGTTGGCGCCCCTGTCGGTGTGGGCCGAACAGACCCGTTTCGATTCGCTGTTTTCCGCCCTGCTGCAACAGGGCAGCGCCATCGTCAGCCTGACCCTGCCGGTGACACTGGTGCTGGGAGCCTGGCTGCCCCTGCTGACACGGCGCCTGGGGGGCAGCCATCACTATGGTGCCTGGTTGTACGGCGCCAATTCGCTCGGCGCGGCGCTGGGTACCCTGCTGGCAGGTTTTTTGTTTATCCCGGCCATCGGCACCAGTGCGACCATCGTCAGTGGCGCCCTGCTGCTGCTGGTGCTGGGGCTGAAGTGGGCACCCTCGCGCCGCTGGTGGCTGACTGTGCCGTTGATGGTGTTGCTGGCCTGGCCGGTGCTGCAGTTGCCGCCGGTGTCGGCGCTGATGCCGGCAGCCTATGCCCAGGCGCACAGCATCTATACTCACGAAGACGCCATTTCTATCACCCATGTGATCGAGCGGGAGGACGGCCAGCGTCAATTGCTGACGGATCTGCGGCGTATGGATGCCTCTTCCGATCCGACCTCGGTGGCAGCACAGATGAACCAGGCGCGCCTGCCGCTGCTGTTGCACCCGGCCCCGCGCAGTGTGCTGTTTCTCGGTCTGGGCACGGGGATTTCCGCCGCCGGTTCGCTGCCGTTTCCCGACCTGCAGCGCAGCGCCGTGGAGCTGTCGCAGGGGGCCATCGTCGCGGCGCGGGACTATTTCATCCCGGTCAATGGTGCGGTCAGCCGGCGGCTCACCCTGGTGCGTGACGATGCGCGTCATTTCCTGCTCAGCAGTACGGCATATTTCGACGTCATCATCGGAGACCTGTTTCACCCCGATCTGGTGGGCCGTAGCGCGCTGCTGTCACGACAGCAATTCCAGCGCGCCCGCGCGCGACTGAGCGAGGGCGGGATCTTCGTGCAATGGCTGGCAATGAATCAGTTCGATACCCGCAATCTCGACGTGGTGCTGCGTACCTTTCAGCGTGTCTTCCCTGATGCGGAACTCTTCGTTGATGGTTTCCGCCTGGCCTTGGTCGGGGTAAAGGGCGAGCCGGATACGATCGCCGTCAATGCCAGCGCCATGCTGGCCAATCTGGCGCGTCTGAGCGAAGACGCGGCTGCCCAGGCCACCGGCGGCGAAGGTGCCTGGACCTGGCTGGGGCGCTACTGGGGGAAGATCCTCGCCAGTGAGGGCCCGGTGCAGGATGAATGGGCGCCGGTGATCGAATATCAACTGCCGGGGGTGCGCTACAGTGGCGCCCTGGATCTGTCGCAATTGTTGGTCGATCTGCTGGCGCGACGGCCGCCATTGGAAAAGGCGGTGCAGGCCCTGCAGGTGACGGAGCGTGATTACAGGCAGTTTGAACGCGCCTACGCAGCCACCAGTCTTGCCTTCCGTAGCTGGGTGGCGCTGCTGCGCCAGCGGCCGGAAGAGAGCCAGCGCCTGTTGCCGCTGGCCTACCAGGCGAATCCCGCCGATCGTTGGATCGGTTTCGCCATGGCCGATGGCATCCTCGGTAACATGCCCGCGGCGCAGGCGCGCGGCATGACGGAGCGGCAGGTGCTGGAGGTAGTGTTGCGCATCCGCCCGGATCATGGCGAGGCACTGCGCAAACTCTGGCAGCTGGCACATGATGATGGCGAGCTGGCGCTGGCCGACGAATACCGGGCCCGGCTGGAAAAACTGAGTCCGCTGGGGCGGCGCCTGAAAAGGCTTGGCGAGACCGCTGATATCGCCGTTTCCGATTTGAACCTGCAATGAAATCAAATACCCAAAATGGTAGCCTTGGCCGATGAGTGGCAGTCCTTCTCTCGATAAAATTCCTATTACGGTTGTCGCCGCAGGTTCGTCTGCAAGGCTGCATTGGCGCCGCCGCGCCGTGCAGGTGATGGTGCTGATTGTGGCCATGCTGATCCCGCTCAGCGGGCTGCTGCGTATCGACCCGGTTGCCGGCGCCTTCGTGGTGCTGGACCGGCAGATCTGGTGGAGTGACTTTTTTATCATTTTCGGCCTCTGGCTGATGCTGGCCAGCGGTTTGGTGCTGATGTATTCCACTGTGGGGACCGCCTTTTGTGGTTGGGCCTGTCCACAGAACACATTGTCCGAACTGGCCAACCGGTGGACCTACAAGTTATTAGGCCGTCGCGCCGATGTCAGTCTGGCCGGCGAAAAAATGAAAGTCGCGGCCGCCAAGAACCGCCTTGGCAACTGGCTGCTGCTGGGGCTGATTATCCTCGCCGCGGCGATGTTGTTTTCGCTGATACCACTGTTGTATTTTTATCCGCCGGATGTCGTCTGGTCATTTATTACCCTGCGGCCTGACGAGCGCCTGGCATCATCCCTGCATTACATCTATACGATTTTTGTCATTATCTTCTTCGTCGATATCGCCTTCATTCGCCATTTCTGGTGTCGCTTCATGTGTGTCTACAAGGTCTGGCAGCACGGCTTCAAGACCCGCCAGTCCCTGCATGTGGCCTATGATGATAGGCGCACCGAAAGCTGTGAAAAATGTAATTACTGCGTCACCAGCTGTTTTCTCGGCATCGACCCGCGCGATACCAACATGTACGACAGCTGCATCAACTGTGGTGAGTGTATCGACGCTTGCAATGAGCTGCAGGAAAAAAAGGCCGAGGTGGGTCTGCTGCACTTCTCGTTCGGCGAGCGCGGGCAGAATCGTTCCGGCTGGCTGCTGGGGCGGCTGGGTTCTCTGTCGGCGCGCATGAAATGGACGCTGCCGTTTTCCCTGCTGGGGCTGGGCATGTTTGCCTGGGGACTGGTCAGCTACGACTATTATCGTCTGGCGGTGTATCGGGCTGACGCGGAATTTGGCTCAGCCATCGAGGACTATCGCATTCGCGTTTCGAACAAGTTGTACCGGGACGCCGTGTTGACCGTCAATATTGAAGGGCTGCCTAAAGGAAGTTATGTTTTGTCGGCCAGCGAAGCCGCGTTCAATACCGCTGGGAAGGTCGATCTTGAATTGCATATCAATAATACGCTGCCGCAGGGTCTGCACCGTTTTCTCGTACAGGTACAATCCGCGGACGGCTGGCGGGACAGCTATCGCGTACAACATTTTGTCGGCAAGGGGAGGGGGTAAATCATGACGGATAAAAAACAACAACCGGTGACTGCGATTGATAAGCAGACGTGGGGTGAAATTCCGGAAGATAATTTTGGTTACGCTTCCGACGAGGAGCGGCGTGCCAAGCGCGGCCTGGAAGATTGGGAACTGGTGGAAAATATTCCCGACTCGCAGCGGGGCGTACCGCGCTGGTTTCTTGGCGTCATCGTCATGGTGCTGCTGGTGGCGATTGGTCTGAGCTTTCCCTTCTGGGGTGATCGCCCGGGCTATGAGCGGGAATGGATCAACTGGGGTTTTGGTGCCGCGATTTTGTATCTCGCCGTGTTTGGCACCTTCGTCTATTTCATGGTGAACATGTACAGCTCCAGCGTCGATGGCATGATCCCTGACGATGCGACAAAAGTGGGTGAAGCCGGTGTGCCAGATGGCAAACAGGCGGACGACAGATGAAGGTAGCGGGTGTTGCCGGTGTGATGGCGATGGTGCTGGCTGCCTGTTCCGAGAAACCCCAGCCGGTGGCGCGAGAGTTTCCAGATCCGGATTCCGCCGGCGCCGTGTTGCTGGTTGGGCGCTGTGGCACCTGTCATGTTGCGCCGCTGCCGACGGCTCATGTCGCCGATGGCTGGCTAACAGTGCTCAACCGCATGCAGATGCGCATGCGCAGCCGGGGCTATCCCTTACTGGAGAAAGAGGAGCAGCGTGTATTGCTGGAGTATCTACAGGCGCATGCCGCGGCGGTGGTGAAATGATGCGGACAATTCTGCTATTGGTCTTGAGTGGTTTTCTGTTGGCCTGCGCGGGTGAGGATGCCGTGCTGCTGGGGCCTCAGGAATGGGATGAAGCACGTTTTATCGTCGAATCCCGCCCCAGCCCGATTCGCCGGGGCATGACGGAATTCATCGTCATTGCCACGCGTGGCAAGTCAAGTCCGGGGGTCGGTTTCGTCATTTCCCTGCGTGCCTCTGAGGATCGCGACTGGCGGCAGGCCATCCAGGATGGCTATACCGGCGTCTATCGCCGAGCCGTATGGGTGGAGGATCCACTCGGGGGCCGCCTGGCCGTGCATGTTAAAAAGAAGGATGGGACGGAAACGACATTGTACTTTCCTTTTCCTGCCTCCAGTGGAGCCCGTTGACAGGGGCTGTTCAGCGCTTGCCCTGCCGACGTTTCAGGCGCGGATTTTCTTCCCAGCGTCGCAACACCATGATGCGCTCGCCGCCCCGTTCTTCGGCACAGCGGGGACAGGTCAGGTGGGCCATATAGATTTCCTTCGGCATACGCCCGCTGTCGAGCAGCGTCATCTGCTGCTGCCGAACCGTGTCGCGAATGGTGCCGATACCGCCTTCGTGTAACTGCACATTGAGCTGAAAGTTGCCCGGCAGATTGCCGACGTGGCGTGAGGGTGACCGGCTGTCTTTGAGCAGGCGAATCAGCCGGCCGCTAAACAGCCCGGTGCGGCTCAGGGCAAAGCCGGGCCAGCGCTCCTCCAGTTCCAGCTGTTCAATGTCCACTTGCTGGCGCTGACGATAGGTGTCATAGGCCAGTGGCATATAGAGAAAGCTGGCAATGGGCAGGGTGTGGGCCACCTGGTGGGCCAGATCGATATCCTGCTCCTGCCAGTCCGGGTAATCGCCGGGGCAGCCGCAGTCGAGAATCATCTGGGCTTTTCGGCCTTGCGGAGTTGCCGGAAGGTCATGAACAGGTTGGCAAAATATACCCAGAAGCCGACGCCCATGGCGGTGGAGACGAAGGCGATGGTGCTGCCGTAATAGCTGTGGATTTCATCCATGCGGGTCAGGTCGTCGTTCAGCAGGGCGAATCCCTCGAGGATGCCGAATATCATCAGTGTGGAATAAAAGCCGGCGATACCGAGGCTCGTCCACCAGAAGGTGTGATTGACCAGGCGGCGGGAATAAATAGGCACGCCACTCATTCTGGGCAACAGATAATAAGAGGCCCCCATAATGAAGATCACCACGCCGCCAATGACGTTGATATGGGCGTGGGCGAGGGGGTCGATAAGGTGCCCGGGGCCGCCGTAGGGGCTGCCGATGGAGTCCAGCCAGGCGCGGACGGGGCGGATGACTTGCAGCACGCCATGCACGGTGCCGATAAAGAAACACAACGCCGAGACCATCAGGAATTTGACCAGATAGCGGTCGCCGGCGTGCGCTTGTGTTGTTGTTTCAGGCATAAGGGTACAACGCTGGTACAGGAAAGGGTATTTGCTGCGGCAAACAGACAAAAAAACCCGGGAAAACCGGGCTTTCTGTCGAGACGAGAGTGTCGAGCCGAGAGGCCCTGAATCAGCTTACTGCTTGTCGCGTTCGGCGACGACGTCCATGCCGAGACCGCCCAGGTAGCTGGTCAGCACAACGATGAATAAAAAAGTCAGAATCGGCACAAGAATAGCCATTGGAAACCCTCCTCAGAATTCCTCCCCCCACGAGAGGACTTTTATTATTAGAGCGCCTCGAGTCTACCCAATCACCTGCGGGCGCGCAAGCACTGGCCTTACTGTGTGGCGGCCGTCCCTTCCACGCGGGGATCGGTGGCGGCGCTGACCGCACGGCGTTTCTTATCCCAGACTACTGCCTGCATGTTGCCCCAGCCGTGCGGGAATTCGCGCAGGGTATGGCCACGAGATTCCAGCCCGGCTATTTCATCCTTGTTGAAGGCGGCCGTTTCGTAGTGCACCACATCGGGCAGGTATTGGTGATGAAAGCGCGGCAGGCTGACCATGCTGCGGGCATCGCCGCCGGCCTCGAAATCCAGCGCGGCCAGCAGCAGCATGCTGATGATGCGGCTGCCGCCAGGGGTACCGACCACCGCCACGCTACGCTCCGTGTGCAGGAAGCTGGGCGACATGCTGGACAGTGGGCGTTTGCCCGGGGCGATGGCATTGGCCTCGCCGCCCACCAGCCCGTATACGTTGGGAGTGCCGGGCCGGGCGGAAAAATCGTCCATTTCATCATTGAGCAGCACGCCGGTGCCGGGGGCGACAAAGCCGGAGCCGAAGGGATAATTGATGGTCAGGGTGGCGGCCACACGATTGCCCTCGCGGTCGAGGATGGAAAAGTGCGTGGTATCGCGGCCCTTGGGCCTGGCCTCCACGCCGGGCAGATAGTCGCTGGGCAGGGCGCGGTCGGGGCGGATGGCGGCGCGCAGGCCATCGGCATAATAGGGGTGCAGCAGCCGTTCGACGGGAATGCGGGTGAAATCCGGGTCACCCAGATACACCGCCCGGTCGCGGTAGGCGCGGCGCATGGCCTCGATGATCAGGTGCTTGCGGGTGATGCTGTCGCGGGCGTCGAGATCGAGACCGGAGAGGATGTTGAACATGGTTGCCAAGGCAATGCCGCCGGAGGAGGGCGGCGGCGCTGAGGTGATGTGCATTTCGCCACGTGGACTGCGGTAACGGGCTCGGATGGGCTCGCGCTCGATGACCCGGTAGTCGGCCAGGTCCGCCAGTGTCCAGATGCCGCCGGCGCGGTGTACGCCATCGACCAGTTTTTGCGCCACGGGGCCGCGATAGAAGCCGCCGTGTCCCTGACGCGCCAGCACCTCGAGGGTGTCGGCCAGCGCCGGCTGGCGGATGGGGTGGCCAATGGGCGGCACTTCATTGTCGAGCAGAAAGATGGCCGCGGCGGCCGGCGACTTGCGCAGCGCATCGAGACGGAATCCGGCCATGCGGCGATAGTGCTTGCTGACCGCAAAGCCCTCGCGGGCGCGCTGAATGGCCGGGGCCAGGCTGCGTGCGAGCGGCAGGCGGCCATAACGTTCGGCCAGATGCACCATGCCCGCCGGAATGCCGGGGATGCCCGCCGCCAGTGGGCCGTCGATGGACAGGCCTTTGACTACCTCGCCGTCGGGGCCGAGATACATATCCCTCTGGGCTGCCCGCGGTGCCGTCTCGCGGCCATCGAGCAGGGTCTCGAAGCTGTCGCTAGCGCGGTGCAGCAGCCAGAATCCACCGCCGCCGAGCCCCGAGCCGGTGGGTTCCACCACCGCCAGCATGGCGGTCACGGCTACAGCCGCATCGAAGGCATTGCCGCCCTGAGTGAGGATTTTCAGTCCGGTCTGGGTGGCCTGCGGATGTGCCGTGGCGATCCCGGCCTGTGGCGGGGTGGCCGCCAGTGCACTGCCCAGGCCCAGCATGAGCAGGGTGAAGA
>VAPL010714425.1_pt1 | contig 10163 bp, 6 predicted proteins | sample 3395061 | NCBI WGS metagenome assembly VAPL01 (sample SAMN08290444, study PRJNA428436) | hydrothermal vent metagenome | isolation source: Deep-sea hydrothermal vent chimney 2 | place: Pacific Ocean: Juan De Fuca Ridge | depth 2182 m m | reverse complement strand
TGCAAAGAATTTTTGTTTGTCTTCGATCTTGTTGCGTAGAGCACATAGCAAGCTATGTAACCGAAGCAACAAGATCGAAGACGGACAAAAAGGCAAGTAAGTGGGTGGGTTATTTATTTCCAGTTGCCTAACTACTCAGCCTGCCCTCAATTTTGTCCAATTGCTACGGAAACAGTGCTAATTGACGCATGTAAACTGCGCGCTTTCACCTTGCACCTAAATGCACCTATAACTATTGATGCTGTGCTTTTTCGTTCCTTGTTGCCTTGGCTGCATTCGTATGTACGCTCTTCGTTCTAAATGTTCAGTTTGACACGGCTCACAAAAATCTTAATCTATGCAGTGATTATTTTCGCAATAGTCATTACCGTGATGCGTATCGTTCTTTACCAGGTTTCTCAAAACCCCCAATTTGTTGCCCAGCAGGCGAGTAAGGTGCTTGATAGCAAAGTGACTATTGGCAGTGTATCTGCACGGTTACACCGATTGCAACCAGAAATAGAAATCGAACAAGTTGTGATATCGGATAAAACGGGCAAACAGATTTTCTCACTCGAACACGGGTTGGTGCGATTACATTTATTACCGTTAACCATGGGCAAAGTCAGCGCTGCTTTAATTGCTGTGAATCAGGCTCACTTCGCTTTACGAAAAAACCATCAAGGTAAAATTATTGTCGATGGTTTTGATGGAGAAAGTGATTTTTTCGCATCACTGATTAAACAAGGGCACTATCATCTAACTGATAGCGAAATACGTTGGCTCAGTGATACTGGAGCCAAGCCAATTGTTTTCCATCAGGTTGATGTGAAGTTGGAATCTCAACGCAACAATTATCACCTAACTACCGATGCCAGGTTGGCAGAGCAACCAGGGCGAATTCATCTGACAGGAAATTTATCAACAGATACAAAACCTGATCAATGCTGCTCAGGCAGTTTTTTTGCCAAAGCAACAGCAGTCGAGCTTGCTGAATTAAAAACGCTCTTGCCAACCACTATTCCAGTACAGCAGAGCCAGGGGAGTTTCAGTGTTTGGGGTCAAATTCAACACGCTCAATTGAGCTCGTTGAATGGACAATTCAGTGTTGATGAAATTGTTTGGGATAGTGATAACCCGTCATCTAAACCACTCACTGATTTGCCAGATCATGTTAGCGCCGATATCTGGCTGAAGGCGAATCAGGACGAATGGCAAATCGCGTTTGATCATATTGACTTGGGCCAATGGATGCCATCTGCAGATCTACAACTTGCGATTCAATCACAAAGCAACAAAAATACGGGCAAAGAGTCGGACTATGATTTACGCTTATCTAAGCTGCAACTGAAAAAAATTATTCCACTGTTAAAAAAACTCTCACCAACTATCTCATCATCATCTGAATGGTCAGAATTATTATCGAAAATGGCAGTGCAAGGTACTTTGCAAAATGTGCATTTATCCTATCAGCCAAACAGTGATTATTCTTTATGGTCGGTCTGTGGGGATTTTTCTCAACTACAAATCAAACACCGGAATTATGCTAATCTGCAAGGAGACTGGTCAGGGCATTTATGCGCAAACCAACAACGTGCAGAATTAACTTTGCAAACTGGAAAGGCCAGCATTTACCTGCCAACGTTGTATGAGATGCCACTCAAATTAACTGAGTTAAACGGTCAATTAATCTGGCAGAATGTTGGCAAAGGCTGGAAATTAAGGACTGACAACTTAAAACTGATAACAGCTGATTTAAACATGGATTTGGATCTTGAATTGCAAGCTAATTCAAAAGCACCTTGGGTGCTAGATACACAAGTGGATTTTGAGCTGTCCCGTGCTAAAAATCTCAAATATTACCTGCCCTCAAAAGTACTGGCGGTTGATGTCGATGAATGGCTGAGCAGAGTTTTTCGAGACGGGGCTCTTAAAAATGGACAATTTAGTTATCAAGGTCAATTGGTCGAGTCGCCATTTTCAAGCAAAGTAGCTGTTTCATCTGCAAGTGTTCTATTAGAAAACACACGCATTCAATTTGACCCCGATGAAGAGTGGCCGGAACTTAGTGATTTTAATGCTGATTTGCATTTTAAAAATGGTCTGGCAACACTGAATGTAGAAAAAGCCAGTTCACTGGGTGTTACGATTAGCAATGGCACTGTCGTCATCAAAGACGTGGAAGAATTAGCCAATGTACAAATCAGAACACATCTGGAAACTTCATTGGAATTAGCTGAAAACTATGTGCTTAATTCACCGTTGGAACAGATGATCGGCCCGATCATTCACTATATTCATCCGAGCGGTGATTCTAGTTTTAATCTGGATTTTCTGGTGCCATTGCGCTCAGAAACGGATCAGTTCTGGATTGATGGTGATGTTGATCTGCGCAATGCTCATCTGCATTTGTCTGATCTCGACTTGAATGTCGACCAAATCAACGGCGAACTACTGTTCACAGAGGAAACAGTGACAGCTGAAGCTATTCGTGCCTTTGTTGATAATCAACCATCTCAAATAAATATCATCGATACATCTAAAAATATTATCGTAAAGGCTACAACAAATGTGAGCAATCTTTTTTTGCAACAACGTTGGCCGTGGCTTACACCATTGGAAGGCAATGCAAATATTAGAGTCAATGTCGAGGTTGCAAAAGACAGCCCGCTGGAATCTTCTGATGTTGTTGTTAAAATCCGCTCAGATTTGCAGGGCATGCAGGTGAATATTCCTGCACCGCTTAATAAAACAGCTGATCTAACCAAAGATTTGGCTGTAAAAATCAGTTTGAGTGACTCTAATTTGGTGCCCATTGAGGTGCATTATGGATCGGACGCACACGCCGATATTAAATTACATCAACTATCAGCTGATCAATGGGATCTGCACAGTGCGCATTTGATGATAGGCAAGGGCTTCATGCCTCCAGCTGATGGCACAAAACTCAGTTTAAAAGTAAATTTACCAGAATGGAATTTACTGGATCTACAAACAATCAAGGCATTCACTGCCAAGCTCAATGCTCAACAGAGTCCATCAAACAATCAGTATTTGAATTCTGCAGAAATCAAACTGGATATCGATATTGATCAACTTAACTGGGACGAAGCGGCACTCGGTTCTGTATCGTTATCATTAGCCAGGAAAAACACAAGCTGGCGCGGCAACATTGATGGATCGATTGCAGTTGGAACCATTGATTATATGCCTGGACGTGACAGCACAGCTGATAACCCAAAAAAAGCCAGAGGAATGTTGAGTCTAAAGCTCGATGCGTTCAATCTTGTCAATACACAAGCGCTGAAAAATGCGAAGGGCTTGTTAGCATCCAGCGATTCCCAGAGCATTTCGCCTGAGCAACTACCGGGCTTCAATGTGGTTGTCAAAAAACTGGTGTGGGGTGATTTTGCTTTGGGTTACATGCGTCTTGATGCAACAGCAGTTGCAACTGGATTAGTCATCAATAAATTCTCGATGAATGGTGCTGAGCATCAATTATCAACGAAAGGGCGTTGGGATTCTGACAATAATGTCATGTACACTAGTTTTAATGGACGATTAAAGTCGAAAAACATGGCTCATTTTCTGCATCGATTTGGTATTTATGAGGATATCCGCAAAACAGCAGCAGCGATTGATTTCGATCTGAGCTGGGATTCATCGCCTTATCGGCTAGACTGGCAATCACTCAATGGTAACGTCAGCCTCAAGTTAAAACACGGACACTTAATAGGGGTGGAACCGGGTATTGGTCGTGCTTTGGGGTTATTCAGCCTGAGTGCATGGCAACGCCGCTTGCGACTTGATTTTAGTGATGTCGTTGATGATGGGTTTGCCTATGATAATGTCAATGCAGAATTTACTATTATTAATGGCAATGCCTATAGTTCTAATCTTAAGGTTGATGGCGTTGCAGCTCGGGTCAACTTCGCTGGACGCATAGGATTACTGACTAAGGATATTGATGCTGTAGTCACTGTGATCCCGCGTAGCTCAATAGCCTTACCATTGGCAGGAGCAGCCGGTGGACCGATCGGCATAGGCGCTGGTTTAGTCATGCAACAAGTGATTGGGCCTCAGTTTGAAACCTTGTCGAGCAGCGAATACACCATCACTGGCCAATGGATTAACCCACGAGTCACAACAGTGCCTGAAAATGGTGGTATATTCACCAGGATGCTTTGGCAATTGCAAAAGCTGACAGGTGTTGAAAATAAAACGATACAATAAATTTTTAGGAGCTAGGATTTAATAATTTTCGGAATTTTGGTTTCACAGGAATGCTAATAAAATAGTTACATAGCAGGCTATGTAACTATTTTATTAGTGCTTGTGTGGAGCCAGCAGGCAAGTCAAAATCCGGCGAGTGATTAAATCCTCGCTCCTTAGTAACAATAGGCAAACGATGACAAAGTGTGCAGTAATTCAAATGGCTTCTGGTGCCAGAGTTGAGTCCAACCTGACTGAAGCAGAACGGTTAATCAAGGATGCGGTGAGGAGCGGTGCAAAACTGGTGGTGTTACCAGAAAACTTTGCCTTGATGGGACTTAATGAGCACGACAAGCTCTCGCATATGGAGTCAGAAGGCAAAGGGCTTATTCAGAATTTTCTGCGTCACATCAGTAGACGCTATGGAGTCTGGATTGTTGCGGGTACTATTCCCATGGAATCTGCCCTGGTCAGCAAGATTCGTGCGAGCACTCTGGTATTTAACCATCATGGTGAACGCGTGGGGCGTTATGACAAAATTCATTTGTTTGATGTCGATGTGCCAGATAGCGACGAACAATATCGAGAATCCGATACAATTGACAGCGGTAGTGAACTACTCATCATTGATAGTCCGATTGGTCGGTTAGGTATCGCTGTTTGCTATGATTTGCGCTTTCCTGAAATGTTCAGGATTATGCTGGATGCAGGGATGGAAGTGTTGGCACTACCCTCTGCTTTTACCGCAGCCACTGGTGCCGCACACTGGGAAATTCTGATTCGTGCACGAGCCATAGAAAATCTGTGTTATGTTGTCGCCTCCAATCAGGGTGGTGAGCATGAGAATGGTCGTACAACTTATGGTCATAGCATGATTGTAGACCCATGGGGGAAAGTGATGAACACACTGGGAACCGGTTCTGGTGTGGTCAGCGCTGATATTGATTTGGAACAATTGCGTAGTGTGCGCCGCAGTTTTCCGGTACTGCAAAACCGTCGATTACACCAGGAGAACAACCAACATGGATGAAACATCATTGCTGACAAGAGCGCAACAAACAATTCTCACCCCCGCCGATATTCAGCAATCGGACATTGACCGATTAATGAGTGAACTATGCGCAACACAAATTGATGCAGCTGATATTTATTTTCAGAGCACACGGCATGAGTCCTGGTCACTTGAAGATGGCATTGTCAAAGAAGGCAGCTTCAATATTGAACAAGGTGCAGGTGTACGCGCCATTAGTGGCGAGAAAACCGGTTTTGCCTATACTGACGAGCTTAATGTTAACGCCTTGCTGGAAGCAGCACGGAGTGCACGAGCGATTGCACGTAGTGGTCAACAACATAACCATAAAGTCATCTATCCGCAACAACCGGTCTCATTGTACAGTGCTGATGATCCGCTATTATCACTGCCTACAGAAGACAAAATAACGCTTCTGCAACGCATTGATCGCGAAACCCGAGCCCTGGATCCACGTATTGAACAAGTGATGGTTAGTCTGGTTGGTGTTCATGAAACTATTGTTATCGCCACCCATGATGGATTAGTCAGCGGTGATGTTCGACCGTTAATCAGAATGAACGTTAGCGTTATTATTGAACAAAATGGTCGTCGCGAAAAAGGTGGGCATGGTGGTGGAGCCCGTACTGATTACAGCTACTTTCTGGAAGAAAATCGTGCTATGGAGTATGCACGTGAAGCGTTACGCCAGGCCGATGTTGCCATGCAAGCAGAACCAGCACCTGCTGGCAATATGACCGTTGTGCTCGGCCCCGGCTGGCCTGGCATTCTGTTGCATGAGGCCATAGGACATGGGCTGGAAGGGGATTTTAACCGCAAAGGCACCTCAGCATTCAGCGGTCGTCTGGGCGAAACAGTAGCGTCACCACTGTGTACAATCGTCGATGATGGCACGCTTGAAAAACGTCGCGGTTCACTGAATATTGATGATGAAGGCACACCGACAGAATCCACAGTATTAATCGAAAATGGAGTATTGAAAGAATATATGCAAGACACCATGAACGCACGTCTAATGGGCATGCGCCCCACTGGTAATGGTCGTCGCGAATCTTACTCTCATCGCCCCATGCCAAGAATGACCAATACTTATATGCTTGCTGGTGAAAGCGAGCCCGAGGAAATAATCGCATCGGTTCAATCTGGCATTTATGCACGTAATTTTGGCGGAGGACAAGTTGATATTACTTCTGGAAAATTCGTTTTTACCGCCAACGAAGCGTATTTAATCGAAAACGGAAAAATAACCAGACCAGTTAAAGGCGCAACCCTGATCGGCAATGGGCCAGACGTATTAACTCGCGTTAGCATGGTCGGTAACGATTTAGAACTGGATAGCGGCGTTGGCACTTGTGGAAAAGAAGGTCAAAGTGTCCCTGTTGGTGTTGGACAACCAACCATGAAAATTGATGGGATGACCATCGGTGGTACGCAAGTATGAGTGCTACGAATAAAGACATACACAACACAGATGACCATTTGCAAAGACAACAACAGCTAGAAACACTTAAAAGCATTGTAGCCGATGCATTGTCAGAAGCACAAAACCAAGGTGCAACAGCGTGTGATGCAAGCATCTCAAAGAGTCATGGCTTTTCAGTCACAGCACGCATGGGTGATGTGGAAACTATTGAACATGATCGTAACCAAGGCTTAGGTGTCACTGTCTATATAGGACAGAAAAAAGGCAATGCAAGTACATCAGATCTTAGTCCAAAAGCAGTTATAGAAACAGTTGCAGCAGCGTGCGCGATTGCTCGATACGCGACCGAAGATCCATTCGCAGGTCTACCTGATGCTGACAAACTGGCCAAACAAATCGCAGATCTCGATTTGCATCACCCTTGGTCAATCGAACCACAACAAGCCATTGACATCGCCTTGCAATGCGAATCTACAGCATTAGAATACGATCCGGCAATCACCAATTCAGAAGGCGCTACTCTCAATACCCATTCGGGAGCGCAAGTACTTGGTAACAGTCTTGGCTTTCTGGAAGGCTACTGGACATCGAATCACAGCGTCAGCTGCTGTGTAATTGGTGAGCGTGATGGTGCAATGCAGCGCGACTACTGGTACACCGTCGCCCGTGACCATGCTGATTTGGACAGCGCTATATCAGTTGGTCAGGAAACTGCCAAACGTACATTACGACGCCTCGGATCGTGTTCTTTAAGCCCAAGACAATGCCCAGTGTTATTTGTTCCAGAAACAGCCCGCAGTTTGATCGGCAACTTTATCGGCGCAATCAGTGGCGGTAACTTATATCGAAAAAATACATTCTTACTGGATTCACTCGGACAAACAGTGTTTCCAGAGTTCATGCGAATTCATCAGCAACCACTATTAACCAAAGCGCTGGGCAGCGCACCATGCGATGCAGAAGGTGTTACCACGCAAACCCATGATATTGTTAGTGCAGGCGTCGTCAACAATTATGTACTCAGCAGTTATTCAGCACGTAAACTCAGCATGCAAACCACTGGCAACGCCGGAGGCACTTATAACTTAACAGTAGAGCCAGGACAGCAAGATTTTGATCAACTGATTAAAACCATGAATACCGGGTTTATTGTATTAGAACTCATTGGTCAGGGAGTGAATATGATGACGGGTGATTATTCCCGTGGTGCAGCCGGATTATGGGTAGAAAATGGTGAAATCGTTCATCCAGTTGATGAAGTCACCATCGCAGGAAATCTAAAGGATATTTTCAGGCAAATCGCTGCAATCGGCAACGATGTTGACCATGCCTCAAGTATCCGCACCGGGTCGATTCTGGTCGAGAATATGGTATTGGCTGGTAGTTAGTTCTACCGAGATTGGAAATAGTAACTCCAGTTTTGGAGTTCATTGTTTTGCCCATTACCCCACAACATTAATAAGGTAACTCGCAATCAATAACATACCCATCCTGTTTGTCTTTTTATCAGTTTTCGGTGTTGCAACTTTGGTTACATAGCCCACTATGCGCCCCCGTAATAAATACAGAGCAGGCTTTGAAAACAGACAGTATTTTATAAACAAATGGCCTGCACAATACGGGTATGTCATTGATTACGAGTTACCTAAGGTGCTGGCGAACAATAGCGCGAAACCCTGGAATACTTTGTAATCGCTTAATTTCAGCATGCTGTTGCGCTTTTTGTTCCAGTCGCAGTGGTTAAGTCATTGATCAGATTATCGATTTCACAAATCTGCTGGTATTTCAGCGCCAAGGCGTCTCGAAACAATGGGTGTAGTTGATTCTTACCATCTTCTAATATCTCAGAAGAGCGTTTACGCAACGTGGCGACCCCTTGATTAAACACAATCCCAAACTCACTGAGGAACGTGCACGAAATAACTTAGTCAACTGGTGCAGGATTTTTGTTTGTCTTCAAAGCCTGCCCCGTATTTATTACGGGGGCGTAGCGAAGGGCGCATAGCGAGCTATGCAACCGTAGCTGCAACGCGGAAGACAGATAAAAAGACCAGTCAGTTGACTAAGTTATTTCGTGCACGTTCCTGAGTAAACCGCGCACCTGATTATTCAACCTCGTTCGATCTGCAACTGCACGACAACGTAAACGATGTAACGCCTGGTTATGTTTTTTCATACCAACAATTATAAATTAGGTTCTGTTATAAGTTGTTTTAATATTACCATTGCCAATATTTAATTTAGCTTTACCATCCTTTCCTGTAACTCTATAGTTTAGACATTCTTCAGAAACTGATTGATTGTGATTACCAATACTTCTCGCAGTTAAACAAAGCTTCTCGTTTTTTATGCTCCATTTTTGATAAATGAGAGTAGTTGAATTTATTGAAGATGCTGTTCCATCATTATAAAGTGTGAAGCCCCAATCCTCTCCCTCAATTAACCATGGGCCAATAAGTTTTTTTGTTTTCTCATCTAGTTTTAATTTTTCTTCTGGTTTTGTGACTATCTTTTCAACTATACAGATAGGACTTTCTCCTGGATTTTTCCCACCACCCATATCTAAGCAAATATCAGTAGCTTGAAATTTTTCCCATTTCATGCCAAGAATAAACGAGCTTGTGATTAAAGCAAAACAGATAATTAGAATTTTGATAGTGTTCAATTCACTTCACCAGTATTTCTGGAAATATAACGTTAAGCTGCGCTTGACGGCGATCGACTGGAGTCGCAGCGGTGTGATTGGTTATGATAGTCAGCCAGCTGGTGGAAGTCCAGCCTTTGCCCTGTGAGAAGGGAAGAAGTAGGCGAAAGCAAGGGTGTCCAAAGAAACTCCAGGGCTAATTTGTTCTCATTCCACACCTCATGCCAGACAAGGCTTTTTAGCGTTATTTGTAATTTTTAAATAATCTAAAACAGCTCGCGTATTTTTATTTAACGGCCTCATTTTTTTCGAAATACCTTTAATCGCTTTCGATTTAATTAACTCAAAATACTCGGTTTTTGGTGAGCAAACAACATGTTTGACACGATCTTGTTTCGCATGCAATATCAAACAACTTTCGCCTCGTTGATCCTCTGGGTATCCTTCAATTATTTCACCCAATAATATTGCTTCCCTTATTTCATCAGCGGTAATCATTCTATCTGGACGAGATATCTGTTTAATTGCATGAGGCAAGAAAAGTATTTTCTTATTTGCCGACGAGATTATTTTGTGCTTCATGCTCAAAGTATTTCCTGTTTTCGTCTAACGCCCGCATCAGCTGACGTAATAATGGGCGGTTTTTTTGCCTCAGCAAAAAAAATGACGCTTATTACGGTCAGCTGAATGCGACTGGTACGCTCAGCATGAGCGTAAACTAATGGGGTGAAAGTCCCCTGTAACGGCGGATTTCAAGGGAGTTGTCGCTTAACGTCAGAACACCTGATCTCGGTTTTCAGATAAACAGCCCCGACTTCCAATTAAACCGCTTTAAAATCAATGATTAGAAAATTCTTATCCGTAAAAACCCAATT
>VAPL011181004.1_pt1 | contig 10164 bp, 8 predicted proteins | sample 3395061 | NCBI WGS metagenome assembly VAPL01 (sample SAMN08290444, study PRJNA428436) | hydrothermal vent metagenome | isolation source: Deep-sea hydrothermal vent chimney 2 | place: Pacific Ocean: Juan De Fuca Ridge | depth 2182 m m | reverse complement strand
TTGTGGATTGGTACTGGCGGACGGTCGCCGGGGTTCCGTTTTTGCTGAGAAATATACTGAATATTCAGCGAGGCGGGGTCGAGCGCCTTGTGTTGATAACGGGCAAGAACCCCGGAGTCGCAGGCGAACTGTGTGACCGTTTCAATGAAGACCCCAGGGTGACCCTGAAACTGGATCGGCTCGCGGATTTTGGGCAATGGGCCGAACTTGCGCAGGCAGGGGAAGGCTTGCTGTTGCTCGATGGATCTGTGCTCCACGAAAAGAATAAAATAGGGTCAGCCGTTCGGTCCGAACCCCGAGACACCGAGAGCCGTCTGTCTTTTTGGCTCGACAAAGCGTCTTTGGCCCCAATGCTGGAACCAATGGACACCTTCAATTTTTCCGGTTTGGAGCAGGCGAGAAAAGAATCCATTCAATCTGAAATGGAGACGACTCCTGAGGCAGAGAAACAATTGCTGGTCTATTTGCCCAATACCGATCTTCTCAAAATTTCCAGCGAACAAGATTTCGCGACCGCAGGCGAGTGTATTGTGCAAAAAATCGGCGGCCTGACGAATGACAGTTTCGCCACCCGAATCCTGTCGCGTCCGGTCTCCAGACGATTGACCCGACTGCTGTTGAACACCCGGATCACCCCGAACCAGATCACGGTGTTCAGTTTTATTCTGGGCCTTGGTTCCGCGTTGTGTTTTTGGCAAGGCGGCTATGGGATGGGCGTTGGCGGTGCGGGCTTGTTGCTATTGTCCATCTGGGTGGATGGTGTGGATGGAGAAATCGCCCGCATCAAATTCATGGAATCGCCGTTTGGCGCCAAGCTGGATATCCTTTGCGACAATGTCGTGCATGTCGCCGTATTTTTTGCGATCGGGATGGGGTTGTATGATGCCCAGGGCGAAACCATTTTTTTGATCCTGGGCGGTCTCGCCGCAGGTGGCAGTCTGCTGGCTTTTCTTCTTTTGAGTGAAGGTATTATAGAAGGCAAGTCCACGACCCGTTCCGTTAAGGAAAGCGACCGCAAGAAAAATAGTCTTGTCGATAAACTGGCCAACCGCGATTTCACCCACTTCCTGTTTGTGCTGGCCCTCTTCGATCAGTTGCCAGTTTTTATCTGGCTCACAGCAGTCGGGGTCAACCTGATGGCCCTGTACCTATTGCTGTCCAGCAGATGGCTCAAGAAATTTCTTAGATTCAACAATCAGCTAAGAGGATAGGTGCGACTGCATTTCCTCAACCAGCGTCTGGTGATCCCTGGCAAGGGACTCAAGGTCCGCCAGGCCGGAACCGACCGGCGGCATTTTACCCTTTATCTTTAATATTCGTTGTACGGACCGATTGATTGTTGAGCCTGGAATTCGTCCGGATTCAACATCCTCAATCATCAGCGACAGGAATTTTTTTACTTTCTCCGTGTCATGGCAAATCAGGAACAGGTCGATGCCCGCCTCGGTTCCCAGCGTCGCGAAAGATTCAAACGGAATGTGATCCTGAACCGCTTTCATTTCCAGGTCGTCTGATATAATCAAACCATTGAACCCGAGTTTATCCCTCAGCAAATGTTGCAGGATGGGAACGGAAAAAGTAGCCGGTGATTTGTCGTCCCACGCCTTATAAATGACGTGGGCGGTCATGATGACCTCCAATCCATTCTGGATCGCTGTTTTGAACGGCTGAAGTTCGACCTGTTCCAGCGTTGCGCGGTCCCGGTCGACATGGGGCAAGGTGAGATGGGAGTCCTGAGACGTGTCGCCGTGACCTGGGAAATGTTTGCCAACCGCCAGAACTCCGGCTTCCTGAAAACCACCCAAAAAGGCGGCTCCTAATTTAGACGCCCATTCGGGCTCGTCGCTGAAAGCCCGTTTGCCGATGATGGGATTGTCCGGGTTGGTGTTGATGTCCAGCACCGGAACGTAGTCCATGTTGATTCCCACGGCGCGCATTTCCCGGCCAAGAGCCAGCCCAAAGCGATGGGCTAAGGATTCCGAACGGGCCCTTCCCAGACAGCAGGGGTCGGGAAACAGGGTGAACGGGGATTTTAAGCGCGAGACGCGGCCTCCCTCCTGATCGACGGAAATGAAAAGCGGCAGGAACGGCGGTGTGGACAGCGCCAGTTTCTGCAAGTCAGAGATCATGCCTGTCAGTTGCTTTGGGTTTTCAAAATTGCGTTCGAAAAGAATCAGTCCGCCGATGTGATGGTTGACGATGAGGTCTTCGAGTTGAGGGTTGAGATCGGTTCCAGGAAACCCGGTCACCATCATCTGGCCGATTTTTTCATGTAATGTAGACGGTGCATGCAACAATTCTGTACTCCTGGAAAGTGATGCGGAAGATTTGTTTCAGAGGTTGTTCAGGGCGAGGCCGTTTTATGGCAATGTGTTGGCAATCGCCCTCATCCTTATGGTTCAGTGGCTCTTAAAATGTTTGCTGCAAGGGTTATGAAAGTGAGACGATTTACCGTTGTGGCAGGCGTTGCCCGGTATTGCGTCGTTATGTTAACATAAATTCACCACCCGCCTTCTGTTGGAACACTTGCCGTGTCTCCATTGGTGTTTATCGGAGTTCGCTTCGGCGAGGCCAGAGGCAGGCTTTGTGGTTTCATGGTTCTTGAAAGAAAGAGGTCCGTATTAATACATGTTGCGACGTGTTGTCATCACCGGCTTGGGTGCTATCAGCCCCAACGGATTTGGAATAAAAAATTTTTGGGAAAACACCTGCAACGGGGTCAGCGGGGTGGCCCGTATTGCAAGTTTCGACCCTGAGGGCTTGTCCTGTCAGGTGGCCGGTGAAATCAAAGACCTAGACCCCTCCCTTTATTTTTCCAAAGCGGACCTCAAAAAACTGCCGCGCGCGGTTCCCGTAGCAGTGGCCGCCGCCAGCGAGGCTCTGGAAGAAGCGGGCATCGACCTCGGCTCCTTCAGTGAAGAAGATTTCGAAAGTTTGGGCGTGCTGGTGGGGAGCGGGGGCGCGGGTTTTGACTTTTCAGAAAAGCAGTTTAAGATTTATTTCTCCGGTCAGAAAAATAAAATCAGCCCTTACGCGATATCCAATTCGCTCGTGGGAATGTTGTCCAGCGAGCTTTCCATGTACTTTGGGTTGCAGGGCAGAAGCCATGTGATTTCCAATGGTTGCACCAGTTCGACCGACGCCATCGGCTATGCGTTCAACACCATCCGCTATGGTCAGGAGGTCTGGTTTCTAACCGGTGGCGTGGAGGCCTGCGTGACTCCTGGGATGATGTGCGGGTTTGAGCGCATGAAAGCCAATCCGGTAAATTTCAACGACGCACCTGAACGTGCGTCCCGGCCTTTCAATATCGACCGCGAGGGGTTTGTGTTGGCCGAGGGCGGCTGGATGATGGTATTGGAAGAAATGGAACATGCCAAACAGCGGGGAGCGGAAATTCTGGCGGAAATTCTGGGCTATGGAACCACCTGCGACGCTTATCATCGAGTCGCGATCATGCCCGACGGCAAACAATCGACCCGGGCTTTGAATCTCGCCATGAAGGACGCTAAGGTGAATAAGGAGGACGTCGGCTACATCAATTTTCACGGCACCTCGACCGTCCTCAATGACAGAATCGAAACCCTGGCGGTGAAGCAGGCGTTCAACAGCCACTCGATGGAGATTCCCTGTAGTTCGACCAAGTCGATGATCGGGCATCCCCAGGGAGCGTCCGGGGCGATGGGCGTTACTGTGTCCGCTTTGTCGCTTAAAAACGGTTTTTTAACTCCCACCATCAACCTGGAACGTCCCGACCCGGAATGCGACATGGATTATTTATCCAATGGGGGCAAAGAAAAATCTGTTAACATTGCCATCAGCAACTGCATTTCTTTTGGCTCGAAAAACTCTGCGCTGGTTCTCAAAAAATTCTCAGGATGAGGGCTTCATGATGAAAATTCGTTCGTCGGTAGAAGGCAATCCAATTTTGAAACTCTGGGTGGGAATGACAGCAGTTCTCTTGCTGGCCGCTTGTGGAAAACTGGTGGGCGTCGATGTCACGGTGGTCGATCAGAAAACCGCGCTGGAAAACCAGATATTGGGAAGCTATGAAGAATTGGGCAATGAGATGTTGCTCCTGGCGTCTGTCCGGTCGGTGGATGAGGAAGGCAAATTGAAAACCGTCGCCGAAATCCCGCCGGGGAAAAAGCAGGCCATACGAGCCATGCAGAGACAGGAGTTCAACCGCGACGACATTCAGAACTTCAAGCGATCGGGTGTCGCGGGAGAAGGCAATGTGGGTTTACTGGTTTTTCTTGAAAACCAGAAAACCAAACAAGACACGCAGTTCAATAGTTTTGCGCAAGCGATCATTCAGGAGGAAAACGAAGATCGACTGGCCATCCTCAAACGAACCATCGCCACCAACGAAGCTTTTGCTGATGGCGATCTCCCCAAGGTTCAGAAAATATTTGCCAGCCTCAACCGGGACAGCGCACAAGCGGGCGAAAAAATCCAACAGGAAAACGGAGACTGGACCGTTAAGAAGTAAGAGGGAGGTTTACCGGTAAGGCATCTGGTTGCCTTGCAGTTGGCTGACGATGTCCAGTTCAAACCGGTTTTCCTGGCGGACGAATTCTTCGAATTCTCTTGGACTTTTAAACTCAAAGACTCGCGGTTCTTTTTGTCCGCAAATTTCCTCATCCTGTTCTACGGTCAGCATATTATTTTCAACGCTTTTGATAACGAATTTTTTGCGGGTTGCAAACTTTTGAAAAATTTCCTGATAAACCGGTTCAAGATTTAACGCCATGAAACTTCTCCTTCAAAGGGCAGGTAAATTGTATTTTAAGGGAACGGCTCATCGTGCTGAAAAAATTTTTGAGACGCCCTTAACGGGTTGACTTTTTAATGGATGCCATCGAAAAGATGATAGCTTTCCCCTCGTCTGAAATCAATTTATTTGAAACCTCCAGACACTGAAAAAAATTATTAAAAAAAGTTAACACTTAAAAAAAACTATGCTAACATACGCCTCCAAATTTGGAACTCCGATATCCGTTTCAGGATACGGGTTTTCTATAGAGGATGCGATCAGAATCCATCGCTCGAATATGGGTTCTAAAAAAAGTTTTGGTCTCTGAAATTTCCTGCCGAGGCGTTCTCTGAAAAATAACATTTGCTCGACGCTTTGGAAAAACGCTTTCGCCTTTACCCAGCTTTAAATGCCTCGAAAACCGACTCTTCAAAATGTGATTGATAACTTGATTCTGGAATCCCAGTCTCCGTTCAAGGTGGAAGACTTCGCCCGCGAAGTCGAGAAAAGGTGGCGGAAAAAAATGTCCAAAACCTCTTTGACCCATTTGAAACGAAAATTATCCGACCACAAATACATCATCGGGAAGGATACCGACGACTACCTTCCTTACTCCGTGGTTTTGGAAAAGATCCAGCACATTCCTTTACTCATTCATCTTGGAAAGTTTGAGGTCGACCGAAAAATTTTAATCCCCGGTCACCGCATGATTCCTTTCGTATCCAACGATCATACGGAAAGAGATTTGATATTTCTTGGGCCCGAGGGTGAGGAAATTCCCCGACTGAAAAAGAAATTTTATATCGAAGAGGTCATTCATTTTTATCAATACGCAGGCGAGAGACATTTTCCCGATGACATCAATGTCAACGAGTGGATGCCTGGAAAAAGTCTGGTGATGACCACTGCGTGGGACATGAGCAAATTGTTTGCGACCTACAAATGCAAACCCGGGGACGGATTATTGTTCAGGCTGGTGGATTACGCCAAGGGAACGTTTCAAATCCAACCGCTGTTAAAAAGCCAGGTGCGGTCGAGGCAACTCAATATACGGTTTCTAAACGTGGCTTTGGAATCGTCGCTGGTGCGTCTGTACGGGGGCGAAGAGCTTGAGGTCTCGTCCCTGGAGAAGCAGATTCTACGCGCGTTTTTTTCGCTCGAAGACAAATTCCTGAGCGCACCGGCTTTTTCTTTGACCGACTTTCTAGAGTCCCTCAAGGAATTGAATATCGTCAGTTTTGAGGAAGGCAAAGTTCAGCTGGTTCCCAAATGGAAATCGGAAACCATGGGTCTGGTCAGAGAAGAAACGGGCAGAATGCCCAGGGGGGACCGGGGTTCACTTGAGGAAATTTTTCTGGACCTGGGGTTGCCCTTTCACGAATGGGAATTTATTTCCATTCTGTACACGGTCATGGCATCCGATAAATTCGAGATCGAATCCGTGTTCAACCTGCTTTTTGGCGGTCAGGGAGAGCTGTTTCTCAACAAACAACAACACGACGCCTTCTACCAGAAGTTGAGAGATTTATTGCATGGGATCTGCAAAGACCTCAAACAACGCGAGTCCAGTTTGATTCGGAGTTTGCGCGACAAGAGCGTTGAGGTGAAACTCAGTTTGATCGGGATGCTACGATTTCTCGAAGAAAATAAAGTGGGTCTGCAGGATTTGCCGCCAGAGACGCTCAACCAGATCATGGATCTCGATCATTTTTGCAATGAAACTCTCAAGAAGTTTGCCGACCGGGTCAATCCGCCGGATTTAAAATTCATTCGCGATGTCCGGCAGGCGCTGAAAATCATTCTTCCGCATTTGGGGCAACTGGAAGACGAAGTGTACTCCCGCCTGGGGTTTTACTGAACCACCGCCCGACCTTTAAGAGCATGGCCTGAAACCTTCTCCACCTTGACCCTCACCAGATCTCCCGGCTCGTACTGATTTTCCTCCCCGGCAAAATGAGTCTGCCAGTAGTGTGGGGTTCTGCCTCTCATGAAACGGGTTCCCTTCTTAGTGACCTGCCCTTCGACTAAAACCTCCACCTCTTTCCCAAGAAATTTTTCTCCGCGTATCTCAGTCAAGCGAGCCTGACATTCGATGGTTCGTTTTAGTCGCTCCTTTTTGACGGATTCAGGAACGTCGTCCTCGAAATCCACAGCCGGCGTTCCCGGACGGGGACTGTAGCAAAACATGTAACTGCTACTGAACTCCACTCGTTCCATGAACTTGAGGGTGTCTTCGAACTCGCTATCTGTTTCCCCTGGAAAGCCGACAATGATGTCCGTCGAAAGCTCGATGTCCGGTGTCCGGGTTTTCAGAGTGTCGATCAGGGCCAGATATTCTGCGACCGTGTTGCCCCGGCGCATGGCTTCAAGGATACGGTCGTTGCCGCTTTGCGCTGGCAGATGAAGATGATTCACTAAAATATCGATGTCCGCGTAAGCCTGAAGCAATTCCGGTGTGACGTCGCCTGGATAGCTGGTGGTGAAGCGGAGCCTTACGACCCCCGGTATTTTGGCGATGCCGTACAAAAGCTCATGAAACGCCACCGGAGTTTCCAACCCTCGCTTGCCATAGGCGTTGACATTCTGGCCGAGCAGAATGATCTCTTTCGCTCCCCGTTCGACCAGTTGGCGGACCTCCGTGTAGATTTCTTCGGCCTCGCGGGATTTTTCTCGTCCTCTTGTGAACGGCACCACGCAGAAACTGCAAAACTTATCGCATCCCTTGATAATGTTGACGTATTGGCTGGGGTGGGAATTTTTCTGGTCCTGGTCTGCCACCTGGGGAATGGAATAGTTTTTCTTGTTGTCAAACTCATTCCATACCAATGGCTTTTTAGTTTCTAGAACCCGCTCCACCGCAAGTGGGATGTCTTCCACATGGTCCGGCCCTAATATGAAGTCGAGGAAGGGGATGCGTTTTAAAAGGCGCTCTCCATCCTGTTGCGCCAGGCATCCGGTTAAGCCCATGACAAGATTCGGATTGGCTTTTTTGAGCGGTTTTATGCTGCCAAAAAGGGAGAAAATTTTCTGCTCGGCTTTTTCCCGGATGGAGCAGGTGTTCACCAGAATCAGATCCGCGTCTTCCATATAGGGCGTGCGTGAATACCCCGAATGAAAGAGCAAAAGCTCCATCCGGTCCGAGTCCGCCACATTCATCTGACAACCAAAAGTATCCATATAAACTTGTTTCATAGGGTCAGAATGTAAGCGAAAACCCCTCGGGATTCAATACAAAAACCCCGCGACGCTCTCTATATAGGGGAGGACCCGCTATGGCGGGAGGAAAAGTAGCGAGCGTGACTAAGAACCCAAATTGAAACAGCTTTTTTGTTCGGCAAACGTGGTCTCGGTGGTAGGGATCGGGCCTTTTTGAGAGTCTGGCTTCAGGCCGAAATCTAGCGATGAAATCCTTCATTTTCTGCTAGGTAATTGAAAAATCAGGACTAACGTTTGGGGCGAGCGTAGATTTGTCTTGTGTAATTAGGTGTATATTTGTTAAAATGTTAATACTTTTTAATTAATAGAAAAATCTTTATTGACTAATGTATTAACTTAATCTAGTATTAGATTATTCCGCATAAATTTTTATTAGATAGTCCCACTTCAGCCAACGGCCGACTTTCAGGGAAGGGCAGTATTTTGGATAATTTCAATAATATTAAACAAATACGAGAGTCTCAAATGATGAGCAAGGCTGAACTGGCGCGTAAAGCCAACGTGACGGTTCAGACCATTGACCGGATTGAAAAGGGCAACGATTGCCGATTGGACACCAAGCGAAAAATTATTTTGGCTCTGGGGTATGACCTGACCGATCGCTCCAGTCTTTTCGAGGGCAACGGTGGGGCAAAGAAATAATCTTTATATTTTTGAAAAGAGATTTTTCTGAAGGCAATGGCCCTGGATGATTTGAAACACAAGAGATTAGTGCTGTGAAGGTGTCCATTAATGGTAACAGGTGGTGAATATTGTGGTCATTAAAAGGGATAAAAAAAACAGAGTTCTCCAGAAAATCCTTTTAGATTTAATAAGTTATAGGTTTTCTGGGCTTTTGGTATAGGGCTTGCTTTTTTAACCCATTCAAATGATTGAAGATAGGCTCACCAGTTTACCCTTTGAAATCAGAATGCAGGAAACTTTATAGGACCGACTATGTTTTTATCAGAAAAAACTCCTTTGCTCGCCGTCGATATCGGGACTCACTCCGTCAAGGTGGCGCAAATATCAGGGTCTAAAAACAAATTTGAACTGATGAATTTTTCCATCATGCCTCTCAAAGAGGGTTGTATCGTGGATGGGGTGGTCCAACAGCCGGACGAGATTGTGGATACGCTGGAAAAAATGATCAAGGTCGAGAAAATTGACACTAAATATGCTGTGGCCTCGATTGCGGGGGAGGCTGTGATCATCAAAAAAATTCGCGTTCCTTTAATGACGGCAGAAGAACTCTCCCAGAACATAGAAAAGGAAGCGGAGCAATACATCCCTTTTGATATCGATGACGTCAGCATAGATTTTCAAATTTTAAACACCAAACCCGGGCCTTCGGAAGAAAATCAAAAAGAAGACACGATGGAAATCCTTTTAGTCGCGGTTCAGCGGGACATCATCGAAAGCCGAATTGACATTCTGTACGACGTAGGATTGCGGCCGGCTATCATCGACCTCGATGTCTTTGCCATGGTCAATGCTTTCGAACTGGGCGTGGACTTGAAGACCCGTGAGCAGGAAGCGATCGCGGTCATTGATCTCGGAGAATCCTTCACGCACCTGAACATCATGCAGGATGGCCTGACGGCGTATACCCGCGACATCCCTTTTGGCGGTAGTCACTGCACGAGTAAACTCATGTCCAAATTTGATTTGCCTTATAAAGAAATCGCCAAGCTCAAGTTTGGTGTGATTCCTTCTGAAATAAAAAGTGATGAAGTGGTCGAAGTCATCGTCAAATCTTTCGACAAAATATTGAGCGAAGTTCAAAAGTCTTTTGAGTTTTTCAGCACCACGTCCAACAGCCAGGTAGACCGTGTATTGCTGACCGGAGGCGGAGCGCTGATATCCGGTGTCGATGGTTTGTTTTCCCATCACCTGGAAACACCCGTCGAAATTTTGAACCCCATGAAGGGAATAAAAGTCAATAAACGTAAATTTGACCAAAAAATGATTGACTCAATGGGTCCTTTATCAACCGTAGCAATTGGTCTGGCCGCCAGAAGGTTTGATTACCAATGATTAAAATCAACCTGCACGATTACCGGGAAGAACTAAAAAAGTCCACAATCCAGAAACAAGCTCTGATGTCGGCTTCGCTCGTTATGGGATGCGTTTTCATCATCCTTGTCAGCTTTCTGATCGAAAAAAGCAGGATCAGCAAGGTCAATATGGAGGTTGCGGATCTTAAATCACAG
>VAPL010501427.1_pt1 | contig 10167 bp, 14 predicted proteins | sample 3395061 | NCBI WGS metagenome assembly VAPL01 (sample SAMN08290444, study PRJNA428436) | hydrothermal vent metagenome | isolation source: Deep-sea hydrothermal vent chimney 2 | place: Pacific Ocean: Juan De Fuca Ridge | depth 2182 m m | reverse complement strand
ACCTGTAGCATTAGAGCTTCACGATAATCAAAGGGTAGTTTATCCAGCGCCTGGCGTAAGTTCAGATCATCGGAAATCGTGCAGTCATATTGCGCAGCGAATAAGTCAGCGTCAAAGTCTGCCGCTGAAATATCGGCAGCCTTGTTGCGCCCAAAATGGCGGGCAATCTCGCGCCTTAAAATGGTGTACAGCCATGCCCGAGCGGCATTTTCATCTTTGAGCTTGTGTAAGGATTTCCAGGCACGAGCAAAGCATTCCTGCAGTAAATCTTCTGTTAAGTCCTTGTTTTTACATTGCCAGAAGGCAAAGCGATAGAGTTCAGCCGAATAGGCATGGACTAAATTTTCAAAAGTCTGTTGCTTGTTATCCATCATGTCATTGTAGACCCGGAATAGTTAGAAATCCTTACAATTAATTGTAAGGATTTGGCACCTGGTGAGGTCTTCCTGATGTAGCAGCATGTTGCTGTTTATATTTATGGAGGAATTACCTAATGAGTAAAGAAGCAAAACGAATGAGCATAAAGCGCGGTCAGGTCATTGCCAGTGGTGCGATTGCCAGTGTGATGGCAATGGGTTTGTTAGCCGGTGCTGGTGATGCAGTTGCAGGAAAAGAAGGTTTTGAGAAGTGTGCCGGTATTGTTAAAGCAGGCAAAAATGATTGTGGTAATAGTCGCCACGGTTGTTCTGGTCAGGCATCATCCGATTCCATGCATGATGAATGGTTATATGTGCCTAATGGAACCTGCAAAAAAATTGTTGGCGCGACTCTTTTTAAAAAGAAAAAATAAATATTAATGAACGCTCTTGTCGAACAGAATAATATTGAAGAGCTGCAGGTTGCTCCACTTCATACCACGATAAGTGGTGTTGGAGTGGGGTTGCGCGCCAGTCATTTTAAGTATATTGAAAAAAACAGGCCAGACATACCCTGGTTTGAAGTGCTTATTGATAATTATATGATGGATGCAGGTTCGTCTTTGTATTATTTACAAAGCGCAGCTGAGGCTTATCCTGTTACCTTTCATAGTGTGGGGATGTCGCTGGGCAGTACCGATAAACTGAACCTGAATTATTTATCAAAATTAAAACATTTAATAAACAGGTTTAAACCTGTTTATGTGTCAGACCATTTATGCTGGACATCGGTGAATGGTTATCATTCCCATGATCTATTGCCGCTGCCTTATACTGATGAAGCTATCCGGTTATTAATAAAACATATACAACAAACTCAGGATTTTTTAGAGCGGCGTATTTTAATCGAGAATGTTTCAAGTTGTTTAACCTTTAAAGATTCGGCCATGCAGGAATGGGAATTTCTAACCGTGGTTGCTGAAGAAGCCGATTGTGATATTTTGCTGGATATTAACAACATCTATGTCAGCGCAGTCAATAACAAAATAGATGCAACAGCTTACTTAAAGCATATACCGGTTGAGCGGGTTAAAGAAATGCATCTGGCCGGTTATACCGATATGGGTACATATTTACTTGATACGCATGGTGAAGCTGTCCACGAACCTGTGTGGGAACTCTATGAAAAAGCACTTGATAAATTTGGTGGCATTCCGACATTAATTGAGTGGGACAACGACATACCAGCATTTTCTGTGCTGGAAGCCGAAGCGACAAAAGCCAGTATTATTATGCAACAGGTAAAAGACCATGTTACGTGAACTGCAAACCTGTTTTATGAAAGGAATATACAATAAGCATGATACCGATAATGCCTGCGGTTTTATAAACGACACGAACAGCCAAACAGCGGAACAAATACTTTCTATTTACCGTGGTAGTGTCTACGGCGGTTTAAAAAAAGCGTTGGCAGAAACCTATCCGACCACCAAAAATCTGGTAGGTGATGATTTTTTTAATGCAATGCTGGGGCAGTATATTACCCGATACCCGTGTCAGGTTCAGGATTTAAATGATTATGGTGAAGAGCTTGCTGATTTTATTGCTGACTTGAAACAGGCACGTTCGGTTCCTTATCTTGCCGATATTGCAAGGCTGGAATGGTTTTATAATATTACATTAAATTCGGCAGTACAGGAAAACAATCTCGCTAACTTGAACCGCTTAAGTACAGAACAGCAAGTTCAGATAAATTTCCAGTTAAGCAATGGTGCGGCATTAATTTCTTCTGTTTATCCGATTGATGCCATCTGGAATATGCAACAGGATAATGATGATATCAATAGCGAACTGGAAACAAATGAAAGTAATGTTTTTTTAATCATATGGAAAAATAATAGTGATGTTGAAATTAACCGGCTGACAGAAGAACAGTTTTATTTTCTGGAATTAATAAACAATGAATTATCTTTTTCTGATGTTTGTAATGCACTATCAGAATGTTACCCGAATATGGATATAAACATTCTGCTTGGTGATTCGATTAATAATGGCTGGGTAAGAAGTTATTTATTGTAATAAATAAAGGCTATGGCAGATCCGCTGTTATAGCCATTACCAGTTAAAAGGTGCACAAAATGAACAGTGTTTATTTAAAGTCTTCTTTACAGTGGTTTTGTTCGGTTGAAAAACTATTAGCGTACACAAAACCTGTTGCCAGTCTGGTATTAAAATTATGGGTTGCCAATGTTTTCTTTAAAGCAGGGCTCACAAAAATAGAAAGTTTTGATACAACGTTGATGTTGTTTCAATATGAGTATGCTGTTCCGTTGCTTTCACCGGCTATTGCAGCTTATATTGCGACAGCTGCAGAATTAATCTTACCTGTCATGCTGGTGGTGGGGTTAGGTGGCCGACTGATTCCGTTGGTATTATTTATCTTTAATATTGTTGCTGCGATTTCATATCCTGATTTAAGCAATGCGGGTATGCAGGATCATATTGTGTGGGGCTTAATGCTATTTATTCTGGTTGCAGATGGTTCCGGGCAATGGTCAGTAGACCGGTTAATAATGAAAGATCGTTTAGTTTAAATTCTGGATGCTGTCAAAAATAGCATGTATGTCTTCAGCCCAACGTTTAAAAACAGGTGTTAGTGAGGAGTTGGGATACATTTGGTCAAAAGACATCGGGTCAATCGTGACCAGTATTGTTTGCCCGGCTTCTGCGAAAATTGAAATCTTCAGCGGTAAATAGGGAATGAGTTCAGGCAGTTTTTCACTGATGGTTTTTATTTCATCTGCTTTACCAAAAAAGACAACACGGTATTTATCTGTTTTATAGCCTGATTTGGTTAAACCGATATCAACGCGTTGCACACGTGACGGTGTGTAACCCTGTTGTTTAATCAGGCTCTGTAGCATTAACATTGTTTCAGGAAAGTCTTCCGTTGAACGCGCCATTAGCAGTTCATCTGCGATGCTTGCAGATTGTATGCTGATAAAAGCGATAATAATACTTAAAAACTTTGCTGTGGTTTTTTTATTCATTATAAAGTCGCTTCTTCGATAATTTCAGTGTAGAGGTTGGACATGTTCTTGCAGGCATCATCCAGCTCATCATTATTAAACAGTTTACTTAAACGCAGTGGATTAATCGCCATTACTTTTACAGAGTCGCCTTGTTGCACAATAGTAACCCGGCAGGGCAGGAACAGGCCGATTCTTGGATCCAGAGCAAGTGACTCATTTAAAAACTGGAAATTACAGAAATAAAGAATAATCTGTTTTTTATTCTGTTTGTTTTTATCCACAAGCCCATCGTCTACCGTCTGCTGACGAATGATTCTGAAGTTTTTGCCGATAACAGCTTTTTTCAGGCTCTCTAGTGTTTCCTCAAGCGAGTAGGGTGACTCCGCCATAATAATCGCATCCAGTTTCTGGTCGCGAAGTTTCGGCACCTGTTTGGTCTCGAAATGGCGAATGTAGGCAACCACATCATTAATATCTGACTCTGACAGCCCCTGTTTCAGGAATGAGTTCATGGGTGTTTTTTTGCGCCCGGTCATCAAGGTATGTTTAATCATTTCATCGCTGGCCGAGGCCAGAAAGCCGGCGTTATTCAGCGCTGGTGGAATAATACTTAAGTCACGTGGTCTGGAAAAAGTAACCCCGGTGCCTTTGCCGCCCTGGCCATGGTCACCATGGCAGCTGGCGCATTTACTTTTAAAGAGCTCTTTACCGTGTTCGACATTGCCTTTTATTGGTGTTGAGTCGAATGTGACGGCTTCGGTATCAGTAAAGCTGCGTATGTATTTGACGAGGGCTTTTATATTTTTGTCACCCAGCTTCTTAAAGGCGGGCATGGTACGGCCGACGCGGCCATGCTCGATTGTTTTAATAAGGTATTCATCGCTAATGCTATTAAGAAATGACTCTAGATCCAGCGGAATACCCACGCCGCCACTGCCTTTGCTACCGTGGCACACTGAGCAATGTTTGGTGTATAAACGCTCACCATCCGGGCTGTCGGCATAAGCACTCTGGCTCACCGCAACGCCAGTTAGTATAAAGCTACTGAGTATCGCAATGGATAAAAAACGCTGAATGAACATAGGGTACCTTGTATGTTGTCGGTTGATGTTTAAAGTGTATCTATATTAGCATTTATTAATATTGATCAATGTCAATATTATGCACTATTTTTACTAATATGCTCATAAAAACAGGTAGAAACCAAGATTATAGAAAATATGCAGCACAATGGAAGGTTGCAGTGACTGATACTTGTCTTTGAAATAGCCAAAAATCAGCGATGGAAGAAGGGTTGCCAGTGCCCAAAGTGTGGAATGTGCCCAAAGGTGGCTGGCGCTAAAAAAAAGACTCGCCAGAACATTCGCACTGCTGATACGCCAAAGGAGAACGGTTGGCAAGCCGTTGTGGCTGAGTAACCGATGAATGGATTCCTGGATTAGACCACGAAAAACAATTTCTTCCAGAATGGGGAAAACAATAATAAGCAGCAATAATGTGCTACCGAGCACTGGAAATGTAATATCGCTGGCTGGCGGGAGGTCTAACAGGATAAAAGCTGACCAGAACAGGGTTGCCACGATACAGGCAAGCCAGAAATCGAGCTGTAGCCAATAAGGGTGAGTAACGAAAAGGCCAAAGATGTTTTTTGGGTGCGGGCTTGCATCTGTCGAATAGAGGCTTTTCATCCTGTTTGTATGTTCCCCTGCGGCTGTGTATTTCATCATGACCGAAATTGAAATAATTAGCCAGAAAGCCTGTTTTTAGCTGGCGTTAATGCACAAAAAGACCATGAGTAAAGTTGCTAATAGCTGCTACAAAATATTTTCGTAACAACCTTGACCTGTGTCTAACGTATATGTTCTAGATTATTAGGTATAAGAGAAACTGTTTTTAATACTTTGTCGGAAACTGGAAACGATAAGGAGGGGTGTGATGGAACATTTACATAAACCTGTTGATAGTTACAACAGCGGCGGATTTGGGCTTGCTGTTAGTAAAGAAAATGAGCGGGGCATAAGCATTTTTGCAATCAGTAGCCAGATTATTTCAACGGTACTTAAGGGCTATCAGGGTAATACAGCCATTAAACTTTGGGACGGCAGACTGGTTGTTGGCAGCCCGGATGCAGCCTGTCAAATTGTCTTTAATGAGCCGGCCGTTATACGGGAACTGGTATTATACCGTAGCCTGTCACGATTAACTGAAGCCTATCTGGACGGTGCTGTCTCGGTTAACGGCGACATGGAAACGTTGTTTGATATGAGCGCATACCTTAAAACGTTGCATTTATCCTGGGGTGAACAGTGGCGTTTATTGCGTCTGGCGTTAAAACTACCTGCCTGGCGCGACAAAAAGAATACCTCACAAAAGTCATTTGGCAGCACGACTCACAAAAATGGGCGTACCAGCATTGCGCATCACTATGATGTCAGTAATGAATTTTATCGTCTCTGGCTGGATCCGGAGATGGTGTATACCTGTGCTTATTTTCGTGATGAAAAACAGCCACTGGCAGAAGCACAGCGGGAGAAAATGGATTACCTGTGTCGCAAGCTGCGTTTACAACCTGGCCAGACTTTGCTTGATATCGGCTGCGGGTGGGGTGCACTTGCTATCCATGCTGCGCGCCATTACGGTGCCATCGTTCATGGCATTACACTCAGTAAAGCGCAGCAACGCATTGCGCTTGAACGGGTACATGCGGAAGGTCTGGAGCAACAGGTGAAAATTGAGGTGCGTGATTATCGCGATTTACCCAAACAGGCAGCATATGATCGGGTAGTGAGTGTTGGCATGTTCGAGCATGTTGGTATTAAGAATTTCTCAACCTATTTCGGCACGGTTAAGCGCATTCTTAAAGCGGGTGGTTTGTTTTTGAACCACGGTATTACCAGTGAAACTGACTGGGGACGTACACCGGTGAACCGCTTCATTAATAAGTATATTTTTCCGGATGGTGAGCTGGCACGGGTCAGTACTGTTGCTGATGCGATGGAGAAAGCGGGCTTTGAAGTGCTGGATACCGAGGGCCTGCGTCGACATTACACCTACACTCTGCGACATTGGGTTAAGGGTTTGGTGGCCAATCGGGAAAAAGCAATACAGCAGACCAGTGAAGTAACGTATCGATTATGGCGCTTGTATATGGCAGGTTCGGCTTATTTCTTTAACGAAGGTTCAATCGGCGTTCATCAGTTACTGGTGGGACATCAACATGATGCACTGGCAATCCCGCTGCGACGTGACGATTTATATACTGCTGCAGATTAAAGCGTTGATTCGGGAATGTTGGATAACACCAGGGATGGTGTGGGTTTTTATACGATGCTCTGATGTGCTCCTCCTTAGATATAGAACCGTTCAAAACGACAATGGGTTATCCCTGCCGGGGCTGATGTATTACGCATTTAAAGGCTCTGTCTGGAAATTTAATGCCTCTGCAATGAATATTGCCCTTATTAGCTTATTAATTACTTCTTAAACGTGTATTCTTAGCTTTCGGTTATTTGGAAGAGAAGAAAATGTTCAGGTCACTACCGGCTTATACCAAAAGCAAAGTATTATCCGTTAAAAAATTATCGGTTGAAAAACAGGATCGCTGGTTATTTCAGAATATAAGTTTTGAGCTGAGGCCAAAAGAAGTCTTGCACCTTGAAGGTGAAAATGGCTCCGGTAAAACAACCTTGTTGCGGGTGCTGTGTGGCCTGACTATCGCGGATGAGGGCGAGGTGTATTGGGATGATGCTTCTATTCAAAAACAGGCCTATGACTATCATTTGCAACTGAGTTACGTGGGTCACAGTGATGGTATCAAGCAGGATTTAACTGTGCTTGAAAACCTGAGAGTGGCGATGGTTTTATCACGTTCCATATATAAGGTATCTGACAAAGAAATCCTTGGTGAGATCCTGAAAAATATTGGCCTGGAAAATAAAGAAGATACCCTCGCGTTTCATCTGTCTGCGGGCCAGCGGCGGCGTCTGGCGTTTGCGCGTTGTCTGTTAAATGACAGCGCATTGTGGATATTGGATGAACCTTTAACGGCTTTAGATACCAAAGGAGTAGCTTTTATAGAACAGGCGATACAGGCGCACATTGAACGTGGTGGTTTGGCGGTGATAACGTCACATCAATCGCTAGACATCAAGAATGTGCGCTGCACGCGTTTAAATTTATCGGCCGTGGCGTAAGATGTTACAAGCATTTTTTATTATATTACAACGGGATTTAATTTTAGCGATACGGCATCGTGCCGAGTTAATGAACCCGGTATTGTTTTTTGTGCTGGTGGTGGTGCTCTTTCCGTTAGGGATAGGCGCGGAGGCAACGATACTGGAAAGAATTGCGCCGGGTATTATCTGGGTTGCTGCATTGCTAGCTGCTTTATTGAGTCTGGACAGAATTTTTCGCACCGATATGGAGGACGGCTCCTTAGAGCAAATGCTTATCAGTGCGCAGCCGATGTCATTATTAATCCTCGCAAAAATTATTGCTCACTGGTTGATAACCGGCTTGCCAGTTGTGCTGGTTGGGCCATTACTGGCACTGTTTTTAGGGCTACCGATGGACGGTATCGAAACATTATTTATAACCCTGTTGTTGGGTACACCTGTTTTAAGTGCGATTGGCTCGGTGGGTGTTGCGCTAACCGTTGGTTTACGCCGTGGAGGTGTGATACTGTCGCTACTCGTTTTACCGCTGTATGTGCCGGTTTTAATATTTGCAAGTCAGGCAGTCGATGCGGCCGCATCCGGTTTTCAACCCACAGCAGCCATCGCCATGTTATCTGCTTTATTACTCTTGTCGTTAAGTTTAACCCCCTGGGCGGCATCAGCCGCATTAAAAATGAGTGTGAGTTAGTTTTATGATTATGCGTTTTATTTACAAGCTAGGTTCGCCACCTTACTTTTATTATTTAAGTGGACGTTTGTTACCGTGGTTAACCGGGATCTGTTTAATTTTATTTGCGGCGGGTCTTTATGGTGGCCTGGTACTGGCACCGGCAGATTATCAGCAAGGTGATAGTTTCCGCATTATTTATATTCATGTCCCTGCGGCCTGGATGTCAATGTTTGTTTATATGGTGATGGCTTTCAGTGGTGCGATGGCTTTAATCTGGCGAATAAAAATTGCAGAAATTATACTTATTAATAGTGCACATATTGGTGCAGTATTTACTTTTTTAGCACTGGTGACTGGCTCTATCTGGGGTAAACCCATGTGGGGTACCTGGTGGGTTTGGGATGCGCGCTTAACTTCCGAGTTATTATTATTGTTTTTATATATGGGTGTGCTTGCGTTATATAGTGCCATTGATGACAAACGCAAAGCGGCACGTGCTGTTGCTATCCTTGCTCTGGTGGGTGTGGTGAACATTCCGATTATTCATTATTCGGTTGAATGGTGGAGCACTTTGCACCAGGGGCCAACGGTCACAAAGTTTGATGCACCGTCGATTGACACCCGTATGCTTATACCTTTGCTATTGATGGCTGTTGCACACAAATTTTTATATGCCATTGTTGTGTTACTGCGTGCACGCAATGATCTGCTTTGGCGTGAACGACGCAGCCACTGGGTTGCAACTTTATTTAAGGACGGTGCGTAATGGATTCATTTAATACATTTATTCATATGGGTGGTTATGCCAGTTATGTCTGGTCGTCTTATGGTATTGCCTTGCTTGCGTTTGTGCTAAGCATTGTTTTGCCGTTAAGAGAAAAACGCAAACTGGAAAAACGTATTCGGCGTATTATCCGTAATGAAAAACCATCAGCTTCAGAGTAAAAACTGCAGGCATCTGAAATAATCACAGGCAAAATAGTAGTAGGAGAAAACAATGCATCCCCTTCGTAAACGTCGACTCACTCTTATCATCATCATGATTGTTGGTGTTGCAACGGCAACCGGTTTTGCTCTGGTTGCCTTTAACCAGAACCTGATGTTTTACTTCTCACCATCGGATGTACAGGCAGGTAAAGCACCGGCGAATCGTTTATTCCGAATGGGTGGTATCGTTGTGGATGGCAGTGTGAAAAAATCAGCTACCAGCACTGAAGTGTGGTTTGATATTACTGATAACGAAAAAGTTGTTACGGTAAAATACGATGGTATTTTACCGGATCTGTTTCGTGAGGGGCAGGGCATTATTACTAAAGGTAAACTGAATAACAAGGGTGAGTTTGTTGCCGAAGAAGTACTTGCCAAGCATGATGAAAATTATATGCCACCCGAAGTGGCTGCAACCATGAAAAAGAAAATCCCTGAAGAGATAAAGGAATAAAAAACGTGATACCTGAATTTGGTCAGTTCGCACTGATAATGGCTTTGATTACTGCGCTTTTACTGGCAACACTACCGTTAATTGGTGCCGCAAGAAATATTCCGGCCTGGATCAGCGTGGCTCGCCCGCTGGCACAAGCGCAGTTTTTAAGTCTGTCGGTTTCCTTTGGCTGTCTTATTTATGTTTTTATCCAGAATGATTTTTCTGTTGTGTATGCAGCGAATAATTCAAACACCCGCTTGCCACTGGAATTTCGCATTTCAGCCGTTTGGGGTGCGCATGAAGGTTCCCTGCTTCTTTGGGCGCTAACATTAGGTATGTGGACTTCGGCGGTGGCTATTTTTAGCAAAAAAGTGCCAGACGTTATGATTGCACGGGTATTGAGTGTGATGGGTTTTATCAGTATTGGTTTTATCCTTTTTATACTGGTTACCTCTAATCCATTTGAACGTATTTTTCCCGCACCATTGGAAGGTCGTGATTTAAATCCGTT
>VAPL010782254.1_pt1 | contig 10168 bp, 12 predicted proteins | sample 3395061 | NCBI WGS metagenome assembly VAPL01 (sample SAMN08290444, study PRJNA428436) | hydrothermal vent metagenome | isolation source: Deep-sea hydrothermal vent chimney 2 | place: Pacific Ocean: Juan De Fuca Ridge | depth 2182 m m | reverse complement strand
GGTGATCTGGAGCGACGCCGCGAGATACTTCGAACCATGGGTGTCAGCTTCTCCTTAACCGATAAAACACTAGGAATAGAGCTAGAACCGTGGCTACAGGTGCTACAGGATGAATATCCTGCCCTAGAGGAGGAGTATCTGAAGTTCGAACCAAGCAAGCACTGCCAAAACAGCACTGAGGAAGCTTTGGCGGGAGTTTCTTTACGATGGCTGGGGCGGTAGGATTCGAACCCACGAATGCCGGAACCAAAATCCGGTGCCTTACCACTTGGCGACGCCCCAATAATACGAGGAGATTTTAGCAAAAAAAACACTGATCGGGATAGCTAATATTCTAACTAAAATTCAATACCCTTTCTCGCCATAACATTATTTTTGAAGTAATGCTTTTGCTCTTTCATTTCAGTTATCAAGTCAGCCAGTTTTTTTAGTGTCACGGGTAGTCCTCTACCAGTCAGCACAATTTCAATTTTAGGTGAGGCTTTTTTCAGTACCTTCAGAACCATGCCAACAGTCAACATCTTGAGACGAATGGCATTTAAGACTTCATCGAGAACTATAACTGAATATTTTTTGGAGTAAATTAGTTTTTCAGCAGATTTGAGTCCACGGTGAGCCTCACGGCGATCACGATCAGTCACACCAAAGCGAAACTTCCAAGTTTTTTTTTCAATTCGATCAACACCAGTACGCACTACTTCGATACCAAGCTTTTTGAGACTAATGTTCTCAGAATAATGCTCTCCACCCTTGTCAAAGAAAACAATCGCAACAGGTAGCCCTGCCCCCTTTGCTCGCAGGAGTAAGCCGAGGGCGGCGGTGGTTTTGCCCTTGCCGGTACCGTGGTAGATGTGAAGCATGACTACAACATAAACTACACCGAACAGGCCGAGTAACCACACGCGTGGCAAGTAATACAACCCTCACCTAGGTCGACCGACTTGCTATCGCACTCAGGACATTTGCCCTCTTTCTTGAGTTCAGCTTTGGATTTGTGTTTGGTCTCACAGGCAGGTTTTTTGGCTGGAGTGGCCCCGTAAGGGCTAACACGTGGTGCGGCAATGACTGATTTACGCTCACCTTTTTTATTGACTTTGCCGATATTGAGCACTTGAGCATCGCGACTGCCATCACGGTAGACTGTCACGCCTTTGCACTTGAGCTTGTGGGCCAAGAGATAACCTCGCTCTACATCTTGCATAGTTGCACTACTGGGAAAGTTGATCGTCTTGCTAATCGCAGAGTCAACGTGTTTTTGGAAGGCGGCCTGCATGCGGATATGCCACTCAGGAGCGATATCCTGTGAGGTAACGAAGACGCGACGGATATCACGTGGGATTTCTTTTTCGAAAGGCTGAGCTGTACCGACTCGAGCGATCTCGCGGAGTAACTCGGGGTCATTGAGTCCGCGTTCTTTGATGATCTGTTCAAAGTAGCGATTGGCATAGACCAGCTCGGTGCCGTCCATTACGTTTTTGATGAAGCTCAATGCGAAGTTGGGCTCAACTCCGCCAGAAGCCTCAGCAAGCATACCGATCGTACCAGTCGGGGCTTGGGTCGTGAGTGCTGCATTTCGCATTTTGATCTTCTTCTTTTCCCATTTGCTACCCTTCCAGGCAGGGAAGACGCCGCGCTCTTTGGCTAATTCTTGAGATTTTTCTTCAGCAGTTTTTTGAACAAATTTCATAATCCTCTCAGCCATAGCGATACCGCGATCACTATCGTAAGGAATCATGAGCTGGTAGAGTAGGTCGGCGAAACCCATGACGCCGAGTCCGACTTTACGAGTACTGCGAGTCACATCGCTGATTTCTTTGATTGGGTAGTTATTGATATCGATGACATTGTCGAGGAAGTGGATCGCTGTGCGGACAGCTTCACCAAGGCGTTCCCAGTCCACGTCCATCTGATCTGTTGTGAGAAATTTATTGAGGTTGATCGAACCAAGGTTGCAAGATTCGTATGGTAGGAGCGGCTGCTCACCACAGGGATTGGTGCTTTCAATCTCGCCGAGGTGCGGTACGGCGTTTTTACGATTGACTTCGTCAATGAAGATGATACCTGGTTCACCGTGCTGCCAAGCATTTTGGACGATACGATCGAAGACTTCACGGGCAGGTAGCTGACCGACTGTCTTGCCTGTACGAGGATTGAGTAGGTCATAGGGTTTACCTTTGGCGACTGCCTCCATGAATCTGTCTGTGACTGCGACTGAGACGTTGAAGTTTGTGAGCGTCTTGAGGTCAGCCTTGCAACTAATGAAGTCAACAATATCCGGATGATCGACTCTGAGCATACCCATATTGGCACCACGACGTTTACCACCTTGTTTGATCTGCTCTGTCATCGCATCGAAGATCTTCATGAAAGAGATCGGACCAGAGGAAACACCAGTCGTACTCGCAACCATGTCATTGGACGGACGCAGACGGCTGAAACCAAAACCCGTACCACCACCAGATTTGTGGATCAGGGCGGCGTTTTTCAACGCATCAAAGATGTCGCTAATGCTATCACCCACTGGCAATACAAAACACGCGGAGAGCTGACCGATCGGTGTACCAGCATTCATGAGTGTCGGACTATTGGGTAGGAACTCTAGCTTCGCCATGAGCTGAAAAAACTTTTCTTCGATTTCGGAGACGCTGCCTTTTTTGTAGCTCTTATCAGCTGAGGCAATGTGTTTGGCAACACGACGCAGGAGCTGCTCTGGTGTCTCTGTGGTTTTGCCTTGTTCATCTTTGAGCAGATAGCGACGCTCCAGTACTTGTAAAGCATTGAGACTAAAATCAAGCTCATCACCACGACCCTTGCCGAGGATCACTTCACGAGCTTCGCGTTTTTCCTTTTGTTTTTGACGATAGATGATATAAGCCTTGGCAGTGGCGACGTGGTCTTCTTCGATTAAAATTCTTTCAACTAGGTCTTGGATCTCTTCTACAGCGGGGATACTGCGCGCGTGGAATTTTTCATTGAGGCGCACAATAGTAAGGTCGGTCAAACGCTCGGCTTCGGCTGAGTCTTTGCCACCGACAGACTGTGCGGCTTTCCAAATTGCGGCTTGGATTTTTTCTGTGGTAAAGGGCGCGACCTCACCGTTGCGTTTGAGGATTTTACTGATTTTACTTTTGGTGAGAGCCATGAAGAAGATGGGAGATTAAAAGGAATAATAAATTTATTTTTGACGATTAGTTGTTAATTTCTTAGTTTCGAAAGTTCCTTTTGGAAGCTAGCAACGTCTTTGAACTGGCGATAGACCGAGGCATAGCGGATATAGGCAACATCGTCGAGACTTTTGAGATGCTTCATGATGAGCTGACCGACTCGCCTACTATCGACCTCTTTTTCCGATCGTAGCTCTTCTTCGATTGTATTGACCATGCTGTCTACTTGGTCTCGCCGTACTGGGCGTTTTTGGCAAGCAATCCAGATAGATTTCTCTAGTTTTTCACGATTGTACGGTTCACGTGTACCGTTGCGCTTGACGACGACGAAGCGAGCAGCATCGACACGCTCATAGGTCGTGAAGCGGTGATCACACTTGAGACACTCTCGGCGGCGACGAATGGCTGCACCGTCCTCTGTAGCCCTGCTATCCACGACAGCGGTATCTTCGGCGCTACATTTGGTACATTTCATGTGTGAGGAATGGGTTAAGCCACCTGTACATCAAAAAATACACTATATCTTGTGGTTGAGCAAAGATAGAAATACTAAATCTAGATAGCACTCTTTTTGCAGAATCAGTGAGATTTTAGTGTCTTTTGCCATACAATCACCTAATCACGCAAGCTTTTTTAGTATACTTGACAAATATATCTAAAAGATATAGCATAATACCTTGTAAAAATTTTGCTCCTTAAAATATCGATAAACTCATTAATAGAGAGTCATCTGTTCTCATGTGAGGCAGATTATCGCCAGTTTGGGGATAATCTTTTTCCAAACTGAGCACCTTTGTCATTAAAGGGAGAGCAGGTTCTCTCTCTGTTAATTTATTAAATGCTCCACGGAGCAGAAAGTGAGGATATGGGTATGGGTATGAATGAAACGAAAACCTTTTTACAGAAAATTGGTAGTATGTCAGCGAGCTCTCCAATACTCTGGTGGCTTCTCCGAATGCCAACCAAAGAACACAGCCACCGCAAAGCTGGAATTCAATTAGAAGAAACAGATACGCAGGTGATTAAACGTCTGACAGAATCACTTCGCCGCCAAGGAGCGGCAATGAAGTACTTAGGCGAAGAAAGAGCAGGCTCTCGCCTACTGCACCTGATCATCGGTGTACCCCTTACAGTTTATCTGATTTGGGCTCACTTTTTCCAATAGAGAATGCTCATTCTCCACCGAGTTGTCTTCTTATGACGACTCGGTGTTTTTTTAAAGTCGGGCGAGAAATTCTGTCGCATAAGTGTCTGTCATACCGGCAATGAAGTCTGCTACGACGATGTGTACGGGGTCTTTTTCGAGGCGAACAGCAAACTCAGGAGAGATAAGTGCTGGTTTGGCTAGCAGTTTTGCAAAGAGCTGCTCTATCACCTCTGCTCCCTCCTCAGACTTTTTTTTAACTTCTGGGGTAAGATAAAAATTTTGATAAAGGAACTGTCGCAATTTGGTATGCTCGGAAACAAAGTCTGGTGAAAATGCCGCCAATGGCGCACTGTACGCCTGTACAGTGGCAAGTGAGTCTATCTTTGATTCCTCGAGATTGGCCTCGGTCTGAGTGAGTAGATCTGTCGCCATCGCATGGATAAGCGCACTGACCGAGCGGTGAATATACGACTCAGCTGGCAGACTAGAGTCGACTTGCTCAGTCGCAATCTGCCAGAGTTTGAGGTTTTTCAAATCATCGCGCGTAAAGATGCCTGAGCGCAGTCCATCATCGATATCATGATTGGTATAGGCGATCTCGTCAGCAAGATTGACGATCTGAGCCTCTAGACTCGGCTGCTGGACGAAACTCTCCCCTACTTGATCATATGCGCTCTGATGCTTGGCTAGTCCGTCGAGCAGGTCTTTGGTGAGATTGAGTCCATCGTGCGTGGGATATTTCTTTTCGAGAGTCGTCAGGATTCTACGACTCTGGCGATTGTGTTCGAAACCCATACCATACGGTTGGAGTAGCTTATTTAGCTTGTGCTCACCGACATGCCCAAAAGGAGTATGTCCGAGGTCGTGTGCGAGCGCGATACTCTCGGCGAGATCTTCATTGAGCCCGAGACTACGTGCGAGATCGCGTGCTAGCTGGGCGACCTCTAGTGTGTGACTGAGGCGGTTGCGATAGTGGTCGCCGTAGTGCGCGACAAAGACCTGTGTCTTACCCTTGAGCCTACGAAAACTCTTCGAGTGGATAATCCGCGCTCGGTCGCGCTGGAACGCCGTACGGTGCTCGTCTGGACTCTCTGGATACTCTCGCGTAGCAGCAGCGGAGAGAGTCGCATAGAGCGCGAGGTTCTTTTTCTCTATTTCTTCGAGCTGGGCACGAGTGAGGAGCATGGACTGTTATTTTAACAGGCTGCCGACGAAACATCCCTCACCGCGCACAAACTCCTGTATCGACAGTGCTCGCTTACCTTCTAGCTGTACGCGTTTTAGCTCAACTGCTCGATCTACTGCTTGAACGTAGATTTTATTCTCTACTTCAAACACTTTACCTAACTGCTGTTTGCTATCTAGCTGCTGACCAATTTCTAATATTTTTAAGCGTTTGTCGGCGTACTCTGTCCAAATCCCTGGCCACGGCGTGTACGCTCGTAGTTTACGTTCTATCTGCTCAGCTGAATCTGTCTGCCAGTCGATTTTACCATCGGTTTTTTTAATTTTTTTACAAAGCGTAGCTTGACTGTCGTCTTGCTTGGTCGCTGTCGATTCTCCTGCTGCAATGGCAGCTAGTGTCTCTGGGAGCTGTGCTCCACCAAGCTCGGCGAGCTGGGTGGTCAACTCTGCGCCTGTCTCTGTACCAGTTAATTTGAGACTTGCTTGGGCGAATACTGGACCAGTGTCGAGTCCTGTCTCCAGCTGCATATAACTCACACCTGTCTCAGTATCGTTATTCAAAATCGCTTGCTGGATGGGCGAAGCACCGCGGTATTTCGGTAGGAGGCTTGCGTGAACATTGAGACAGCCGTACTGAGGAATTGCCAGCATCTCTGACGGGAGGATCAAGCCATACGCTACAACCACTAAGAAATCCAGCTCTAGTCTCCGAAGCTTCAGAAACTCCATCTCACCTAGCTCTAATGGCTGATAGACGGGTAGGCTCGCCTGCTCAGCAGCTACTTTGACTGGTGGCGGTGTGAGCGCCTGTCCGCGTCCAGCTGGACGATCTGGCTGAGTATAGACTGCCACGACTGTAAACCGTGGATCGGCGAGCAAAACTCGCAGGCTCGGCACAGCGAACTCGGGTGTGCCAGCGAAAACGACTCTAAGGGTATTCATTACGTTTATTTTAGCTTAAAGTACTCTTATGAATAAGAGACCCTTTCGCCGCTCCGATCAGCTCGATAGCCTACTACGCAATGAAGTCGCTTTGCTATTACCTAAGTATTTTCAAGTAGGGCGCTACGGGCTACTGACTGTGATAGATGTGAAGACGGCCAAAAGCTTTGACTCGGCACGAGTATACGTCAGCTGTTTGAAAAACAGTCATCAGTTTTTGGAAGAAGCTAGTCACAAAGTATACAAACTACAAAAAGAGTTAGATCGCAAACTTAAAATGAAACGTGTACCAAAAATTATTTTTTATCTCGATGAAACCGCAGCCCTAACCGAAAAACTCGACGGACTCCTCGAAAATTAGTTACAATATAAATCCATGCTCTACCTCGCCTCCGATCACGCTGGCTACGCGCTAAAAGCAAAATTAAAAGAATACCTCACTAAACAAGGTATAGAGCACACCGATGTCGGCTGTGATGACGAAGAGCGCTGTGACTACCCTGACTATGCCCATGCTCTCGCAAAAAAAATCACCGCTAGCGCAGACACCAAGGGTATCGCTATCTGTGGCAGCGGTCATGGTATCGGCATGGCACTCAATCGTCATGCAGGTATCCGAGCAGCCCGTTGTCTGAGCTTAAAAGATGCTGAGCTGGCTCGCCAGCACAATGATGCCAACATCCTCGTCTTGGCTGGTCGCCAGACAGATCCCGAACTAGCACAACAAATACTAGATATCTTCCTCGTAACAAAGTTCGAAGGTAATCGCCACGCCGAACGAGTAAAAAAAATAGAACCACCAAAATAATTTTCAAATCTATACAATATGCCTCCTCTCAAGATAGCTCCGTCGCTCCTCTCGGCTGATTTTGGTCAGCTCCAAAAAGAAATCGTCAGTGTAGAGAGTCATGCCAACTGGCTTCATATCGATGTAATGGACGGACATTTCGTACCCAACCTTACGCTCGGTGCACCGATCATCAAGGCACTCAAAACCAAAATGATAAAAGACTGCCACCTCATGATTGAAAATCCTGAGCGACTACTCGAGGACTTCGTAAAGGCTGGCGCAAACATCATCACGATCCACGCCGAAGCAGTCGACAATCTATCTGGACTGATCGAACTAATCAAAGACTACGGTATAAAAGCTGGTGTCAGCATCAAACCCAAGACGCCAGTTTCTGAAATAGCATCGATACTGGGCAGTATCGACCTTGCACTCGTCATGACTGTCGAGCCAGGCTTCGGCGGTCAGCAATTCATCGAGTCTTGTCTGCCAAAAATCAGTGAAATCCGCAAGCTTACCCCTGACCTAGATATCTCTGTCGATGGCGGTGTAAATATCAAGACAGCGAGACAATGCGTAGAGGCTGGAGCGAATGTACTAGTCGCCGGTAGCGCGATCTTCGGTGAGTTCGACCGTGTGACAGCGATTAAAAATCTCCGCGATGCTGCACTCAACTAAACCCAAACTTCAAGTCGTTATCTTAGCTGGTGGCACAGGTACGCGCCTTTGGCCGCTCTCTCGAGAGAGTAAACCAAAACAATTTCAAAAACTAGTTGGTCAGACTTCACTCTTTCAGGCGGCGGTGAAACGTGCGCGCCTAGTAGCAAAACCAGCGGATATCTTCATCGCGACGAATAAGCGGTATATTCGTGAGGTACGCCAGCAGGCCCCGAAGATTCCACTGAAAAATATCCTCAGTGAACCAGCCTTTCGCGATACTGCTACCTGTCTGGGCTACGCAACGACGGTGCTAGAAAGTCGAACTCCAGGAGGTGTGATGGCAGTGCTGTACGCCGATCATCTGATCGCAGACAGTACCGAACTCACGCGAAAATTAAAAGCCGCCGCCGAAGTCGCTGCCAATGGGCAGCTCGTGATCATCGAAGTCCAGAGTCAGTATCCTGCTACGCAGCTCGGCTGGGTAAAGCTGGGGCGCAGACTAGGCAAAACCAAAGATGAGGAGATTTTTGCTTTCGCAGGGTTCAAAGAAAAGCCAAATTTAAAAAAAGCCATTGAGTTTCATAATAGTAAAAACTACCTGTGGAATACTGGTCTCTATGTCTGGCGGACAGATGTACTACTCGCGAAATACCGCCAACACTTGCCTGTGACTGCTCGACGACTAAAAAAAATCTCAAAACATCTAAAAAACAAAATACTAATCGCCAAAGAGTATGCTGCTTGTGAAAAAATCTCTGTGGACTATGGCATCATGGAACGTGTCGCAAAGTCGGAAGTCACGATCCTGCCAGCTACCCTCGGCTGGTCCGATGTCGGCACTTGGGAGAGCCTAAAAAACGAACTTTCTGAAAATACAGAAAATCTAATCGAAGCCAACCATATCGGAATAAATACTACAGGCTGTCTGATCCGTGGAGACAACAAAAAACTCATCGCAACAGCAGGAGTCAAAGATCTCGTAATCGTGGATACGCCCGATGCGCTACTAGTGTGTGCAAAAAGTGAAGCAGGCAAAATAAAAAAACTAGTAGAAAAACTACCAAAGAAGCTACTCTGACTAACGCCCTGACAGACGAAGGAACTCTTCACGTGTCTTGGGGTCTTTTTTAAACAAACCTGTCAGTGCCGAGGTTGTCATTTCAGCATTTTCTTTTTGTACACCACGCATACGCATACAGAGGTGTGTCGCCGAGACAATCACGCCGACACCTTTGGACTGAAGTAAATCATCAAGCGTATCAGCAATCTGACATGTGAGTCGCTCTTGATTTTGGAGACGACGAGAGTAAATCTCGATCAATCGTGGAATTTTGGACAAACCAATAATTTGCTTACCAGGGATGTAGCCAACTGTCACATGACCAAAAAATGGCAGTAGGTGATGCTCACACAAACTATAAAACTCAATGTTTTTTACAATAATCATCTCGTCGTACCTCTCAGTAGAAAAAGTCGTTGCAAGAGACTTAGGATCTTTGGCGTATCCCTCAGTGAGCTGTTGCCACATTGCTGCCACACGTCGTGGAGTATCGCACAATCCTTCGCGGGTTGGATCTTCACCGATTTTCTGAAGTAGTTCTTTTATTAGTTTTTTCATAATAAGTTTGTCGTTTTGAATGAAGCGAAGAATCTCGCTCTTAATTGATCAACTTCCCCAAACTCGGACTGTTAGATCTCGCGAAGATAATTTTAGCAGCTCTGGGATATTGAAACCAAAAACTGGGTGAACCAAGTCGGGTGCGATCTCCGCCAGTGGCATGAGCACGAAACGACGGTGATGCATGACAGCATGCGGGATCTGGAGATCTGGTCGCCAAACTCTCTGCCCACCGTAAAGCAAAATATCGAGGTCAATCTCACGCTCTGCCCAGACTCCACGTTTCTTGCGACCAAGCTGCTTTTCAATTGTTTTTAATTTCAGTAAAAGTTTTTCAGCAGATAACTTGGTTTTTAGCTGGACGACCTGATTGAGATAATTATTTTCACTCGACCCCAGTGGAGCTGTCTCATAAATACTAGAAAGCTTTTGCAAAACTCCTACTTGCTCCAATTCTAAAATTGCTCGTGCCAGATAACACTCCCGCTGCTCTATGTTAGAACCCAACGCAATAAAAACTGTTTCCTGTTTCTCAGACATACTTTTTCAAATAAGCTGCTTTGATCTGCTGCGTGATCTCTCCGACTTTGAGTTGGCGTTTTTCCAATTGTGCTACTGTCCAGATCTCCATGGGAGCATTGGTAAGGAAAATCTCGTCAGCC
>VAPL010309191.1_pt1 | contig 10171 bp, 8 predicted proteins | sample 3395061 | NCBI WGS metagenome assembly VAPL01 (sample SAMN08290444, study PRJNA428436) | hydrothermal vent metagenome | isolation source: Deep-sea hydrothermal vent chimney 2 | place: Pacific Ocean: Juan De Fuca Ridge | depth 2182 m m | reverse complement strand
CCTTTTAACAACCCTAATTTAACTAACCCTTTTGTTAACACTTCCACTGAAACTTCATGTGCTTTATTCCATGGAACTCCAGGTTTAATTTGTTCAATAGCCGCATATTGCGCGTCTAGAACTAGTTGATAAAGTTGTCTCTGAGCTGAATTAAATTTCCCCGAAACAGGAAATGTACGGGTAATATCTGAAGCATAATGACCACACTCAGCACCTGCATCAATCAATAACAAATCACCTTTTTTTAATTTGTCCTTATTATCTATATAATGCAACACACAGGCATTTTCCCCTCCTGCAACAATAGATGGATATGCGACATATCTTAGCCCATCACTTCCAAATTGATACAGTAACTCTGCTTCCACTTGGTATTCATAAAAACCAGGCTTACATTTCTGCATCACACGTTTATGTGCCTTGCAAGAAACATCTGCAGCTCTTCTCATTAACTTAAGCTCTGCTACACTTTTAAACAAGCGCATTTCATGTAAAATATGTTCAAGAGAAACTAATTCTCCCGGTGCATTTATCCCATTTCTAGACTGTTTTTTAAGATATGAAATCCATTCTAATATTTGATGATCAAGCTCCCCATCCCGTCCCATAGGATAATAGACTTTGGCTTTATTTTCCAACATCCCCGGCAAAATATCATCAATATCATCAATTGGGAATGAATCATCCGCTCCATAATGTTTTGTTGCCCCTTCAAGTCCAGCATGTCCACCTTCCCATAAAGCTTTTTTTTCATCAAATTCCCGACAAAATAAAATATATTCACCTTGTTCTCGCCCAGGTATAAACACGGCTAAAGAATCTGCTTCATTAAACCCCGTTAAATAATAAAAATCACTATCCTGTCTAAAAGGGAATTCAACATCACGATTACGCGTTTGATTAAATGCACTTGCTATTAAGGCGATATTACCTTTGCCAACTTGTTGCATGAGTGACTGCCGACGTTTTTTAAACTCACTTTGCTTCATATTAAATATATATTAATGTTTTTGTTGGCTATGTTCTACAACAAATTGATCTCTTACCATCATCACTGCAACTCTCAAATACTCTTGAATCTCGATTAATGCGGACTCTTGCTCATCAATTTCTTCTTCATTCATTTCCTCTTCTACATCTGTATCCAATTTAGTAAATTCAACGATATCTTTCATAATCTCGCCTGTTTCACCTGGCCAATTTGATGATGATCTAGTATACCCTACACCAAATAAAAACCCTTCACACCAGTAACGAATTGCGTCAAGTTGCTCTTTTATTAAGCCATCTTCATTAGGTAGAAAAAGGTCAAACTTAAAACTATCATCTTCCTCATTCAATAATTTACGCGTCTGCTCAAATAATGCTTCTAAAATTGCTTTGTCTTCTTCTATAAGAAAAACATCTTCTGAAAATAATTCAGCCAGCCAATTAGCCACTTCAATCTCGTTTTCAATACATAACATACCCGCTGCCAAACCATGCGCTTCAGAAGCGGTTAATTCACTTTCATTCCTTTGAAAAATTGTAGTAATTGCTTGATATGCCATAATTTTGTGATAAACCTAAAAAAATATACTGCTTATGCTACCATTATTATAATAATGACTGAAATTAATAAATTCAAGAATGATTGTATAGCAATACTATTTCTATCAGTGTTATCAGAAGTCGTTTTAATTACATTCAAATATAAGTTATGTCCAATTTATCAAAAGAAACATCAATTGAATTAAAAGAGCTGGAAAATAAGCTTGATACACTCATTGACAAATACAACTCAGTAGAAAATGAAAATAGCAGCTTAAAAACCAAGCAAGATGAACTGGTTAAAGAAAAAGCCAAACTACTGGAAAAAACCACTTTAGCTAGAATTAGAGTTGAAGCCATGATTACTCGTTTAAAATCTATGGAACATAGATCATGAGTGAAAACTCAAAAATACAACCCGTTTCTATCAAAATCTTAGGCAAAGATTATAAAGTTGTTTGTTCTGAAGAAGAACAAGAAACATTAATGCAATCAGCTCAAGAACTTGATGAACAAATGCGCAAAATACGGGACTCTGGAAAAGTCACAGGGGCAGATAGAATAGCTGTAATGGCTGCATTAAATTTGACACATGATCTACGCGAGCCAAAGACTAGCCCAGTAACAGAAGAAAAAGACATCACTAGTCAGTTAGCAAATTTGCGTCATAAAATAGAAAATACTTTAAAAATACCAAAATCCAGCTAGAATATGTACTGTATCTCCTGTAACGTTCGATTAGTGCTGGGTGTTTCCTGAACCTGTTTTTACCTAGGAAGTAGACTCTGTATTGGTGTGCAAGCCCGTTTTAGATGGGAAGCCTGATTTATTGATGAAGCCTCCACTTGAACCTCCGGTTCAAGGACGAAGGTACGAGACGGCGTAAATGGGAGATACTTTTTATCCCTTTCCTTATTAGCACACCCTCTTTACATACCTCCTAGAAATATATTATATGCTGGATTTTTTGTTTCTTCTTGATACTCAAAACCTAATTCATTAAGGCTTTGCTGAAAATCTCTTTTTTCAGATTGAGGCATTTGTACACCCAACAACACTTTTCCAAATGCAGCACCATGATTTCTATAATGAAACATGCTTATGTTCCAACGACTTCCTAAAGAAGATAAAAATTTTAATAAAGCGCCCGGTCTTTCTGGAAATTGTATACTATAAACTATCTCGCCAAGGCATTGATGTGGGTGACCGCCAACCATATATCGTACATGATCCTTAGCTAACTCATTCAACGTCAAATCTATTACTGAAAGACCTTTGTTTTCAATATGGAAAATCAAATCATCACGATCAGATGTTTTTCCACTACAACTTATTCCAACAAAAACTCTTGCCATTTTATTATCGAAATAACGATAATTAAACTCCGTAATATTACGTTTACCTAATGATTTACAAAATTTCAAAAAACTTCCAGGAACCTCTGGCACTGTAACTGCCAATAAAATTTCTTTATATTCTCCGACTAAAGTCCGCTCTGCAACATAGCGTAATCTATCAAAATTAACATTAGCACCACTTTCTATGGCTATTAAGCTTTGTCCTTTACTTTTATTCTGTTCAACATATTTTTTTAATCCGGCAACAGCTAATGCGCCTGCTGGCTCAGCAACCGATCGTGTATCATCAAAAATATCTTTAATTGCAGCACAAATTTCATCTGTACTGACAGTAATTACATCATCAACATATTTTTGAGCTAATTTAAAAGGCTCTTTACCAATCTGTTTAACAGCAACGCCATCAGCAAAAAGTCCAACTTGCTTAATGGTTATCCGTCGTTTTTCAGCCAAAGCTTGATTTAAACAATCCGCATCATCAGGTTCCACACCAATAATTTTAATCTCTGGCCTTACAAATTTAACATATGCAGCAATCCCGGAAATTAAACCCCCTCCTCCAACTGGAACAAAAATCGCTTCAATGACTCCAGTCCGCTGTTGAAGTATTTCCATTCCAATGGTACCTTGCCCTGCAATCACATCAGGATCATCGTAAGGATGTATAAAGATCAGTCCTTGGTCTTGTTTTATTTCTTCTGCGTGGGCTAAAGCTTCGTCGTAAGAGTCGCCAAACAAAACTATTTTTGCTCCCCATGCTTGAACAGCTTTAACTTTAATTTCAGGTGTAGTCGTAGGCATAACAATCAATGAATTAATACCTAATTTATTAGCTGATAAAGCAACACCTTGAGCATGATTTCCTGCTGAGGCAGCAATAACTCCTTTTTTTCGTTCACCCTCAGTTAAAGAGGCTATTTTGTTATAGGCTCCTCTTAATTTAAATGAAAAAACTGATTGTAAATCCTCTCTTTTCAAATAAATATCATTACCCATACGAGCGGATAATGTCTTAGCAAAATCTAACGGGGTTTCTACTGCCACATCGTATACTTTTGCTCTTAGTATTCTTTCTATGTATTTATGAATCATAAAAATAAAACAACCAAAATCCTATCTTAAGAATGGGAATTAAATAAGTTGTGCATACTCATTCCTTAATAATGAGTATGCCAATTCAATAATCTCATTTTCATTTATCTCTTGAATAGAAAAATCATTTTTATTTAATTTTGATGGATTAACAACAGAAGAGGACTTTAAAACTTTGTTGATATTCGTTTGATAAACTCGGCTAACGGGTGTCGGCCCGAACAGAGTAATAGAGGGTTTATTTAACCCCCAAGCCATATGCGTTGGCCCAGTGTCATTGCCAATAACCAGGTCTGAATGAGCTAAAACGGCTTTAAGATTGTTAAAATTTAACTTTGGTAATACTTTTGCCTTTTCTGTTCTTTCAGCAATCCAATCCGCATCTTTTTTTTCTTGATCATTTCCCCAAATGATCAAGCTTTGTGTATTTAATTCTTTTATTACCTTTAAATATTTTTTTTTTGGATAGTTGCGACTTGGCCAAGTAGAACCAATCACAAAAATTATATTCGCTCTATCTTTAGAGTAATATTCACCTAATGCGCTATCCCAATCTTTATAAAAAAGGAAAGGTTTTTTGTCTAGAATTTGTTCCTTACTGATTTCTAATCCTAAAGGTTGTGCAATAACAGTTACATTTCTATCAATTGTATTAATATCATAAGGACATGATACTTTCTTTACATAGAACAAAGCTGCCACCCTTTCACGAGCAGAATACTTATCAAAACCCACTGTTTGCGAAGATATTATCCTTGCTATGATGGATGATTTTAATAGCCCTTGTGCATCAATCACAAGATCATAATTATTTTTAGAGAAGCTTTTAATATGCCTAAATTCTTTAAAAAAATGGCTTTTATTCTGTTTTAGGGATTTTATATTGACCGTAAAAACTTGGTTTATATCTGGATTTTCAAGTAAAATACCTGCAAATTTCTCTTCTACTATCCAGTCAATTATAATCTGAGGAAAAGATTGCTTAATAAATTGTAATGCAACCATTGCATGGACGATATCCCCTAAGGCAGAAAGTTTAACAATGGCAATTTTCATATTGAATATGAATCAATTTTCGCCAATACATGCTGAGGACGAATATCTGTTAAACATTTGGTATGCTCTAAAGGGCATTCCCTTTTAAAACAAGGAGAGCAATCCAGATTCAACTCCATTATTGTAGAGTCTCTATTTAAAGGTGGAGTAAAACCTGAGTCTGATGAACCATAAATAGCAATCAGTTTTTTATTAAGCGCTGCTGCCACATGCATTAGACCAGAATCATTAGAAACGACAATATCAGCTAGCGACATTAAATCAATAGCTTCGGCCAATGATGTTTTTCCACTAAAATCCTGACATGTTTTAGCTGTGAGCAGGTTAATTTGTTCAGCAACCGCCTGATCTTTTTCCGAACCAAATATCCACACAGACCACCCTTGCGCAACTTTTTGTCTTGCCACTGCAGCATAATTCTGGGCTGGCCACCGTTTTGCAGCACCATATTCAGCACCTGGACATAAAGCCAACACTTTAGCAGGTAAATTCAATTGAAATTTTTCAGTAACCTGCTTTTGTTTATCTGAATCTATTTTTAATTTAGGAACAGAATAATCAGGAGGTTGTTTCGAATTTACCGGCAAGCCTAAAGAAACAAACCGTTGCACCGTCATGGTTAAAACTTTTTTATCTAGTTTTCGAGCATCATTTAATAGCCCCCAACGCATTTCTCCTAAATAGCCTGTCCGCAAAGGAATATGTGCAAAAAAGGGAATAAGTGCTGACTTCCAGGAATTAGGCAATACAATCACTTGGTCATAACGACTTGAACGCAATTTTTTACCCAGTGAGAATCGTTCAGACAGACCAAACTGACCATGTAACAGTGGCATAGAAAATGCTTTTGTTATCTGAGGCATTCTTTCCAGTAATGGAAATGACCACTTCGGAGCCAAAACATCAATTTGACAGTTGGCATCACGGTTTTTAAGCATCATGAATAAACTTTGTGCCATGACCATATCACCAACCCATGAAGGCCCGATGATTAATATTTTATTATGTTTGCTTAAAGACACTTTAAAAAAATTTTAAGAAACGTAGCTTAACCATTCCTGATGGTCCTCTCTACGCCCATGAACATAATCAAAATAAAGAGTTTGTAATTTTTCTGTAATAGATCCTCGTGTACCGTCCCCGATAACTCGTCCATCATATTCTCTAATTGGCGTCACTTCTGCAGCTGAACCCGTAAAAAATGCTTCATCAGCAACATAGACTTCATCACGTGAAATACGTTTCTCAATGACTTCAAATCCTTGTTCACGAGCAATGGTAATAAGAGTATCTCGAGTAATTCCCTCAAGTGCTGATGTAGTTTCTGGTGTAAACAACTTTTTATTTCGTACAATAAACAAGTTTTCACCACTTCCTTCTGCAACAAACCCTTCATGATCAAGTAACAAGGCTTCATCATAACCAGTCGATAATGCTTCTTGTAAGGCCAAAATTGAGTTAATGTAATTTCCATTAGCTTTAGCTTTACACATTGTGCTATTGACATGGTTCCTAGTATATGAGGATGTTCTTATTCTAATTCCTTTTTCCATACTTTCAGCCCCCAAATAAGCGCCCCATTCCCATCCAGCAATCATGACATGAACTTTCAAATTATCAGCACGTAATCCCATTCCTTCTGAACCATAAAAACACATGCTACGAATATATCCACTATCAAGATTATTTTTTGCAATCGCTTCACGATGAGCCTTATTAATCTCATCTTTACTAAAAGGGATTGTCATATTTAAAATATGAGCAGAACGAAAGAGTCTATCAGTATGTTCATGTAATTTGAATATCGCCGTTCCTTGTTCCGCATGATAGGCACGTAAGCCTTCAAAAACACCAGCACCATAATGTAAAGTATGAGTTAACACGTGAACTTTTGCCTCTCGCCACTCAACCCATTCGCCATCCATCCAAATTACTCCGTCTCTATCATCCATTGTCATCATTTATTGCTGCCTACTTTATTAATTCGTTTTGTTTAATTTATTTATCTTAAGAATTTTTTAAACTATGTTATTAAGACAAATCTAATCCATAAAATCATGCCATAACTGCTCGACTTGGGATCTTATTTCTACAAATTGATCACTTGTAGCTTCTGCTGGCCTTCCTTGTAAAACTTGTCTATGCCCATAATCTCGATATTGACAAAATGCATTTTGAAGTAATGTTGCATTGTCTTTCGATATAAAGCCCTGATCCACTAATCCATCTAACAATCTTATAGTATCAGTATAAGTTGCAAGATCACTATTTTTTGAAGCATTTGCCAATATGCCAAATTGTACTATAAACTCAATATCAGCAATACCACCTTTACTATGTTTTAAGTTAAAAACTGTTGTATCTTTAGGTGCTAAGTTTTCACGCATTTTTTCACGCATTTCTCTGACTTCTTTTTTTAAGTTATCAGGTTGTCGGGGCAAGGCTAAAACCCTTTGCCGTATTTGTTTAAATTGGTTCTTTAGTTGAGAGTCTCCAGCAACAAAACGTCCTCTAACTAAAGCTTGATGCTCCCATGTCCAAGCTTCATTTTTTAAATATTCCTCATATTTGTTAATATGAGTAGCTAATAAACCAGAATCACCACTAGGTCTTAAACGTAAATCAACTTCGTATAACCGTCCTGACAACATCTTAGTATCCAAGACATGCCTAATTTTTTGTGCCAATCGCACATAAAACTGCGTACAGCTCAAAGGTTTATTACCATCTGACATTGCATAGACATCTTCACTATTATATAAAAATACCATATCTAAATCAGAACCATAACCTAACTCTAATCCGCCAAGTTTACCCAATCCTAATATTGCAAATCCTTTAACAGCATCATTTACATTCGCTGGGTATCCGTGCTTATCTGTCAGTATTTTCCAGACTCGATCTACAACTTGTTCAAGAATTACTTCAGCTATACACGTTAAATAGTCACTAACCACTGTTAATGGAATTACACTAATTATATCTGCTGCTGCAACCCTTAATACATTAAGATGTTTAAATTGTCTAAGTTGAATCATAAGCTGTTCTACATCTAACTTATCAACCTTTTTTAGCTCACAATCTAATTTTTCTACTAACTCTTGTTTCTTTAAAGGTTCATATAAAGAGCGAGAATCAAGCAATTCGTCAAATAAAACTGGATATAGAGCTAAATATTCACAAATCCAAGGACTTGCAGATGATAGAGTAATCAGTTGTTTAAGTGCATCAGGGTTTTCTGCTAACAATGATAAATAGACATTCCTTCCAACTACGGCTTCAAATAGAACCAGTATCCGCCTTAAGGTTTCGTCCTGATTCTCAGCTTGTTGTACTGCTTCAATTACAGTAGGAATTAAGCGATCCAGCACAGCAGCACCTTTTGTAGACATTCGCACTACAGCAGGAGCTTTTTTAAAGTTTTGAATAAAAGACAAAGTCTCTACACAATGAACAAATCCATAATCTTTTAGGTAATCCAATAGCAGCTCTTTATCGTCATTACTCATCCATATTAAATCTGATTTATTCAAACTTTGTTCTTCTTCAGAAACAGAAAAAACTGTATCAAAAATAGCATGAACATCTGTTCTTATTATATCAAGAGCTTGCTTAAATGATAGCCAACTAGAATAGCCCATTGAATATGCTAAAATAGCTCGCACTTCATTATCAATAGGTAAATCATGTACTTGTTTATCCTGATATTGTTGAATATGATTTTCTACCTTTCGTAAAAACTCATAGGCAAAGCGTAAAATTTTGACATCACTTTTTACCATCAAACCTAAATTTTCCAGTGTTGATAGTATTTTTAAAATTTGTCTTTGCTGTAATTCGACCTCATGCCCACCACGTATTAACTGAAAAGCCTGACCAATAAATTCAATTTCTCTGATTCCACCAGGACCCAACTTAACGTTTTCCATGCGTTCTTTCCGTTTTAGTTCTTGTGTAATCTGATATTTTAATGATCGAAGTTCTTCAAAAGCACCATAATCTAAATAGCGTCGATAAACAAATGGCTTGATCATAGCAGCCAGTTTTTTCCCACTATTAAAATCACCAGCTACTTGTCGTGCTTTTATCATTGCATAACGCTCCCATTCCCTGGCTTGAGTCATGTAATAATTCTCTAACCCATCAAACGTCATGATAATTGGGCCACTTTCTCCAAATGGACGTAAACGCACATCAGTTCTAAAAACAAAACCATCAATAGTCACTTCATCTAACACTTTAATCAAAGAGCGACAAATTCGGGAAAAAAATTCACCATAGGTTGTTTGTTTTCGATCATCTAAAACGCCATCTTCTGCATAAGCAAAGATCAAATCAATATCGGAAGAATAATTAAGCTCCCAAGCACCAAGTTTACCCATCCCTAAAACAACTATATTCATCGCTGTTCCATCTTTTAAGCAAGGCTCTCCTCTACGAATACAAGCTTGTTGAAATAGAAAGTCCAGCGCAAGTTGAATACATGTTTCTGCAAGAACAGTGAGGTCACGTAATGTTTCATCTAATTCAGCCCATCCAGCAAGATCTCTCCAGGCAATACGAATCATTTCTCTATTTCTGAACTGCCTCAGCTGTGTCATCAACATTGCTTCAGTATCAATTGAATCTAGATGAATTGCTTTTTGATAATAGTTTCTACGTTGATTTGAAAACAAATCTTCCGTTTGTATCAAATCGACTAAAACTTGTGGCTTACGTAGGCATTGTTCTCTAACAAATTGGCTACAACAAAATATATGCGCTATGGTTTTACTAATTTTTTCCGTGTTGAGACTATCGCGCTGTTTCTGGCTGATTTTTTCATCAAATTGAACTAAAAAATCAATTACGCTTTGTTGTATTGTTTCGGGAAGTAACTCTATTTCTTTTTTAAGAATAGAAATTAGTGTCATAATTTTCACTTAATATAAATAGAATATTACAGACAATCATACCTAAACTAATTCTAAATGTTATAAAAAAACAAAAAAAGAAGCAGATACAAACCAAGCCGGACTAACATCCCTTTCCATTAAGCAAAAAAAAACCCAAAGTCAAAGACCTTGGGTTTTTTAAATAAAAGCCTGGCAATTCCCTACTTTCACATGGCAACCTGCCACACTATCATCGGCGCT